>ENA-OQCS01001701-OQCS01001701.1-human-gut-metagenome-genome-assembly--contig:-NODE-1701-length-10760-cov-2.341954_pt1 | contig 10760 bp, 8 predicted proteins | sample MGYA00242757_ERZ504575 | MGnify/ENA primary metagenome ERZ504575 (study PRJEB26092, sample SAMD00036297) | human gut metagenome | host: Homo sapiens | study: EMG produced TPA metagenomics assembly of... | reverse complement strand
CCTCCGGCACGCCGAACCCGTATTCTTTGCCATCCGGCTTGAATTTGATGAACACCATCTTCATGCAAAGTCACTCCCTGTTGCTTAAATTATACCTGCTATCTCCGTTGGTGACAACGACTGTAAAGACAGTACAAAGAAAAAAATAATCGGGCGCAGCGATCAGGCAGGCCGTGGGCACGAAAAGCGGAGCACACGCGGAACCCTTCAGCCTGGATACACGGGATTTTGCCGTGTACGCCTACCTCTGCCGCTGGCTCAGGCAGTTCCGAAAGGCGCACTTCTCCCCCTATTGCTAATTTGGAGAGGGAGAAATATCTTTCTTTTGTACTGTAAGTGGGATTAGTCTTATTACTGTTCCGCAAATTTTGACATACCCTTTTCAGAAAAACGAGTAAGACCTCTTGACAAGCACTGGTCTCCTGTAGTATTTTGGAATTGGAAATGAGACTTGCTATGCTTGCCAGCAGCATCTCGATTTTTTGCCGCCGTGTTCCAGCACGGCGGTTTTCTTTTTGTGCGCCAGGATTGGCCCCTGGGAGCGCCTGTGCGACCGTTTCGACGAGTATGTACAGATTGTGCTTCCCGGCACGGAAAGCGGCTTTGAGGAGCTCCCAGCGGCCATCAGAGACTTTATGGCCGTTTGCACTGTGCCGATGGCCATGTGCAGCACGGTGGCCATGTGTGAAAACGAGGGAAACGCCTTGCGCTGCCCATTGGAGCAACGGCAGAGGTAAGCATACACGGCAAAGTCCCGTTTATCCAGGTTGAATGCTTCTACCGGCAGCTTGCCCCATGCGCCGGACAGCTGCAGGAGCTTGTATTGATTGGAAATTCTGCGGCCTTCCCGATCTTGCCGGGCAGACACTACCAGCAGGCCCTTTTGTTCCAGACCGGCCACGGCGGAGCGGATTGTGTTCTCGCTCAGACCGCACCGCTGCTGTATGGTGGCGTTACGGACGGTCGCTGTGCCCAGGCAGTTCTGGCAGTACGATAAAAACAAAAATACCATCAATTCCTTGGGTTTTAGCCCATAATCAAATAAGCCGTTATAAATTTTTACAAACATGGTGTTCTTCCTTCCAAAAAAGCAGCCCCAGGCAAACGGATTGCCTGGGGCATTGTTGTTATTTACGGATTAAATTTTCCGGGGTACAGTGCTGCCGCTTCGCGCCGGGAAGCTCCCAGCTTGCGGGCGCGGTTCTCTGGTAGCTGCCGAGGGTGCGTGAGGGCGTGCCGGGGCACTTCCTAGAGCCTGTCGCAGAGATTCCGTGCTGAGTAGTTTGATTTCCAGATAGTCGTTCTCGCCGGTGGAATCCTGCTCCTGGGGAGCAAGGGACAAGTATTTCCAGTAGCCTTCCAGATGGGTTTTCATGGGGGCATACCCGGCTTTTTCGACGATCCAAGTGTCACGCTGGATGCGCACCATCTGAGCAGGGGACATCAGAGGGCGACCCATCAGCTGGTGGCTGCTGGTGGTCTTGCCGTCAGAGCGAGAGGAGGAGCCGGTCAGAATGGTCTCATCGCCCAGCATTTTGGATATGCTGGTAGCGGTGTCCTGGGCCGACGGCGATACAAACGTGTTGAGCAAAATCTGGCAGTTGTCTTTGATGATCTCGGTGACGTTTTTATCGTATTTGAGCAAAAACTGGCTGTAGCTTTGCACTGCGACCAGGATGCGCCCGCCTCGGCTGCGGATAGCGGAGAACAAGCTGGTGACACCGGGAATTGCCGGGAAGTTGCCGAACTCATCCAAAAAATAGTAGAAGGGACGAGGCAATGCCCGCCCTGGCGCTCAGCCAAAGCAATCAGATCGTCGGTCAGGAAGCGGACAAACAGCGAAGCCAGGAAGTGCCTGGTTTCGTTTTCGTCCGGCGCGATCAGGAAGATCGCCGTGGGCCTCTCGATAAATTGTTCGGCATCCAGATCGTTGTCGTGGGTGCAGATCAGCTGTTCCAGTTCTGCATCCACGAATTTCAGCAGTTTGGACAGCGCCGAAGAAACGATATTGAGGGTGGTTCGAATATCCGCGCTTGTGGTAGTGCTGATATAGCCTTTAATTCGCCGGTCGTAACCCCCTCCAGCATGGCAGCCAAACGGCTTTTCTGGACGGTGTTCCCTTTCTCCGGGTTATCTGCCCCTGCCAGTTCGACAATCAGATTAAAAACACTGACGATGTGGCGCTCACCGTCCTGGCCGTACTGAGACACCAGCAGGACCAGGCCGGTGATCAGGCCACGGGCAGTCTCGTTAAAATACTCGCTGCTGTCACCACTGTTCACAGAGCCGGTATTACCGATGATCGCGCTGGCAATGACCTTGGCATAGCGTTCTGCCGTGGCATAATGCACGGCCCGCCGCTTGGCGTCTCGCTCTTTGCGCCAGGCGTCGATTTCGATGTTGACGCGGTACAAAAGATTAAAATGGCAGGAGCAAAACACGTTTCGCAGATCGAGCTTCAGCACGCGGTAGCCGCACTTTTTCAGTTCGGCACCAGTAATTGTATACAGGTCATCCTTAACGGACACCAGCACCATGCTGGCCCCCTGGCCAATTCCCTGCGCGTCCTGCGTGTGCAGATTAACCCTGGCATTATAGGTGATAGTTGGGATATACAGGCTGGTGGATTTACCGGCACCAGGTGGGGCGACCATCAGCACAGACTGGTCACTCGTATCAACCAGCCAGGTGCTTTTGGATGCGCCCACAAGCATGGCCGGTTGTGTCTCATGCCCTTGCTGTATCTCCTGGTATACCCGCTTGACTTCCTCCGGCTCCATAAAGTGGGCGTCGCCGTGCTGGCCGTGTCCGGCTTTTACATCCCGGACCGCCAGGGGCTGGCGGTTGAGCAGTTCAATGACTGCCGTGCCAGTATGGCCAACAGAAATTTGCTAACCGCCAGCCGCCAATCCATAGGTATCTGCAGGAACAGCTGGAAGCCCGTCAACAGGGCATAGCCAATGACCAGCACCAGCAACGGGCGAAACAGTCTTTTCAAAAAATCACCTGCCTTACATCATTTCCATAAAGGCTTCGCTTTGCGGGGTCATCGCCTCCGGCTCAATTTGTTGAGCATGATACTGTTCGCTGGTCTGTTCCAGTTCGGCATAGCGGACACAGTATTCCATTGCATTGTGGAGCCTGGCCACACTGTCCTTCATGCTGAAGCCGGAAACTTGCCTGGCATCTTCCAGCGCGGTGGTGATTCTCTCCGACAACTGGCCATCGACCGGCACACCGCAGCGTACCTGCAGGAGAGCCGCCAGGGCGGCGCTTTCCAGTTCTGCCACCGGCCTTTCGACCGTGCTTGTGCGGGCGATGACTGCCTCGGAATAGCCTTCCAGTAGGCTTTTCAGCTGTTCGGTATCGTTCTCCCCCTCCCGGATGTGTATGGCGTTTTTCGCGGCTTCAAAAATCCAGAACCATGGCGAATATCCTTCACAATAGGGATGTCGGCCAGGTGCGCGGCATCTTCACACGGTGCATCAGATCGCATGCTGGGCGTCTGTCCATTGCAGCGGAGCGTTGTCCAGGTACTCACTCTCGGCAGATCGTACTGCTCCAAAGCATAGACGCGCTCTATCCCATCGGAACGCAATACAGAAACAAAATGACCTTCTTCGCCCGGTTTGACTTTAGGCGACCCGATTGCTTCCGGGGCAGGGCAGTAGGTGGCTTTTGGATTTTGCGCAAAAACCGCCACGCTATTTTCCGCACCCATACCAACGCACTGCCCCCGGAATGTCAAATAATCCAAGTATTTCTGCGGGTCAGTGACCATTGCGGTATAGGTCTGATCAATTTTTGTTAGCAGGGCCTGAATCTCAGGGTGCATGTCTGTTCTCCCTCCTTCTTGATTCAGAACTGTATTCAGTTCATTCAGTCTGGCCAGTTTGGTCTGAAACTCTTTCTCATACGCAAAAGGTTGGTTTACAGCTTCTTTTGCATCCTCCAGGTTTTTGTTCAGTATCGTCAACCGCTCCTGATCAAGCGCCTGTGTATCAGATAGCTTTTCTAATAGATGGCGGAACGAGGAAAAGTTTTCTTTCGGGTTAAACTCGAAGTTGTATTTCTGCTCGCCCTGGAGATATCCCATAAAGCTGACCGCTTTGGCGTCATAATAGGCATGGATATTGAACCTCTGTACTGACCGATGATGACGTCACCGGCTGTGGCCCCCTGGAGAGCATCGCGCAGAGCAGCGTCGGCAGCTTTGCGCTCCGTATAGGTTGTTCCCATTACAATAGCGGAAAATTTCTCACTACCGTCTGGATTGAAACGCTATTGGCCCTGTAAACGTCGATGTCTTTGGAAACCGCATCCAAAGATTCTTCGACTTTTTGTATGGAGGCAGGATACCCGATAGCGATCTTGTCCTGCAGCTCAAATATCTGTGACATGTGGGAGGAGCGCAGTGTGCTCAACCGGGCTACTTCATTGTCCAGTTCCATCTTTTCTTTGATAAGGGGATTGCCGGCGCATAGGGCTTTGATTTCCGCGTAGGACAGTGCAACTTCGTCCAAATCCTGACAAGATCGAGCAGGCGACTTGCTGGTCATGATTTGCGATATGAATTTTTGCTTGTTTTCGATCAGCTGCCAACTGTAGGCGTCGAAGCTGCCTTCGGTTGCATACCGATAGATCTGCACAGATGGGTTTTCGTTGCCCTGGCGCAGAATCCGACCTTCGCGCTGCTCAATATCCGAGGGCCGCCAGGGCACATCCAGATGGTGGAGCGCAATCAATTTGGTTTGCACGTTTGGTTCCGGCTCCCATTTTTTGTGTACTGCCCATCAGGATGCGCACCTTTCCGGCACGCACTTTTGCAAACAGAGTGGCTTTTTTGGCGTCGGTATTGGCGTCATGGATAAATGCAATCTGTTCCTTCGGAATACCTTTGGCAATCAGCTTGTCACGGATATCGTCGTAAACGTTCCATTCTCCAGTGCTGGGGGTGGCCAGATCGGAGAAGATCAGCTGCGTCGATTGTGTGGCCATGGTGTTTTGCCAAATCTCAAATACCTTGCTGGCGCAGGCCGTGGCTTTGTTTTCGGGAACATCCGGGAGAAGTGGGTTGAGCAGCCGTTGATCGAGAGCCAGTTTCCTGCCGTCCGTTGTAATTTTGAGCATGTTATCTGTGTGCGGGTCTACATTGCCAGCGCGGACTTTCTCGGCCCGCTCTCCAAGGGCCTGGATGCTTTCTTTCTGTAGCTCCGTGGGAGGGCACATCACAGCTGTGGCTTTTCCTCCTTCCAGATCGGGAACTTTTAGGTTCAGCATATCGGAAGTCTGTACATCGGTGGCCAACTTCCACATGCTGATAAGTTCGGGGAGATTGAAAAATCTTGAAAAGCGAGTTTTCGACCGATAGCCAGTACCTTCCGGGGCTAGTTCAATGGAGGTTGTGGTTTGTCCAAAGTTGGCGGCCCAGGCGTCAAAAGACAAAAGGTCATGGGCACGCAACGTGCTGGCCTGTAAATACCGCATCATGGTATATAGCTCAACGGGTGAATTGCTGATTGGAGTCCCAGTACAGAAAACAAGCCCTCTGCCGCCGGTTATTTCATCCAAGTACTGACATTTCATCAGAAGATCAGTTGCTTTCTGGCTTTCAGAGGTTGAAATACCGGCAACGTTTTGCATTTTTGTAGTGACTGCGAGATTCTTAAATTCGTGGGCCTCGTCCACCATGAGCGAGTCGATGCCCAACTGTTCGAATGTCACCACATCATCTTTGGGAGAATCCATCAGTCTTCCAAATGTGACTGAAGGCGTTTTTTGGTGGCCTCCATTTGCTTGACACTCAGATCTTGCCCGCTTTTTTCCTTTTTTGCGCTGGCAATTTCTTGCGTGTATCGCTCGATCTCGTCCTGCAGGAATTGTTGCTGCCTTTCTACTGATAGCGGAATCCGGGTGAATTGGCTGTGTCCCATAATCACGATATCGTAGTTGCCGGTAGCGATACGGGAGCAAAACAGCTTGCGGCGATCTTTCTCAAAATCGCGTTTTGTGGCAACAAGTATGTTGGCGTTGGGGTAAAGGCTCAGAAGTTCGCTGCCCATTTGTTCGGTCAGGTGGTTGGGGACAATGATCAGTGTTTTATTGCACAGACCCAGGCGCTTTTTTTTCCATCGCGGCGGCCCCCATGACCATTGTCTTACCTGCGCCAACTGAGTGAGCTACTAGCGTATTACCGCCAAACAAAATTCTGGCTACTACGTTGCGCTGGTGGGGTCTGAGCGATATTTCCGGGCTCATACCCGGAAAGCGCAGAAAACTTCCATCGTATTCGCGTGGCCGAAGGTTGTTGTAATGGGTATTGTAATAGTCAACCAGTCGCCGCCGTCGGACGGGATCGCGGTATATCCAATCCTTAAAGGCGGTCTCAATCTGTTGCTGCTTGTCCTGGGCCAAGCGAGTTTCTTTGACGTTTGGTACAGCCTTCTTCTTCCCGTCTACGTCCTCGATATAATCGACAACCTTGACCGCCTGCAAATTCAGACTGCAACGTAAAATCTCATAAAAATTCTTTCTCTTTGTACCGAAAGTGGTTGTAGCCTTCAAGCTGTAGCTGTCTACGGAACTCCCTTCGATGTTCCAGGTAGCGTTGAGCCGGTTATAGCTGACTTTTATAGATTGTGCCGCCCAGCGATTTGGCTCCATCGTTTCCAGAATGAATTGTTTGATATCCTCTGGAGGAATCCAGGTAGTGCCGAGATGCAATTCAATTTCGGATGCCGTCAGGTCTTTCGGTTGAACGCCTCTCAGCGAGTCCACGTTGACCTGGTAACTGGGGTCCTGTTGAGCGAATATTTCAGCCGTGGCCAGCTTTTTGCGTACATCACCAGAGAGATATTCTTCGCCGGTTGATACAATGGCTCACCGGCAGCTGTCGTTTCGCCGGGAACGCGAAACACCACGCCGGTCAGTTCCTGCAGCAGTTCATCACGGGGTTTGCCGGTCAGTTGTTCCATATAGGACAGATCTACACTGGTACACTCCTGGACAGACAGCATGAGAGCCTCGCTGGCGGTTTCTACATGGTCAATCACCTGGTTTGGCCGGATGGTTCTTTTAGTAAACATATCCGACTTCGCCTTGAAATTGCGATCGTCGTCGTAAATCTCCAAAGAGCAAAGCAGGCTGTATCCGCTGTCCTCACGCATGGCCAGGGCGTTTGCGCGACTGCTAAGCCTGCCATGCTTTTCCGTATAGGCGTCATACTCTTGATTTAACCGGCGCTGAAGCTGTGCAATCGTCTCATCCGGGAGATCGTCCAGCTGGGCCTGAATCACTCCCGGGTGGTCGCCAAGATAGAGACCATGCCCTTGATTCGTGCCTGTGCGGTGGCGTTTACGATGACTTCCCGCATAACCGAATCAGTACGGAAAAAAATCCTATCGTCACGGATACAGTAGCTATAATTCCGTACATCAGTGTCTGCAGGAAGGGTAGCTGCCTCTTCTGGCTGTTGCTCCAGAATAACCGGCTCTGCCTTCACCAACGTGGCATTCAACCTTCCCATCGCAGCCTGCAGCTGCTCCTCCAGCGTAGTACTGGTATCAGGCTGACAGGTAGGGCGCATCCCATAGGGCCGCTGACCATCTCCATTTTTCCGCAAATCATCTCCGGGTGGTCGATGAAATACTGGTTCATGGGGATGCCATCCGCATTTGTTCCTGTGTGCAACCAGGATACGTCCTGGTCAAGAATGTGCTCTCGTTTCTGAAGAAACAGAATGTCGGCTGTCACTTCCGTACCGGCCAGAGCCTTAAAGGCCGTATTCGGCAGGCGCACTGCACCGATTAACTCACAACGGGCTGCAAGATACTTTCGCACATCTTCTGATTGCTTATCCATCGTGCCGCTGGTCGTGATTATGGCCTGGATACCCCCTACGCGCAGCTTGTCAATGCTTTTGGCTGCGAAGTAATCATGTATCAGGAAGTTATATCGGTTAAATGCAGGGTCATTTACTTTGTACTGACCGAAGGGGACGTTACCAATCACCACATCGAAGTAGCTGTCCGGCAACGTGGCTTTTTCATACCCACAAATCTGGATATTGGCTTTAGGGTACAGCTGCTTGGCAATGCGGCCAGTTACAGGGTCAATCTCCACGCCAAACAGATGTGCGCTTTCATTGAAGCTGGCCGGTCTGTTTGCGAAGAACGCACCCACACCCATGCTCGGCTCCAGGATGTTACCGCCCTGCAGGCCAAAACGCTCCAGTGTGCTGTACATTGCGCGAACGATCTCCGGCGACGTGTAATAGGAGGTAAGCGTGGACGCTCTGGCGGCCTCGTATTCGGCCTCTGGAAGCAGCTCTTTCAGTTCCTGATATTCTTTATGCCAGTTGCCCTTTCGTGCGTCAAAGGCGTCTGCCAGGCCACCCCAGCCCACATATCGTGCGAGAAGCTGCTGCTGTTCCGGGGTGGCTTGCATGCCGGTTGTCTCCAGGTGTTGGAGCAGACGCAGGGCGCTGATATTGTCCTGGAACCGGGCCTTTGGCCCGCCCGGCTCTCTTTGCTCATCCGGCAGTGCTTTATAGTTTTGTGCGTTACGGGCAATATTGGCCTTGTATTCCTCATAGGCGGCCTGTTCGGCGTCTGCTACCGTCTGGAATTTCGTCCATTCTCCATTGATAGGTATTTCTACAGCGGTCTTTTGTGGGATGGCTGAGGCTGAACTTGCTCCGGGGCCGTAGATTCTTTCGTCTTTTCGGAGGTTTCGATGCTGGGAGTGGCTGGGGCCTGCAGACGGCTGTTTCGCTCGTTCCGTTCCAGAAGCCGGGAAAATTCTTCCTTACTCACAGAGCGGCTGAATAAGGGAAGTTCCTGGTCTTGCAGAAGAATCTCCCCTTCGCCAATATCCTGGACAATAAAAGCCTTATCGTTTTCCAAATAGACAATATCGCCAGGAATACAGGGACGCTTTTGGGGAGCAGAACGGATAGCCTGTTCACGTTTCCTTTCCTGGTACTCTTGCTCAGCTGTTCCGATGAGTTCATCAAAGGTTACCCCGGACAACTCATGTTCAACCAATTCTGCCGTCGAAGCGTACTGCGCGGAAAGGATTCTTTCTCCATCGACGTTATAGACTATTTTGTGGTGAAGGAGATCCACATAGACATTGATGCTATGGTCTCCTTCGCCGGTAGAGGAATAGGCCAGGTCAATGTGGCGGAGATCTTCAAAATCGGGCTGGTCAAAATTGTTTGTCCTACAATAGTCCCGAATCCACTCTTTTGCTTGTTCCAGATCGCGGGCTTTTTGAGCCTGTTCTGCTTGACGGTCTGAAAGCCATTCCTCATACTCGGGGCGTTCCTCATCCGAGAGATAATGATCGCTTTGCACCAATGCTTGCAGTCGGCTGGAAACTTCCTGCCATGTCAGTGTGTGGCTTACCCGCCCATTATCGGTTTTACACTGGATTTCGAAGCCTTTATTGTTGTAATCCAGCCACCCGCGGGAGCCGTTGGCAAAGTCCCAAGACCTGCCGCCTGTTCCATATTCTTTTTTTAGCCAGCGAATCGTTTCTTCTCTCGGCGGCAATACCGGCTGGGAAAAATAGTATTGAATCCGCATTTTGCCATTTTCAAAACCACTTCCATCACAAAGAGCGCGTCTGATCTCATCCTCATTGATTATCGGCTGGTCAACAGCGGTTTCAATTTTCTGTTCCAGAAAGGAGGGAACGTCTACAAATCCAGCACTATCACAGTAATACGCTTTAGTGTCCCCACCGCGGTTCAGAACAACAATGTCGGAAACGGAAAGGCTATGGCCGGTGAAGTCAGGGGGACGGTCAAGGTTGAATGTGCGGAAGATGTCCTCCAGCGTGGTTTTGCCATCCAGGGGGGCTGTGTAGACCAGATCGTAATTCTGCCGGTCAATGGCCAGCCCAGCTTCCTGCAAACTCTCGTAAGGCTCAAAGCGATAGTCCCGTGTTTCCGACCCGCCTTTTAGCTGGTAGATAGTAAAGGTATCGCCCTGCTCCGGGGAATCGACGGTGAAATACGGGTTTTCCCATTGGGAGAAAGGCATATCCGGCAAGGCTTTGTAGCTGCCGTTCTCCATCACATAGGGCCGCACCCGGTCAAAGCCGATTTCCCTTGCCACGCGGGAAAGATTTTCTAGCACTACAGAATCGGCCGCAGCCGTTGCATGCGGGTAAAATCCTCCACAAGATAATTCTGGCCCGCCCGTACCTGAAGGATGTCAACGGAACTCAATTTGTCTTTGCTTTCGAGGCCCAATGTCAGATGGGCATAGGGCTGGCGTCATCGTTCAGATCGTTGGTTTTGTTATAGGGTTGGTCGCGCAGCGCGGCGAATCGGTCCCTGGCTTCCTCAAAGGTTTCGTAATGTTCAATGGGGGTGCGTTCCGAGGAATTTGTGGCCCAGGTTTTCAAATCGGGAATTACATAAAAACCCCATTCTCTGGGCGCTTCCGGCGATGCTTCAGCGGTGACTTCCGATGTTTCCGGGACGCTGCGGGTTCTCGTATCTTTTTTCTGTACGGCAAGGCCTCCGGCGGGGCATAGTCATGTGCATGGCTTGGGCTATATCGCGGACAGGGGACAGGCACGCTACCAGCGAATGGCTGAGTAGTGTCCCCAACCGCTCAAGCACTTTGGGCCTGTTTTGATATTGCGTTGCAAAAGAAAAGGCGCTGGTATCCAGATTATCCACCGGCATATTGAGGCGAGTATAGACCACATATTTTGCGCTTTGTTCAAGGAATTTTTGCAACTCGGTA
>ENA-OQCS01001700-OQCS01001700.1-human-gut-metagenome-genome-assembly--contig:-NODE-1700-length-10764-cov-6.141675_pt1 | contig 10764 bp, 15 predicted proteins | sample MGYA00242757_ERZ504575 | MGnify/ENA primary metagenome ERZ504575 (study PRJEB26092, sample SAMD00036297) | human gut metagenome | host: Homo sapiens | study: EMG produced TPA metagenomics assembly of... | reverse complement strand
ACTCCGTTATCAATCAAGAAAAGATGATCAATAGGAATATTCGTACATTAGAAAAGTTAGGGGTAAATGTAATGATTCAGCCGAAATGAATCTCTTTAACTGTATAATTAAGAGAAGGAAATAAGCCCGCCAAAAGGCGAGCTTATTTAGAATGCTTGTTTATAGGTTATCGCTGAACTACGTTTTCAGGACAGCCCCTTTAGTAAAATAGAATATGGGTGAATTTTCTGTCTGTCGATAGTACTCTGTATGTTTATAGGCAGAGTACTTGACCGTAAAAAAAGAATTACTTGTGCGGTTCAGTTCTCCTGTTTCGTCCTGTTGGGAAGCAATACTGCAGCTTGGGCTTTCCGCGGATATTACATAGTCCATGTCAGAAATATTCTATAATTAATGCTAAGAAAATTCGTCTATGTGTCCTTTGTGGAATGGAAAATCTATAGCTAATATATTGGTTAATGTGGACAAGGTGAATATATTACGGTGCTGTCAAGTGAAAAATCTTTAGTGTAATTACACTTTGTACAAATTTTTCCTTTATATGTTTTTACAGTACACCCTCCATTTTTATTACGAGAATGATTTTTATGCTTACCGTTTACAAAGATATGAGAACAGCCAGCATAAGTTTGAATATCTCCTGGTTCAATAATTATAATATCCCCATTATCTGTAATAAAATAGTTCTCTGTATCTTTGAAATATATTTCGTCAGAAGGAATCATACTGCTTTCGTCTTCAAACGTAATACATTCTATTTCATTCCCATTATCAAAAACAGATACCTGAGCTCCTTCGGCAGGATCAAAAAAACCGGTCCATGGAACAGAACGTAAATCTGCAGTAGGAGGATTGTACGCAAACACTGGAATACAGGAAATACTTATCATAAAGATAATAATTGATACATTTAAAGCAATTTTAGGCTTAACAAAAATACCGATCCTTTTTACTCTTCTTTTAAGAAAAATCCGGTTGTTTTTTGAAAACATTAATGTAATTCTGGATTTCACTTCTGAACGTTCCTTTGCGGCGGTCATGATTAACAGATATCCATAACATCTTTGTTCTTCTCTGGAAAGATATTTCATTACATTTTCATCACAAGCAAGTTCCTGTACCTCTATTACCTCGCGAAAGAAAAAGTATACAAAAGGGTTATAGCAATGTAGCATCAGTACCAGAAAAGCCAGCTGCCGAAAAAGAAAATCGTGTGATTTTATGTGTTGCAACTCATGTCGAATGATTAAAGGTAAGTTATTTTTATCCGATAATGAGGTTAAAACAATAGATGGATGAAAAGTACCATATGTAAATGGAGAAGATGCTAAACTATTCTCATATACTGTAACTTTGTGCTGTAACTGCATTTCCTGTGATAACATTTCTACGATTTTTATGATTTCAGGATCTGACAACACATTTTGTGGAATTTTTCGGTGAAATCTGGAAAAATTGATTGCCTTATAAAAAATTATTATACTTAAGGAACAAATCCATAATCCTATAAATATTTTCTGTAAAGATCCCACGGAATTTAAATAAAATCCAGTAGATGTCTGAACGATTTTTCCGGTTAAAGAAATTACAACATTTCCATTTAAAGGCTTTGGAGTACTAAAATACCGATGATAAATAAAATACTTCAACAGTGGAAAAGGAACTAAATAAAGAAGCAGACAATATTTTAAACATCTATATCGAAACCTGGCTGAAATATAATTATCAAAAATGGTAGATAATGCTATATAAATAATAAAAGGAAAGGTTCCGGCGGCAGACATGGCAATTAATAATAAAATCAGGCTCTTCATAATCCACACCTCATTCTTGGCAGAGTATTAATCGCAAGTATTATTGTTAATAATATTTTTCAGTTCTTCAATATCTGACTCTGACAATTTTGTGTTGTACGTTAATGAAACCAGCAGATCTGAAATAGAACCATTGAAAGTATTATCTACAAAATCTGTAGCATATTTATGTGCTAATTCCTGTTCCGTAAGTTCAGGATAATAGGAACGTTTACACTTATAGCCCTTTCCTTCCGAATGAAGAATCCCTTTTTTCACAAGACGAGTTAAATAAGTGTGTAAAGTTGGTTGAGCCCAACCATAATGTAATTCCGTATTACAATATTTTTCCACTTCAGAAAAAGAAACAGGAGCATTGGTGTTCCAAAAATATTTCATTAGATTATATTCCATTTTCGATAAACCATAGTATGTATCACTCATAAGATTCCTCCAATCAATTAATATTTTATTTTCATTATATTTCTATGATATCCACCATGTTCCATCTGGGTGTTGCTGTAAGGAACCAATCGTTTCTGATAATACATTTCCCTTAAAATCTCTTACAATCATTTTTTCATAATATTTATATTCTTCGGTTGCACAATTGTTATCATCGTCCCAGCCTTCTTCTACCCAGGCAGAGAGATACACTTTTCCGTCTACTATCATACGTACACTCTCATTAGGAGTTGTGGGAAATCTAAAACTTTCTGGATAGTAGCTGACAAACTCATCATCTTCACTTGTAATGTAAATATCCTCTCCGATAATACGCAGATTATAAAGGTCTACATCCGCTATATTAAATTGTATAATCAACTCTGGAATTTTATCTGGAAGATATCTGAAGAGAGTAATTTTCCCACTATTATAATCTCCTTGTAAAAACCAAAAAGAATTCTTTAAATAAACAGGTGGGCCATATAATACATTCCTCTGTTTTTGAAATGGTTCATAAATTTTACCATTATTGTAATCATAAAAAGAAATAATTGAACCTTGATACCCACCTTTTTTTGACCATTCAATCATATCATAAAAGTCTGTTGTATCACTCATTGAATATCCGATACGAGATTGACCTGAAATTTCTTCGATATATTTTCCTGACACAACTTCAAAACGATTAAGTTTTATAACAATCACCTTCTTATAGCTAAATTTCGATTTACCCATTTATAGTATAGTATATAAATGTACATGAAATGTCAATAAATATATTACATGAATGTAGAATGATTTTATTGACATCATTGTAGAATAATGATATTCTATAACCAAACAGAAACAAGTATAAAAGTAGTACTATCAGTTTTTTTGCAGCGAAAGGAATATTTTAACAAACTGTCAAATTTAGAAAGAGGTGGTTTTATGTTGAGACAACATAAAAAAATTACAGCAGTTGTAGGGTTGACTATAAGTGCCTTGATGATTTCATCTGCATGCTATGCTCAGGATGATCCGAATGATGGATATGTTATTCACTATGACTTTGAAACTCAGGAAACTACTTATTATGGTTACGACAAAGAAGATCATGAATTTTACGAAGTAGATGATTATGTTGAACCTAATCGTACAGCCAGTGATGGAACTGCTGATATTGCTGATGCTCCAGATGAGATGGAGGGAGTAATCCGGGAAATATTTATGTGGATAATCAGTCAATAAAAGAAGACGTTGATAATCCATATACAATTCTTCTTTTCAGTGGAAGTATGCCAACTGTATACAAATATAACAAAGAACAACCAGACGATCCATGGACTGTTGTAAGTCAGGAAAAAGTAAACTTGTTAGAAGGTAAGGTAAATAAAGTATCAAAATCCTACTTGATTTTTACAGATCAAAATAATGATGATATTAAAGTAAAAATCAAGAAGGATGAGCAGTGGCATCCAGGTGATGAAATTAAAGTGTTCGGCTTAACGAAAACGAAAGATGGAAAGGTTAAGCTTGCAAAGCAGTATGGATATTATAAGGTTGAATAATATATTAGGAAAAGAACACACATTAATAGAGTAAAATATATGAAAAAGGTCTTGGAACTTTTACAGTTTCAGGGCTTTTTTCTTTTGGGTAAATTCTTGGCATATTGTTAAGCGTGAAAAGTAGTGGACTTTTTGGATTGTAACTGCCGGATTTGAGCGACTAATGGCTTGCCATTAGTCGTATTGGGTTACTACTTTTGACAGAGAAAACATTGAATTGGGAGACCGAACTCTGGAGAGAGGATACGGTCGGGAGGAAGCAGGGAAGGAGAGAGTGACTATATGCCTAAGACTGTGAGTGTGCATAATGGCAGCGCAGCAAATCGAGAGCATAACCGGCGTAATCCCAGAACAACCGGTCAGATGCCACATATACAGCAGGATCTTGTTCATCATAATGAGACATGGATAGATATTCCTGTCCGAGAAGCCTATAAGCAGATTTTCCAGACTGCAGTCGATGATTACAATCGTCGTCAGTCAAGACCAGAGAGGAAGATTAGAGATTATTACAATCAGATTAGGAAATCAGCTAAGAAACATACCGCCTATGAGCTGATTATCCAGATTGGAGATAAGAATGACACCGGCTTGTCGGCAGACAATGAGATTGCCTGTCTCCGAGAATATTATAATAATTGGCAGCAGCGTAATCCTAATCTTTTTCTGTGTGGGGCATATCTGCATCGGGATGAGTCTACAGTCCACCTGCATATGGACTATATCCCAGTGGCACATGGATATACCAGAGGGATGTGTATCCAAAACGGACTGGTACGGGCGTTGGGCGAACAGGGATTCTTCAAAGAAGGCAGACAGACTGCTCAAATTTTATGGGAGAAGCGCGAACGACAAGAACTGGAACGTATTGCCCGGGATCATGGCATTGATATCTATCATCGGATGGTGAGAAGAGACATCACCTGGATACGGAGATATACAAGCTTACGCAGGAAATTTCGCGTCAGCATATAGAATTAGACCAAAATGCGAATGACCTTAAGACAGGAAAACAGGCCCTTGATGATGTCCAAAATGCATTATCTGCAGATAGACAGGAATATACCATGCTCCGGCAGCAGCTTAGTAATGCCAGAAGAGAGATAGATGTTTATGAAAAGTTGAAACAGGAGTATGGGAGTCTACAGGATTCTTACAGAGAACTGCAAAATCAACATAATCAACTTATACAGGCAACTACTATAATCAAGGATACGAGTAGAGAAGAGGTACCTCATCGTCGTTCTATTGTGAGTGGTAATTATAGTGTTCCGGAAGATGAGTACAAGTTGTTGTTGTCTGACCATCAGATTGCTGATACATACCGTAGAGAATTGGCAAAATACCAGCAGCAGACAGAGAGGCTGGCAGAGAAAAATCAGAAATTAGCAGAAAGTCGTGATATATACCAGGATGAACATTTGTATTTGAGAGAAAAATTGTTAGAGGTTAATAGATATCTTAATATGGTTGGATTGTTAGATGATTATAATGATTATCATCAGGAGCAGGAACGACAGAGGAATGCAGACATAACGGAACAGATTAGTTATGATGTTTCAGATCGGGCGGAAAATTTTGCGGAATGGGAACCGGAACGTTAGGCATTGATTTTTCCGTGTCAGAACTGGGAATGTATATAACAGGATATAATAATTATGACACATGGGAGTGCATCGAGAGAAACTCACTTAGAGTAATGCGCTCTTGTACTCACTTCGAGGTGTCAATCCTTTCGTTTTATCTCCTGGTGTATTTTTCTTCCAGACACCAGGAGAGTTTTAAGATTTTTGCATTACGCGAAAAAATATGATGGTCCCGTGGATTAGCCCCCGGAAAATAAAATATAAGCCAAAAAAGTGAATTCGAATTCACTTTTTGGTAGGCGACTGTATATTTACATAATGTAGAAAGAGACGGCTTCATTAATTTTTAAATGCAGTCTCTTTTTTGGTGTTATGAGAGTTCGGAAAATAATTCATTTTTATATTTATAAAATGTATTTCGCGAAATTGCGAGGATATCTATAATTTCTCGGTCACACATATTTCCGTCAAAGGCTTTGGACATTTTTTTGATAAGTGGTTTCATCGCTTTGGATTTTTTTGTGGTCAATCGGCTACCTTTGACCTGACCAATCTGTTTTTGCTTGGCAGGGGGAAGAAACGGATTATCACGTTGGACAATCTTAATTCCTTCTGAAATACGTTGGTGCAGATCTGTAACTTCCTTTTCGGATTGTTGAAATGCGATGCGTATTTTTTCGAGAGTTTCTTCGTCTTGAAATACGGTGATGGCATCTAATACAGATTGGATTAGATTATCTATAGATTTTTTACCAGTATGAGCTATCTCATATTTTCGATTTTGCATGCGTTTATAATATTCGGTGTTGATATGTGGCTCTTTTATAAACATTAAATCAACGCCTTGATGAAGTAGCTGCATGTATAAGTTATATCCCTCTTCCGCAGTACGACTCATGCGGCTAACAGAATCGAATATAATAGTGTCGCCTGGGTGGATAATCTTTAACAGCTGCGAGAATTGTGGGCGCTCAATTTTGGTGCCGGTATATTTTTCAGCATAGATTTTTTCGATTTTTTTATCTTTGCAATATTCTTCGATATTTTTTATCTGCCGGTCCAATCTCTGGGTGGGAGTGGATACTCTGGCATAGCCGTATATTTTTCCCATGCTGTACCTCTTCAATTTGTATCAAATCTGACTATAGTTATATTTAATACTAATATTACACCATTCTCCGCGGAAAATCAATCAGCTTTTGATACTATTTGACATGATGTTAGTTTTAATACCAATAAAATAGATAAATCAATATATGGAGATATGAATAGATTTTTCACTTTAGATTTTAATTTCGCAGATTATAGATAACTAAAAAACGAAAGGGGAGATAAAAAATGCATAACATTAAGAAACAGATACAAGACGGGCATATCCATGACAGAAAGACATAATAACTGCCTGGAGAAATAAAAAACAACAAAAATTTTCAACGGGTAAATAAAATGGAAGAGATGAGGTAATGGATATGTTATATGAAGATTTTAGAGGCACAATTACTCAGGTTTTGATTGCTGAGAAAAAACTTAATATTAGAGATGAAAATATTGTAGTCCATTATAAGGGAGAAGTTGCTGACGATGAGAGAGGACGTCTGTGGATCAAGGACGTTAACCAAAAATATTATCAGAAAGAGTCTGACACTCTGTTGGGAGATTTTCTGGTTATAGAACTTGAGCATCTGGGGGAAACGTCAATGGTAATCAGATATGATCTGCAATCATTGTATGGTGCTTATTGTAGTAGTGGATGGGATGCTGTCTTTGAAAATGTGGAAGACAAACTGAATATGTGCAAATCTGGACAGGAAAAAATAAAACATATTGCAAATTATGAAAAAATGTGTGACTGGCTGGTAGTTCGTCCTGTTAATTATGTCGAACGGAAATCAGCATTACAAAAAGCAATCTATAAGAGAGTGGGGGATATGGCTCTTGTAATCTACATCTTGCTATATGCAGATCAGAATAATTATAATACGTGTCTCTGTCAAAAAGAGATAGTAGAGAACTGGGATGTATCGGAAGAGGAACTGTGGGAAGTTGCAATGCGAAATACGATGATGGATGCATTGCCGCGGATATATTACAGATCAGATGATACTGTAAATCCACCATACACTAAAGGAGCATTTATGGCAGCAGGAACCGAAGAAGATTTCAGAATAGGTAAAGATGATAATCCGATGGTTACAACGGTTCGTGGGATAAATGGAGCAATTGCGATGTTTTATCCGGGCGTACAAGAAGAGTTGGCGGAACTTACCGGCGGAGATTATTATGTGGCATTTTCAAGCGTTGATGGTGCAATGATACATTCGGTAGACGGTATTCAACCAAGGGATTTGTTATGGCGATTAAAGTGTACCAGAAGTATGATGACAGAGGGGCTCTTGAGCAAATATGTATATAAATATAATTCTGAAAAAAAGCAGTTAGAGCAAATGTATCTGTAGAAAATGTATTGTAGATTGAAAGAAAGCTGTATCTTTGATGATGCAGCTTTTTAAAAAGAAAGTTGAGAAATGTGGAAATGATTAAAATAAGATTAATGGGGGAAAGAGAAGAGATAAAGATCATAATTGAAAACATTAGTCATATTAATGATGTTAGAATTTTGTCCCTGTCAGATTTCTATGCCAATAGAGGAGGGGCAAGTGATTATGGAAGAATCTATATGGAAGTGGAGAAAAAAGATGCTGTGTAATGTTATATGGAAAGGAAGGGTATAGGAATGAAAGGCAAAATGTTAAAAGAAGTACAATTTGTGGATGACGAACATGAAAATTTTTCTTGGATAATATTGTAAGATGCAGATATGAGGAGGTGTATCATCATGCCCTGATATATTGTCTGGGAATTAGCGAGACTACGCGAAGGAATATAGACAGTATTTATGATTTTGCAACAGGATGCATTAAAACAGAATGTCTTTGTGAAGACTGGCAGACGAGCGGGAGTATTAGAATTGTAAGATTAGCATTTTGTCTATATTGTGAAGGAACACCGAGTGTAAATGATATGGAGGATGTGAATTCTAAGTTGGCAGAATGTAGAGAATACACAGTAGGACAGATTTTCTGCTGCGAATATGCTAAATATTTTTTGGAAGCGATTAAATTAAGATATCCGGAATATTGCTTATGATTATTTGGTCGTGGATAAAATGTGAGTATTGTCACAAAGAGGTATAAAAGAGTTGCTTTTTTCGCTGAATTGAATATACTTATAAGCAGGAATAGAAATGTTCTCGATGTAAGAGCATCGTTAAAAGTTGGGTTGCAGATGGAGCAGGGTAACTTTCCATTTCATTAGATGTTTTATCTGGACATCGAGCCTGGCAGCTTGGATAAAGCTGTAGTCCACGTGGGGGACTTAATGATTTCCACGTCGTTATGGGTATCTTAACTGGATGCCGAGGCTGACAACCAGCAGAAAACTCTTTATAAATGGATTTTCAGAGGAGTGTGGGTAGAAACCATGCTCCTTTTTATTAATTATGAAAGATGAAAGAGTAAAAAATATTAGAAATATTATTTAGTTCAAGATTAGCTTAATATAGTCTAAATAAATAGAGAGATAATATGATATATACGCACCGCATAGTTTTCTTTATACAAATTTTATAGAATATTTTTTGTGAGAATGCTATACTGTAAGTAGTAATAGGAAAGAAATATAATATGTAATGAAAGGGGTAATATATAATGGAAGTTGTTCGTAAAATTGTAGATGCAAAAAAATTGATGTCTGTGATTCCATTGCCAGAGACTATGCGTAACAGGCGAGTGGAAGTCATTGTATTACCTGCTGAGGAACAGAAAGTTTCTGAGAATTTAAAGAAGAGTGGCAATATAGAATCTTTAGTGGATTCATTAGTAGGAGTTATTCGGGACACGGGTATGACACTGGAGGATTATCGCGCTGAAAGGCTGGGAAAGTATGAGAATCTTGATTGATACAAATGTAATATTGGATGTGTTGTTGAAACGATCTCCATTTTACGAAACAGCGATAGAAGTTTTAAAGTTATCGGCAAGAGATGATATTCAGGAATTTGTTTCAGCTTCAGCAATTACAGATATTTACTACATTGCATATAAGAATTTAAGAGATAAGGCAGCAGTAAGAGAGCTTCTGAAAAAACTGCTTTTGATTGTGTCCGTGGCAGGTGTTTCGGAGGAAGAAATCCAAAAGCACTGGAATTGGAATGGAACGATTTTGAGGATTCTGTACAGTATTCAGTAGCAGCACTAAATGAGATGGATGGAATAATTACTCGAAATGTAAAGGATTATTCATCAGCAGAAATGCAGGTATGGGAACCGGCTCAGTTTCTTGAAAAAACAAAGTGCTGATTTGCTTACACTTTTGATTACACTCAAAAGAAGGTGTGCTGAACCCTCCTGTTTTTCTAGGTTTGCAGACCTGAATTCCGGTTCGATTCCGGTCTGCGGCATGATTATAAGTGAGAGAAACGCTGATTTTACAGCGTTTCTCTTATTTTTTTGCTTATAGGTTTTGAACACACTTGAATACAATTTTTACAGTTGTATACCTCATCTGCGTTTCTTTCTTCTTATAATTCAGAGAACAATTATTAAGACGGAGAACTGATGCCTGATAGAACAGAGATAAGAATAAGCCGATAAATGCTGAATGTTACAGCATTTATCCGGCCTTTGTCTTGTAAATTTCGCCACATTTAAATATAAAGCACTATACCTGTATTCTGTCTGCAACTTCATTTCCAAGAACAATCTTTCGGTTTGCAGAAGAAATTATAAGAGAATCGTGGAATTTGCGGAGAACACGAATTGTGCTGCCTTCATGAATATCCATATCGTGCATGGATTTCATAACTTCCGGCAGTCCGAACATCCATTTAATGGTGTAAGTGTATCCCTGAGTAGAATCTGATAATGAATGCATAAAAAACCTCCCTGTATAAAGTAATATGGTAAATAATGTCAGATAATTTATTGCTGTTATTGAAGTAATTGTATATCTATGAGTATTAGTTCGTCAATTATAACATTATTTCATACAATACTTAAATAATCATTCATTTATTCAGATATTTTCAGAGACTTTTTTTCTGCATATACATATAATTTATTCGATAAATTTCAGATTATCAAGAGCATAGCGGAGTGCCATGCACATTAATTCATTTCTTGAGCGTCCGCTTTTGGCAGACAAGTCATCATATTGTTCTTGCAGTTCAGTTCGCCCGGCGCGAACGTTATTCTTAAAGGTGAAAGTCCTAAGCGTACCCGTTAGTGGGAAGCGCATAGTCAATATGGCAAGGGTGTCCACTGTAAAGTGGAATCTGAAGGAAGCCTGAGGCAAACCATTGGTCCGACGAACAGAAATCATGTATAAGGC
>ENA-OQCS01001699-OQCS01001699.1-human-gut-metagenome-genome-assembly--contig:-NODE-1699-length-10769-cov-3.300132_pt1 | contig 10769 bp, 16 predicted proteins | sample MGYA00242757_ERZ504575 | MGnify/ENA primary metagenome ERZ504575 (study PRJEB26092, sample SAMD00036297) | human gut metagenome | host: Homo sapiens | study: EMG produced TPA metagenomics assembly of... | reverse complement strand
TAAGCATAAATCATTCCTCCAATCCCGCGTTCGGTCGGGGCAAAAAATCTGAAGCGTCCATTCAGAAGGGCTTTCCGGGGAGCTCGCGGCTCTCCTTTGCCCTTCCTCCTGAGCACACCACTGTTATAGCACCGTTAATTAGCAGTGTCAATAGAAGAGTGCTAAAATTCATGAAAGAATAATACTTTTATAAAATCCTATGCAATCTTTTCAAAATTCAGTCGTAATCATCGTGTTTTTATCATTCTGCCGGTACATCGGCGTAGACAGATATTTCATGCCGTTGTCCGGGACGATGACCACGATGTTCTTTCCCTGATTCTCCGGTCTGCGGCCCACCTGCACCGCTGCGTGCAAAGCCGCTGCTGCCGATGTGCCCAGAAACAGTCCTTCCGCCCGCAGCACCTCATGGGCCGTTTCGTAGGCTTCCTCGGTGCGGACATTGATGCACGCATCGCTCCAGTCTGGCCGCAGATAGTCGGAAAGTGCGCTTTCCGGCACATCATACGCCGGCAAAACGCCATCTATGATCTGCGCATCCGGGTGCTCCGGGGTCAGGCGGGAGTCCGGATGGGGCTGCACCAGAACCACTTGCAGATTCGGGTTGCGGCTGCGCAGATAACTTGCTGTGCCAAAACCCGTGCCGCCGATGCCCGCCATGCAGACCAGAATATCCACATGGCCTTCTGTATCATTCATTTCAACTCTTTGATTTCCGGGATGGATGCCGCTGCACCTTTGCGCTGCACGGCAATTCCGGCTGCTTTGGTAGCAAGCCGCATGGCGTCCTCTACTGAACTGCCGCTGCAAAGGCCCGCCAGAAAATAGCCGCTGTAAGTGTCCCCGGCAGCTGTAGTATCCACGGCCTGCACCTTTCGCAGGGGACAAACAGCCGCCGCTCTGCATCCAGATAGTAGCTGCCCGCACTCCCGGCTGTCAAAAGCAGACGGGTCTGCGGGTATTTTTCGTGCAGCAGGGTCAAAACAGCGTCCGCTTCAAAGGTCTCGGTTCCGGCAAGGGCGCAGGCTTCCACCTCGTTGACACAGAGCACATCCACCAGTTCCATCGGGTAGGTCAAGATGCCGACATCGTAGGGTGCGGCATTGAAGAAAATGGAAAGCCCCTTTTTCTGTGCGGCCTGCATCAGGTACGGCAGATTGGAGATCTCATTTTGCAGCACCAGCCAGTCGCCTGGCGAAAAGGCTTTCAGCGTGTGGTCGATCTGCTCTGTGGTGATCTCCTGATTGGCACCGCCGTAGATCAGGATACAGTTTTCGCCGCGGCATACCTCAATGATGGCGTGGCCGGTGGCAGCAGCATCGTCCTTTATCAGATAATCTGTATGAATACCATTTTGTTTCAGGTAATCCACAAATGGTTGTCCATCTGCGCCGACACGACCCGCATGGTATACTGACAATCCAGTTCGTGCAAAGGCGATAGACTGGTTTGCGCCTTTCCCTCCAAAGCCCCGCTGCATGGACTTGGCTGCAAGGGTCTCTTTGGGCGCGAGAAAGTGCTCGACCTCATAGGTATAATCGTAGTTGAGGGAACCAAACGAAAGGATTTTCATGGTATATCTTTTTTACTTCATTCTCTGAATCACCGCACCCAGCCATCGGCACAGGGTATCGCCTGCCTGATTTGCGATCTCCAGCACGCGGGCGTGGCTATGCTTGACCGTCTGGATGCCGGTGGCCATGTTAGTGATGCAGCTGACGGCCAGTACCTTCATGCCCATGTAGTTGCAGACCATGTTTCCGGCACGGTGCTCATGCCCACGGCATCGGCTCCCATCCCCGCAAAGGCGCGAATTTCAGCCGCCGTTTCATAGCAAGCCCATAAAGCCATGTAAACGCCCTCCTTGTAGGCAATGCCCAGTTTATCGGCGGTCTGCTTGGCAAGGTTCCGCAGTTCCAGACTGTAAGGTTCGGTCATGTCCGGGAAGGCGGGGCCGAAGCGCTCGATCGTTGGGGCCAATGAGGGGGTTCGTGCCCATCATGTTGATGAAGTCGGTAATGAGCATCAGGTGCCCGGCGCAAACTCCCGGTTGATGCCGCCGCAGGCGTTGGTCAACACCACCTTTCCACGCCCAACAGCTTGAACACATAGAACGGGTAGCAGACTTCCTTCATGGAGTAGCCTCATAGAAATGGAAGCGGCCTTCCATGGCGTAGACTTCCGTGTCCCCCAGCTTGCCAGCCAACAATGCGCCTTTGTGTCCTGCCACCGTGGATACCGGGAAGTTGGGGATATCCTTGTAGGACAGTTCTTCCGTGTCCGTAAAGTCCGCGGTCAGCTTGCCAAGCCGGAGCCCAGCACCACCGCGATCTTCGGGCGCTTTTTCGTGTGCGTCTTGATATATTCCGCACTTTCCAGTGCCTTTTCATAAAGATGTTCCATACCGTTCTCTCCTTTTCCCAAAAAAATTCGATATACTCTCTGGGTTCAGTATATCGGATTTTTCAGGCCGATGCAAGACGCCCTTCATCGAGTCTTATTAAAAACCAAGGAGCAGATACTTCACATCACGAGTGTGTTGTATCCGCTCCTTAGTTCTCCGAATGTCTTATCTCTGGCCGATGTTCCACCGAAACAGCTCATATCCTTCCCGGATATTCTCCGGCAGACGTTTCAAAGTCTCGTCCCGCAGTCTGCGGCATCCCGTAAAAAAGCTTCGGCAATGCCGCCGGTGATGCAGGCAAGGGTGTCGCTGTCGCCGCCCAGAGAGACCGCATTGCGAAGTGCATCCCTTTATATCAAGTTTCGCCTTTGAAATCAGAGAGAATCATAGTATTGATGTATTTTCTCGGCCATCAGTCTCGACGCCTTTGTAGAAAATCCTGATAGTCGCCAATCTCCATGCTTTCAAATCCGTCTGGAATACAATTCTGTTTAAGATTTTCAGCCAGCCTATCTTGTTCTATGATTCCACCATAAACAGGCTTTTCGTATTGCATGCCTATCACTTCAGTCATATAGTGGGCTGGCGAACTATCTTTAATTTTAATGTTGATTTCCTGTTGAATAAAAGCATAATTCGCAATTTGATTGTATTGTGCTTGCACAATTCCATTTTTTATCAAGTAATTTTTCGGGGAACAAATGGTGAATATCGCCTCTGTTTTCCAACATGGCTCAATATCAATTTCCATCGACAAAAAGCCTTTATCGTGTGCCTTGACCTGTGCCACAAGGAACATATTAAAATATGGACTGCTCGCAACCGATGTGTTCAGCCGTTGAACAAGATTTACCTTCCAGTACGCCTCAGATAATTCGCCCGCCTCTGTGATATTCAGGTACTGCGTCGGATCATCATAAGCAAAGAATCTCTTAATGTCGTAATCAAATGCAGACTCTGGCGAGCCAGAAGAATATCTTCCCGTCAAAATAGACAAAGCCAGCCACTTGCGTACAATCTTTTCAATTTGATTACTATCCACTTTTCGTTCACGAAGTGCAAGAAAAAGCGCATAGCCAAAGTTCAAAACATTTTGTGAACGAATCAGCGATTTTTTCACAATTCCCGCTGAGCGCACAATCATCAAATACCGTTCGTAATTTGTCTGATTCACCGCTTGCAGAACTGCCTCATGTAATTGATTGAACGACCTTTCTTCTATTTCGATCTTAAATTCACGCGTTTCAAAATCTCGACCTGAAAGCAAGCTAACCAAATCTGCTAGCTTTCCTCGCTTGAATTTATATGTAAATGCAACACGAAGAATATCCGTATAACATGTGCGATAAATCGGTGCATTCTTTGCAGCTGCCCACTTTATAGCTTCGAATTCCGGTCTCGCCGCAAATTCAGCATCATTTTTCTTGATTTCTTTCAAATCCTCCGGAGACTCCAACAAATGACAGAAGTAATCAATCGTTTTTCGGGTCACATTTCCATTATATATTTCATTCGAAGAAATCTTAGACATTGCAAAATCTGCTTGCGACAGAACCACACCCTTAGAATTGATTCGAATAAAAATTTCCGTTACACTGTCAATATCCAAATCTTCTGCCAGCGTAATAACACCAATGCTATTATTTTGTATTGCCCTCAACCGATTGATTGTGTCATTGATTTCCTGTGCTTTGTCCATAATTCCGTTTTTCTGGCAATATTCCATCACAAAAGAAAAAGAACCAAAGGACACATCCAGCACTTTTGCAATATCCGGAATCCATTTACTGCTTTTTTGATTTGCGGAATTTGCCACTTCAAATATTTCGTCAATGGGGTTAAACGCAATACAGACCCGTTTCCATTTATAGTGGCTGTCTAAAACCTCCTGTCCCACAATTGCAGCCGCCATAGCAGTAATACGCTGTTGCCCGTCGATCAGAACTTTTTCCCTATTGCAACTGTTCCGTCTTTCAACTTTACACTTGGATTTTGCCATACGATAATATATCCGACCGGAAAGCCCTTATAGAGCGAATCCATCAAATCACGCACTTGCGTTGCGTCCCATACAAATGGACGTTGCATTTCCGGAATCGCAATATTACCGGATTTTATATCCGCCAAAAGCACATCCACCGTATAATTATTCACGCTATATCGTGCCATAGTCAAATTCCTTTCTGTTGTATCATCCTGGAATTCTATCTAAAGTTGTTTTCATACAAAGCGTTATTAAATTTTGTTTAATCTTATCACATCCGGCGGGGCGGTGCAAGGGGTGCTCTTGTTTCCTGTCCGCGCAGCTATTATAATAATAGGTACCGAAAGAAGGTGAGCTTCCTGCACGACATCTGGAATCCATGGCACGGCTGCGTCAAGTGCAGCGAGGGCTGCCAGAACTGCTACATGTATTTTCTCGACCGGATGCGGGACCAGAACGGAGCCGAGATCTACAAAACGAAAAGCGGCTTTTCCTATCCGCTCCAGAAAGACCGCACCGGACACTACAAAATCCAGAGTGGTGAGCAGATCCGGTCTGCATGACCTCGGATTTCTTCTTGGAAGAAGCCGACCCGTGGCGGGTTGAGGCGTGGGACATCATGCGCCAGCGCAGCGATGTGGTGTTTTTCCTGCTCACCAAACGGCCGCAGCGGGTACGGGAGTGCCTGCCGCCGGACTGGGGCAGCGGTTGGGACAACATCTTTTTCAACGTCACCTGTGAAAATCAGCGCCGCGCCGATGAGCGCATTCCCATTCTGTTTGACCTGCCCTTCAAGCACAAGGGCATCATGTGCGCGCCCTTCATCGGGCCAGTAAGCATCCGGCAGTACCTTTCCGCCGGGCAGATCGAGCAGGTCATCTGCGGCGGCGAAAACTATGATGGTGCCCGCCCCTGCAATTTTGATTGGGTCAAATCGCTCCGGCAGGAATGTGTGGATGCAACGTGACCTTCTGCTTTATCGAGACCGGCACCGTGTTCATCAAGGACGGCAGGCGCTACCACCTGCCAAACAAGCAGCTGCAAAGCCGAATGGCCTGTAAATCCGGCATGAATTTTCAGGGCAGGCCCATTCATTTTGACCTCGTGGACGACTGGGGCTACCCCATCCCGCAGGAAGATCTCTATGTGCCGCATTTCCGTACAAACTGCGAGACCTGTGGCAGCAAACTGATCTGCAACGGCTGCAGCGATTGCGGAAAATGCTTATAAAATAAAGGAGTTCTATGAAGAGCCAGAAGAAAAAATCGTTCTTCCGCAGAGTTTTTCTCTGCCTGCTGGCTGTTTTGCTGGCCGTCTGCGTTGCGTTCGGCGTTTACGTCAGCGACTACTACCACACAGACCCCCGCCGCCGAGGACGCGCTGGCGGCATGGATGAATCTTCAATAAAAAGCAAAATATCCCGACCATTTTCCTGCAAATCACAGGAGAATGGCCGGGACTTTCTTTCGTATTCCGTAAATCAGGAATCAATACAAATGAAATTTATGGCTGATCTGGTGTGCAATTTCATCCGGCAGCGGGCGGAAACCGATGCAGGTCAGGGTCATGCCTTCTCCGTTTTCATCAAATTCTTCCGGCTCCAGCTCGGTGTGGCAGGCATCCCGGATGAGGAAGAAGTCTTTGTTTTCCACCAGTCCCAATTCCTCGGCAATTGTTTTTGCTTTCAGCAGTTGATTTCGATTCTTGGCCCCACATACGGTCTTGGTAAACGAACCATCGAACCATTCTTCATAGGTTGCTTTCTCCAACATGATTTCTGCCCGATAGCCGGTAATTTCTCCGTCTTTCTCAATGGGTTTCACGCCCTGTCCCATGCCGATGGGGTCGGTGAGGAATGCCAGCGAAGCGTGGCAGCACTGCGCCGCCAGCTTACCGGGAGACATCTGCAGATCTTTTCGTGCAATGATGAGTTGACGCATTTTTTCTCCTTCTTACGACAGTTTGATCTTCAAATCTGCCAGCAGATTCACCGCTTCCGGCAGGGAAAATTTCGCATCCTTCAGGCGGCTGCCCAGAATGTCCACCTTATAGCCTGTAGCATCCCGGAAATCCGCCTTGCGCAGGTCACACTGGTAGAATTCCGTTTCGTGAAGTTCCACTCCCTTGAAATTCGCCAGCTGCATCTCGCATTTGGCAAACATGGAGCCGACAATTTCGTTGCCGTCCGAAAAGTCGAAGCGGTTAAAGTTCATTTCGGTGAAGGTGTTATATTTCAGACTGCACTCTTTCAGCGTGTGAATGGGGTCTGGGAAGGCACCATTGGACATCAGCGGTGCCCACTCAATTTCATTCAGGCGGCAGTCCTCAAAATCCAGCGACTGCACCGAAGAATGAGTGCTGCGCAGACCTGTGATCTCACACCGCACGAATTTGCACTCGTTCAACGTGGTATGATCCAGTTCGCACTTGGTAAAAGAGCAATCCGCAAATACGCAATCGGTAAAGTCGCAGTCCTCAAAAGCCTCCTCGGTGAACGACAGGTCAGCAAACCGTTCACCCTCACAATAACGCTCTGTCATAAAATTCTCCTGTCAGCGCAGTTCTTCCAGCAGAGCCGTGCAGCCTTCCAGCACATCCTGCCAGGTAGCTTCAAAGTCCCCGGTATACCATGGGTCGGCCACATCGCCGGGGCGGCGGGTATGATCCATCAGCAGAGACACTTATGCTCCGGGTCGCCGCCCACAAAGCGCGCCATATTGCGCAGGTTGTTGTAATCCATGGCGATCAGATAATCGTAGGTTTCGTAATCACGCCGGGTCATCTGCCGGGCGGTTTTACCCTCGCAGGAGATGCCGTGCTCGGCCAGCTTCCGCCGGGCGGGCGGATAGACCGGGTTGCGATCTCCTCGGTGCTGGTGGCGGCGGATGCGATTTCAAACTGGTCGGAAAGTCCGGCTTTGTCCACCAGATCTTTCATCACAAACTCGGCCATTGGGCTGCGGCAAATGTTGCCATGGCAGATGAAAAGCACTTTCGTCATGTCAAAATATTTCCTTATATCGGTATCATTTTGAATTTTGCACACATGCGTGCAAAATTCAGTTCTGCTTCAAGAACTCCCGCAGCACATCCTCCGGGCGGAGTGTATGGTTCGGGTACTTTTCCCGCAGCGGTGCGGCGGCACCATCCATAATGTAGGGCACACCCACAATGTCCAGCATCGACGCATCGTTATAATTGTCGCCAAAAGCCATCACATCGGCAAGGGCGATGTCCAGAGTCTTGCAGATGCTGCGCACACCGATGCCCTTGTTGGCAAAGGTGGTGTCGATCCAGTACGGCCCTGCCACAGCGCAGTTCGCCTCTTTCCATCGTGGGACAAACCGTTCCGTGTAAGATTCTACGCCTTCGTGCAGATACACCGATACTTTTGTGATCTCCTCCGGCACCTCGGAAGGGTCATGGATGATTTGATAATTGTTCCCGATGAACTGGATGCGCTGGAGCATTCCCATGCCCCGCTCCATCAGGTAGGCGGTATTCTGACCGGAGAGCATCACTTCGCCCTGCCCGTCGCTGCGGGTCCACAGGTCGTTGGCAATTTCTTCGGCCAGCGCACGGGGCATCGGGTTCTTGGCGATGCACTGTTCGTCCTTATAGATCACGCCGCCGTTCTCACAAAGAAACACACAGCAGTCTGCCACCGGTGCAAAGAGCTTGCGCAGGCTGGTATACTGCCGACCGGATGCCGGGCAAAACAGAATGCCGCGCCGATGCAGCTCCCGTATCTGCTCAAAGATCTCGTCTTCCAGTTCCTTTTTGCCGTATTGCAGCAGCGTACCGTCAATATCGCTGCAAATCAGTTTGATTGACATTTTCCGTCTCATTTTTCAAGATAATTTTAGGCAATTCCCCGGCATCCAGAACACGGATGCTTCGTCCATCAGCATCTTGGCAAAAACACCCTGTCCGGGAATCTTTGTCCCGGAAAACGTTCCGTCGTAGATTTCCTTCACGCCGCAGCTGGGGCTGCGGGATTGCAGGATGGCAAGCTCCACCCCATTTTCTTTTGCGATGGCAAGGGCCTTGGCTGCGCCCGCTCGGAACTCCCGGTCCACATTGATGCCCTCTTTGTTCGTGACAACGCCCTGCACGATTTCCGCCGGGCACCGCGGTGTGGGCAGGCCGCCCAAAACCTCCGGGCAGACCGGAACACCTGATGCCCCCGCGCAAAATCACAGACCGCCTGATTGTAATTGTTTCCGCCGCTGTATTTGCAGTTTTCGCCCAGCAGGCAGGCGCTGACCAGAATCTTCATTGTTGCGCGCTCCGTTTTTCAGATACTGAATCTTTTCCCTATTCTACCACGCTTTTGGGCATTGAAAAAGAGGATTTTGCTTTTTCCTATCCCCATACCGGGAGGTCCGCCGTAATCTTTTCTAATTCCTGTGCAAGAAACGTCAGTCTTTCCCTCAGATGGTTGTTATGCGGTGCATCTCCGTTCAGCAGATAGTCCGTTCTGACATTCAGGCAGGACGAAAGATCCTGCAGCAACTCAATCGAGCAGCAGCGGCTTCCCGTTTCAACTTTTGCAAGATGGTTCGCACTAACGTTCAGCATTATACTCAACTGTTCCTGTGTAATCCCCTTCTTTTTCCGCAAATCGCGGATTCAAATTCGACTTATTTCACAAAAGCGAATTTGCTCATAAATTACCACAGAGTATTTTTTTCGTCAAGTCCTTTTTTTGCGGCGGAACGTGACAAATTCACACAACAAACTCACAAGAATGAATATCCGCACTCGAATTACACATATTTCACTATAAACTCGTTTCAAAAACATCAATATGTCTCAGTTTGCAGCGAAAATACATCAAATTTTCTACGTTTTTCACAGGTCTTATTTTCACGATTCCACGCAAAAAATCAAACGCCAATGGTATTTAACAAACACACATAGTGTGTCCGCTCATTTTATCTATCCCGTTTACACACAGTTCCGAACCAAAAAAACCGCATAAAGTTCTCATCAAAAAACAGGGAGCGACATCAAATCACTCCCCGTTTGCATTGATTGTATCAGAGTTTCGTCATCCAGAGCCCATGCAGATTGCAGTATGCGTAAACGGCCACCGGCTTTTCACTTCCCAGTTCAAACACCGCGTTGGGAGCCTGCCCCGGATTCAGATAGCGGATCTGTCCGCCGTTCTCAGTCTCCAAAAAAATCCACTGGATATAGTGAACATCCGCCATGGGGTGCTCTACCGCGCCCACTGTGACCGTAAGACAACTGCCGGAAAGCTCTGCCACCGGCAGATGCTTCTCGCCGCTGGCTTCCACCGTATTGGGAACCAGCTCTTTCATTTTCTCCCCGCAGCAGACCAGCGGAACGCCTGCGTTATGGATGGTAGTGACGAGGTTGCCGCAGTGATTGCAGATGTAAAACTTGCCTTCATATCGAAATCCTCCATTGGAATGTTATCGGTGTGTTTCTTTTATCTATATGATAACATTTCCTATTTATGATTTCTGTAACTGAATCACGCAAAGCGTTTTTGGGCTCACTTGCAATAAATCTCAATGGCTTTCTGCGCAAATTCTGCGGCACCGGCACCGCCGGCAGCATTGATGTTTTCCGTAAATGCTCCGCCTGCCCCATACATCTGCCCCAGCTGATTCAGGATCACCTTGGAACAGTTATAGTAGTGCTCTGTGATAAACTCCTGCAGCTTCTTCACCTGTGCCTGCACTTCAGAGTCCGCCGGGTCTTTGCTCTGCATCCCGCCGAATGCCTCACGATGTCCATCAGTTGACTGCTCATGTCCTTGACCTCTTTCTCGGTCTTATGGGCAGTTTTTTCCTCAAACTCTTTGTATTCCGGCGTTTCGCCCCATTCCTTTTTGGCCTGCTCGGTATACTTCTTGATCTTCTGCGTATCAAATGCGGTAAAGTCCATAACCATTCCTCCTGTGGATCGAATTTTCTGCGCAAGGCCGATCAGATTTTCAAGATGCTGCTTTTTCAATGTCAGAAGTGTGATCTGCTGTTCCAGTGCTTTCTGCCGGTCAAAAGCAGGATTCTCCACGATTTTCTGGATGTCCTTCAGCGGAAATTCCAGTTCCCGGAACAATAAGATCTGCTGCAAACGTTCCAGCGCGGCATCGTCATACAGCCGATAGCCTGCTTTGGTACGGCCCGCCGCGCGCAGCAGACCGATTTTATCGTAATATTGCAGGGTCCGGATGCTCACTCCGGTCCGCTTGCTCACTTCGTTCACTGTCATCATCTTGCTGTCCTCCCTTGCGACAGCCACAGTATACGCTATGACGCTGCGTCAGGGTCAAGAGGTTTTCTGAAAAATTTTAGCCTTCCCTCTGCTCCACGATTTCCAAGCTGTCACGCCCCACACGGCAGAGCAG
>ENA-OQCS01001698-OQCS01001698.1-human-gut-metagenome-genome-assembly--contig:-NODE-1698-length-10771-cov-3.952274_pt1 | contig 10771 bp, 19 predicted proteins | sample MGYA00242757_ERZ504575 | MGnify/ENA primary metagenome ERZ504575 (study PRJEB26092, sample SAMD00036297) | human gut metagenome | host: Homo sapiens | study: EMG produced TPA metagenomics assembly of... | reverse complement strand
GACGCTGGCCATGAACATGTACAGCCACGGCGTGGACCCCAAGCTGGACTTCTCCGATATGCCGGACATCTGCGCCACCTACGAGCGGGTGACCCGGATGCACATCTACGAGCGCACCCCCTACGCCGGTCAGCTGGTGTTTGCCGCCTTCTCCGGCAGCCATCAGGATGCCATTGCAAAGGGCATGGCCTACCGCAAGGAGCATGGCGAACACCGCTGGACCTGCCCCTACATCCCCGTTGACCCCCACGACATCGGCCGCACCTACGATGCCGATGTGATCCGCATCAACAGCCAGAGCGGCAAGGGCGGCATCGGCTTTGTGCTGGAACAGAACTTCGGCTACAACCTGCCGCCCAAAATGCGCGAGGCGCTGGGCTACAAGGTCAAGAGCGTTTCCGACCACAGCCACAAGGAGCTGAGCGCAAACGAGGTGCTGCACATCTTCGAGGATGCCTTCCTCAACCGCTGCAAGCCGCTCAACGTTCTGGAAGCCCACTTTGCACAGGTGGGCGGCATCACCGCCACCGTCACGCTGGAGCTGAACGGTCAGCGCAAGGTGGTCACCTCGGTGGGCAATGGCCGTCTGGACGCCGTGGCAAACGCCATCCAGAGTGCCACCGGCATGGAGTTCCACCTCGAGACCTACTCCGAGCACAGTCTGGACGAAGGCTCCACCTCCCGCGCTGCCTCCTACGTCGGCCTTGTCTGGGGCGATAACACCGTCACATGGGGTGCCGGTACCGACACCGATATCATCGTGGCTGGCATCAAGGCACTGGTGAGCGCGATCAATAATAAATAAAGAACTCCCCCAGTCTGCTTCGCAGACAGCCCCCTCGGAGATGGGGCCCTTGGCAGTGCGGAAAAGCTCCCCGTTTCGCCAGAGGCTCCCTCCTTGAGGGAGCTGGCACGGCGCAAGCCGTGCCTGAAGGAGTTCTACCAACAGATAAAAGGAGAGTACCATCATGGGAATGACCCTGACGCAGAAAATTCTTGCCGCACATGCCGGTCTTGCCGAGGTCAAGGCAGGCCAGCTCATCAATGCGAAGCTGGACATCGTGCTGGGCAACGACATCACCACCCCGGTTGCCATCAACGAGTTTGAAAAGGCCGGTTTTGACGGTGTGTTCGACAAAGAGCACATTGCCATTGTGCTGGACCACTTTGTGCCCAACAAGGACATCAAGAGCGCCACCCAGTCCAAGCAGTGCCGCGAGTTCGCCAACAAATACGATATCCTCAACTTCTACGATGTGGGCCAGATGGGCATTGAGCACGCTCTGCTGCCGGAAAAAGGCATCGTGACCGCAGGCGACTGCGTCATCGGCGCGGACAGTCACACCTGCACCTATGGTGCACTGGGTGCCTTCTCCACCGGTGTCGGCTCCACCGATATGGCTGCCGGCATGGCCACCGGCATGGCATGGTTCAAGGTGCCCTCTGCCATCAAGTTCGTGCTCAAGGGCAAGTTCGGCCCCCGCGTCTCCGGCAAGGACCTGATCCTGCACATCATCGGCATGATCGGTGTGGACGGTGCGCTGTACAAATCCATGGAGTTCACCGGCCCGGGCGTGCCAGCCTGACGATGGACGACCGCCTGTGCATCTGCAACATGGCCATCGAAGCCGGTGCCAAGAACGGCATCTTCCTGTGGACGATGTGACCCGCAGCTACCTCAAGGGCCGCAGCCAGCGTGAGCCGGTGTTCTTTGAGGCCGACCCGGATGCCGAGTACGAAAAGACCATTGAGATCGATCTGGACAAGCTGGAACCCACCGTCAGCTACCCCCACCTGCCCGAGAACACCCACCTTGCCAGCGAGGGCAAGGACATCAAGATCGATCAGGTTGTGATCGGCAGCTGCACCAACGGCCGTCTGGAGGACATGGAAGCCGCCTACAACGTGCTCAAGGGCAAGCACATTGCCAAGGGCGTGCGCGGCATCATCATCCCCGCCACCATGGCCGTTTACAAGGAATGCATCCTGCGCGGCTGGACCACTGCCTTTATTGATGCAGGCTGCATCGTGTCCACCCCCACCTGCGGCCCCTGTCTGGGCGGCTACATGGGCATTCTGGCCGAGGGCGAGCGCTGCGTTTCCACCACAAACCGCAACTTTGTGGGCCGCATGGGCCATGTGAAGAGCGAGGTCTACCTTGCTTCTCCCGCCACTGCCGCCGCCAGCGCACTGACCGGCTGCATCACCGACCCCCGCACGGTCTGATCGGAAAGGAGCACAACAATGAACGCAAAAGGTTCTGTTTTCAAATACCCGGACAACGTGGATACCGATGTCATCATCCCGGCCCGCCACCTGAACACGCAGGATGCCAAAGAGCTGGCCAGCCACTGCATGGAGGACATCGACAAGGACTTCGTCAAGAAGGTGAAGGACGGCGACATCATGGTGGGCGGCTGGAACTTCGGCTGCGGCTCCTCCCGTGAGCACGCACCGCTGTGCATCAAGACCGCCGGCATCTCGGTGGTCATTGCCAAGAGCTTTGCCCGCATCTTCTACCGCAACAGCATCAACATCGGTCTGCCCATCATGGAGTGCCCGGAGGCTGTGGATGCCATCAATGCGGGCGACACCGTGAGCGTGGACTTTGACACCGGTGTCATTACCGACGAGACCAACGGCAAGGTGTTCCATGCCGAACCCTTCCCGCCGTTCATCCAGGAGATCATCTCTGCCGGTGGACTGATGAAGTCCATCAAGGCGAAGCAGTAAGGCAAACTCCTTCCGTCTCGCATTCGCTCGACAGCTCCCTCTGAGAGGGAGCCTCTGGCGAAGAGGGAAAGTTTCCGATTTTGCCAAAGCTCCCTTTCAGAGGGAGGTGGCATCGCTCAGCGATGACGGAAGGAGTTTCATTCATAAAAGGAGTACCACCAATGGAAAAAAACATTGCTGTCATCTGGGGCGACTGCTCCAGCCCGGAGATCGTCAAGCAGACCATTCGTGTGCTTGACAAGGTGGCCGAAAAGTACGGCCACACCTTCCACTACACCGACGCTGCCATGGGCGGCGAAGCCATTGACAAGTACGGCGACCCGCTGCCCCAGCACGAACTGGACAAGTGCCTTGCTGCTGACAGCGTCCTGCTGGGTGCCGTGGGCGGCCCCAAGTGGGAGGGCCTGCCCGGTGAGCAGCGCCCGGAGAAGGGCCTGCTGCGACTGCGTGCAGGCATGGGCCTGTACTCCAACAACCGCCCGGCCAAGATCTGGCCCAGCTGGCTCCTGCCAGCCCCCTGAGCCCGAGATCGTGGCACAGGGCATCGATTTCATCATCGTGCGTGAGCTGATCGGCGGCGTATACTTTGGCAATCACGAGACCCACACCCTCGCCAGCGGCGAGAAGCAGGCCATCGACTCCATGCCCTACGCGGAGCACGAGATCGAGCGCATCGGCCGCATCGGCTTTGAGACCGCACGCAAGCGCCGCAAGAAGCTGTGCTGCGTGGACAAGGCAAATGTTTTGGACACCAGCCGTCTGTGGAGAAGCGTGATGCACCGCCTGCAGGCCGAATACCCGGATGTGGAATACAGCGAGATGTTCGTGGACAACTGCGCCATGCAGATCGTCAAAAACCCCGCCCAGTTCGACGTGATCGTTACCGAGAACATGTTCGGCGACATCCTGTCGGACGAGGCTTCCATGATCACCGGCTCCATCGGCATGATCCCGTCCTCCTCTCTGGGCGACGGCACCCGCGGCCTGTATGAGCCATCCACGGCTCGGCCCCCGATATTGCGGGCAAAGACATCGTGAACCCCACCGCCTGCATCCTGTCTGCCGCATGATGCTGCGCTACTCCTTCGGCATGGCCGAGGAGGCCGATGCCATTGAGACCGCCGTGAACAAGGTGCTGGACAAGGGCCTGCGCACCGCCGACAACATGAGCGAGGGCTGTACCTGCCTTGGCTGCACCGCCATGGGCGATGCCATTCTGGCCGAGATCTGAAAAAGACGAACCCTCTCAGTCACCTTCGGTGACAGCTCCCCCGAAGGGGGAGCTTTATCGGTGCTTTCCGTCAGATGCAAAAAGCTCTCCCTTTCGGGAGAGCTGGCAAAGCCATCAGGCTTTGACTGAGAGGGTTTCATACAACACAAAAGGAGCGGCTCCGCGCGGAGCCGCTCCTTTTATGTTATGTGTGCAATCAAATTTACTTGGTGCCGTAGATGCGGTCGCCTGCGTCGCCCAGACCGGGAACGATATAGCCGTTCTCGTTCAGGTGGTCATCCTCTGCACCGAGGTAGATGTCCACATCAGGGTGTGCCTCGTGCAGGGCCTTGATGCCTTCCGGAGCGGCGATCAGGCCGATGAACTTGATGCGCTTTGCGCCATGCTTCTTGATCTGGGTGATGGCATCAATGGCGCTGCCGCCGGTAGCCAGCATCGGGTCAGAACCAGAACATCGCGCTCTGCGATATCCTGCGGCAGCTTGCAGAAGTACTCCACAGGCTGCAGGGTCTCCTCGTCGCGGTACAGGCCGATGAAGCCCACCTTTGCAGCGGGCAGCAGGGTCAGCATACCGTCCAGCATACCCATGCCTGCGCGCAGGATGGGCACCAGAGCCAGCTTGCGGCCAGCCAGCACCTTGGTCTTTGCCATGGTGATGGGCGTTTCGATCTCCACCTCTTCCAGCGGCAGGTCACGGGTAGCTTCGTAGCACAGCAGGGTCGCGATCTCGCCAACAAGGTCACGGAACTCCTTGGTGCCGGTCTGCTTGTTGCGCAGAATGCTCAGCTTGTGCTGCAGCAGCGGATGCTCAACGATCATCGGGGTCATAAAAACACGCTCCTTATTTTAAATAGATAACTCTATCGGGTCCAAGATTACGATTTAAAACAGCTCCGCATACGCTTCGCCATGATCAGCGGTTCTCCAATGCGGTCAGCTTGTCGATGCGGCGCTGATGGCGGCCGCCCTCAAACTCCGTATTCAGGAAGAGATCCACCAGCTGGCAGGCCAAGCCTGCACCCACGACGCGGCCGCCCATACACAGGGCGTTGGCGTCGTTGTGGCGGCGGGTATACTCGCAGCTGAAGCTGTCAGAGCAGCAGCAGGCACGAATACCTTGATCTTGTTTGCTGCCATGCTGATGCCCACGCCGGTGCCACAGAACAGCAGTGCCTTGCTGCACTCGCCGCTCACAACTGCATCGCAGGCGGGCACGGCCATATCGGGGTAATCCACGCTGTCGGTGCTATGGGTGCCAAAATCGATGTATTCCAGCCCCAGCTCCTTCAGATGCGCCTTGACAGCTTCTTTCAGTTCAAATCCGCCGTGGTCAGCGGCCAGTGCAATGGGTTTTGCCATGGAAATGTTCCTTTCTCTCAGTCACGCAGGGTTTTATGCCTGCTCCTTGTTTTGGGCGGCATTGGCTGCAGCTTCTGCTGCAAGGCGCTCTGCGCGCTCCCGCTCGGCCTGACTCAGGCGGTGGTAGTCCGGCAGCAGAGCCTCCGGCAGCACAGCCTTTCCGGCTTCGGCCATCTGCTTTGCCACAAGGGCCACTGCAGCAGCACGCCCGCCGCGCAGGGCCGCAGGTGCCTGCAGCACGCCCGGCACACTGCCGTATTTATTATAGCACAGAGATGCGCCATCACCAACAAAAAACAGGGCTTTTTGCAATTTTCTACAAAATCGGCCAGATCTGCACCGCCCGGGCATCGTCTTCCAGCAGGCGGCTGTGGGTGGCAAGGTCGAACGCGGCACTGTATACCTGCGCACGGCGGGCATCCAGTGCGCACAGCACGGTGCCCTCGCCCGTGTGGGCTGCGGCCAGTGCTTCCAGCGTGGAGACCGGTGCGCACAGCGTTTCCCGCGGGAAGGCCAGACCCTTGACCGCCGCCAGACCGATGCGCAGCCCGGTAAAACTGCCGGGGCCTGCGTTGACACCGTACAAGTCAATGTCTGCACAGGTCATGCCGCACATCTTCAGGCAGGTGTCGATCATGGGCATCAGCGTTTCACTGTGGGTCATGCCTGCGTCCAGATACACCTCGTACAGCAGGCGGTCATCCTGCAAAAGAGCCACACCAGCCGTTTTGCCCGCTGTATCCACAGCTAAGATGTTCATAGCGTTACCCCCTCAATGGTGATCCTGCGGGTATTTTCGTCCACGCGCTGGATATCCACCCGGATGGGGTTTTCCAGTGCCAGCAGGTCTGCAAAGTTCTCGCTCCACTCTGCTGCCACAATGGCCCCCTGATCCAAATAATCGTAAAAGCCTGCAGCACACAGGTCGTTCTCAGTGGAAATACGGTACAGGTCAAAGTGCGCCAGCGGCTTTGGGCCGCGGTAGTAGTTCACAATGGCAAAGGTTGGGCTGGACACCGGGTCGGTGCAGCCAAGGCCCTCGGCAAGGCCCTCGGTAAAGGCGGTCTTGCCCGCGCCCAGCCCGCCGGTGAACGCAACCAGCGAACCCGGTGCCAGCACTGCGGCCATACGGGCACCCAGCGCCACCGTCTCGGCGCGGGAGTGGGTGATATATTCTGACATGAAGCTTACCTCATTTTATAAAGCAAAAGGGACGCAGAAGCTCTGCCGTCCCTTAGTATAATATACTTTGTGCAAAAGTGCAATGCCGTGTGTTACTTACGCCGCCGCATCCACATCCGCTGCCGTGTAGGGGTTGGGCAGTGCAGCGCTTCGGTCTCCGCTGAGCATCGCATAGGATGCCGCCGCATGGGACCGTCTGCCGCCCTGCTCGTTGTACCAGATGATATCATCGGTGCCGTAGATGCTCTTGGCATAGTCCACGGCCTGTTCCAGCGTTTCGCCCTCGATCATCCGGTTCACAGCGGCCCACAGCATACTGCGGGAATACACCGAGTAGACATTGTTCACATAGCCCATCACCGCCTTGGCACCGCCTGCCAGCAGGCCGTCTGCCATAGAGGTGTCCACATGGCCGTTCTTGCCGTAGAACTCGCAGGTCTCGCTGAGCACGATGCCATTGCCGCGGTAGGCACTGCGGAAGAAATCGCCGTTGACGGCATACATACCGTTCACCTTGACCACGCGGTGGGCCAGCAGGTCAAAGCCATAGCGCAGATCGCTCCAGAAATCCGATCTCTCGGTCAGCAGGATCAGCGGTTCCGTGGCGGTCTTTTTGAACAGCCAGCCGTATTCATAGGTGTAGTACGCGCCGTGGGTGCTCAGGATGCACAGGTCGTAACGGCCCATCCTGCGCAGGTCGGATACGGTAACGGTGGTATCCAGATCCGTCTGCAGGCCCACCGAATCCCAATAGGTCTGCATGTAGGCATAATACGGGTAGCGGCTGCTGTTGATCGTGTTGTCAAACGCATAATAGATCGCCGCCGTGCCCACCCGCTTGTTCTCTGCCAGCTCCTGCAGCTGCTCTCGTCCAGCTCCGGCAGGGCTGCGTTGTTCTCCTCCTCCGGTCGGTAAGCAAGATGCCGCCCAGCGCGCCGCAGCTGTAGGTAAAGCTGATCATGCCGTTTTCGGCATCGGTGTAGACAGACCCCTGCTTTACAAGGCCCTGTGCGGTCAGCGCATCCAGCTGCTGCAAAGCAGCATCTGTGCGCTCGTCCTCGGTCATCTGTGCATAGTCGCTGCCTCCGGTCAGTGCGGTCACAGCAGCATCTGCCTGCTGCATCTCGCGCACATCTGTGGCCGAAAGGTTCTGCTGCACAGCCGCCTGTTCTCCCGGCTGCTGTGCAAAAGCCGCTGTGGGCAGCGCTGTGAGCGCGAAAGCCAGAGCGCACAGTGCACACCCAAAACGGCGGAGCGTATCGTGTTCCATTCCCATTTCCTCCGGGCATATCTGCCGCCCAATGCGGCACGCCGCCCTTTTCCAGCAGGCATCTTCCTGCCATTTTCTTTGCGCGGCAGGCGCTCTGCAAAGGAGCTTTCTGCTGCACCTTCATTGTAGATGGTGCGGTCTGCTTTGTCAAGCATTCGTGCGGATTTTGCAAAGCTGTCACACCCGGTGGATTGCAAACGGTGTGCAGGCTGTGTATAATAGGATAAACTGGGTTGGTATTGCCCGCTGCAGCGGCAAAACCGGTGTGCATCTGGGAACGAAAGGTGGTGCTTTCTTGGAAAGCATTCGACAATATTTTAAACGAACGGATAAGATCTATCTGCTGCTGTGCATCTTCAGCAGCACCATGCGGTGGTGGCTCTTGCCTCCTGGGCCGCAAAGCAGGGCAACGGCTTTGCCACGGACGAGATCACTGGTGCCATTACCGGCATCGGCGATTACCGCCGCGCGCTGGTGCAGGCCGGTGCGGCGGTGCTTGGCATCGTGATCGCGCTGCTGCTCTCCTGCATCGACTACCGCAGCCTTGTCAAGGTGTGGCCGGTGCATGTAGCCCTGACATGGGGTCTGGTGCTGCCCACGCTGTTCATCGCAATGTGGCCATCGGCCGCTGACCATCGGCTTCAACGCCGGTGACACCGACAACTACTCCTGGTACAAGCTGGGCGGCTTTACCTTCCAGCCCACGGAGCTGGCAAAGATCAGCTTTATCCTTACCTTTGCCATGCACCTGAACAATGTGCGCAGCCGCATCAACGAGCCAAAGGAGCTGGTAAAGCTTCTGCTGCATCTGGCCGTGCCCATCCTTATCATCCACATTCAGGGCGACGACGGCACCGCCATCATCTACGCATCATCGGCTGCTGCATGATGTTTGCAGCGGGCCTGAGCTGGAAGTATATCATCGGTGCCATTTCGGCAGCAGCTGTGGCCGTGGCGGCGGCGTTTGCCTTTTTCAGCGATAAGATCGGCAAGGGCTACCAGTGTACCGCATTCTGGCCGTTATCGACCCGGAGAATTCCACCGGCTGGGCACCCAACGAAGCCACTTGGAAAAACATCATCTACCAGCAGCAGCGCGGCGAGATCGCCATCGGCTCCGGCGGCATCTTCGGCAACGGCCTGTTCAGCGGCCGGTACTACAGCGTGCCCAATGCCCACAACGACTTATTCTCAGCTGGATGGGCAATGTCATTGGCTTTGTGGGCCTGTGCATCGTGCTGGGGGCACTGCTGGCACTGGTGATCAAGACCTTTGCCACCGGTGCGCGCAGCGAGGATCTGCTGGGCAGCTATATCTGCGCCGGCATCGGCGGCGCCTGATGGCGCAGATCGCCGTGAATGTAGGCATGAACCTGCGGGTGCTGCCGGTCATCGGCGTCACCCTGCCCTTTTATTCCGCGGGCGGCAGCTCGGTGCTGATGCTGTATATCTGCGTGGGGCTTGTGCTGTCGGTCTATATGCACAACACAAAGAGCCTGTTCGGGTAAGGCTCTGGCGCACCGGTCTGTCTGTTCATCGCTTTCCACCTCTGTGATCCGGTTTTTTCTGATATACCAGACAAAAATGGTTCAACTCTCTTGCAATCCGCCTGTACACATGGTAAAATTGTACAGAAGTTTGCAGTTTTATTGTGCAATAGGTGCAATAACTGTGTGGGAGAGTTTGGGGCTCTCCTGTTTTCATGTTATAGGATCAATGGAGTGAATCTAAGTATGACAACTGTAACCACTGCGCCAGAAGCGGAATACTGGCTGCAGACCGGTTGGATGGAGGAACCCGGCGCAGAGCTTGGCATCCGCAAGCCGGTCACGATCGACCGTAAGACAAATCTTCACGAGCACCGCGCCTACTGGTGTGTGCGCCGCACACAGGATATCTTCTTTTCTCTGCTGGCGCTGATCGCGCTTTCCCCGCTGATGCTCCTCACCTGCATTGCAGTCTGGATCGACAGCCCGGGTGCAAGCCGGTGTTCAGCCAGCTGCGGGTGGGCCGCAACGGCAAGCTGTTCCGGCTGTACAAGTTCCGTTCCATGTGCCCGAACGCTGAGAGCAAGCTCAACGATCTGCTGCAGGACAACGAGATGGACGGCCCGGTATTCAAGATGAAGGACGACCCGCGCATCACCCGTGTGGGCCATTTCATCCGCAAGACCAGCATCGACGAGCTGCCTCAGCTGGTGAACATCCTCAAGGGCGATATGAGCATTGTGGGCCCGCGCCCGGCTCTGCCCCGTGAGGTGGCCCAGTACACCCCTTATGAATGGCAGCGGCTGTACGTGACACCCGGCCTTTCCTGCTACTGGCAGATCGCCCCGCACCGCAACCAGCTGAGCTTTGAGGAGTGGATGGCGCTGGATGTGAAGTATGTCAAGGAGCGCAGCTTTCTGGTGGACTGGAAGATCATCTTTGCAACCTTCCGTGCGGTGCTGTTCGGCCACGGAGAATAATTCGGATCACAGATCGGCAGAGCCTGCGGGCTTTGCCGATTTTTTTACAGATAGCCTTCAGGAAACAAAAAACAGAGGAACGACGCGGGGTCGTCCCTCTGTTTTTGCTTAGATCATCAAATTACTTCAGCACGGCGCCCAGATTTGCACTGGTGACCATGCGTGCATAGCGGCTGAGCCAGCCGGTCTTGATGTTGGGTTCGGGTGCAACATACTTTGCCTTGCGCTGTACCATTCTGGTGGCGGTCATTCTGGTGCTGGTGCTGGGCTTTGTCAGCCTGACCGGCATCCAGACGGACCTGCTGCCCGCCATGAACCTGCCCTACCTGATGGTCATCACGACCTACCCCGCGCCAGTCCCGAGCAGGTCGAGGCCGACGTGACCAAGCCGCTGGAAAATGCACTTCGACGCTGAACGGCGTCAAGAACGTGACGAGCCAGAGCAATGAAAACTACAGCCTGCTCTTTCTGGAATACCAGGACGACACAGATATGGACAGCGCCATGGTCAAGGCCAGCACCGCCGTGAAC
>ENA-OQCS01001697-OQCS01001697.1-human-gut-metagenome-genome-assembly--contig:-NODE-1697-length-10777-cov-1.776056_pt1 | contig 10777 bp, 12 predicted proteins | sample MGYA00242757_ERZ504575 | MGnify/ENA primary metagenome ERZ504575 (study PRJEB26092, sample SAMD00036297) | human gut metagenome | host: Homo sapiens | study: EMG produced TPA metagenomics assembly of... | reverse complement strand
AAAAACCCCCATTACATATTCGAAAAAATAATAAAATAACATGAGCAACTCACTCACATAACAAAAGAAATACCCGACACTTAAACATACCCTTTAAGAAATCATTAAAAAATAAACGCTGCAAGAACTAACAAATAGCAGCAAAAGTTATCGCTTATTTTTCGCATTCTCTTTATATTCGGTAGGTGTCATACCAAACGTTGTTTAAAACATTTGCTGAAATAACGAGGATCATTAATACCTACCATATAAGCAATCTGCGTCATATTATAATCACCACTCTCTATCAATTGTGCGGCACGTTTCACACGCATCTCTTTAATAAACTCAATGGGGGCAAGTCCTGTCAGGGTCTTCAGTTTCTTGAAAAAGACAGAACGGCTCACCGCAAGCTCCTGTACCAAATCATCCACGATCAAATCGCCATTATCCATATTCTTCTCCATTAATTCCGTCAGTTTTTCCATAAATTTACGGTCATGCGAAGACATCTCAGGCTGTGTTTGCTGTTCTTCCTCCGGAACAGGCTGAATATTCATCAGATTCGCACAATACAACTGTTGTAACTTGACACGTTGTGTCAAAATATTCTCCACCCTAGCCTTCAGGTAAGTGGCACTAAATGGCTTCGTTATATAATCCTCAACTCCCAGTTCCATACCTTCCAACTTACTGTCCATATCCGTTTTAGCCGTCAGTAAAACCACTGGAATATGACTGGTCGCCATATTAGCACGCAAATCTTCTGTCATAGTAATACCATCCTTTTCCGGCATCATGATGTCACTAATAATAATATCCGGAACAAACTTCAAAGCTTTATCCAAACCATCAGCCCCATTAACAGCCTCTATGACGTTGAATTTGAGATAAAGATACTACGCAAAAAGAAACGAAGTTCCAATTATCTTCAACCAGCAACATCGTTTTACTTTCATTCCTTTTCTCTTCATGTCCCTGACTGGTTCTTCCACCTCTTCCGGCCTCATTTCGACAGAATCAGAGAGAATGAACTCCACATTCTCCGTATAGTGCTCTTTACCTTTCAAAAACTCAACCGTGAAACAACTGCCCTCCCCCTCTTTACTATCCACACGGATAGTCGCTTTGTGCAGTTCCACCAATCCTTAACCAAAGAAAGACCGATACCAGAACTTGCTGATTAAACAAATTCTTGTCCAACAGATTTTCAAAACGGACAAAAAGGGAAGCTTTCTTGCTTTCAGAAATTCCTATACCTTGATCCTGCACACCAATCGCCACATTATGTTCATTTTCATGAATGAAAAGCGTAATCATCTTACCCTGTGGAGTATACTTAAAAGCATTGGAAAGCAGATTAAAGACAATCTTTTCCAGCTTATCCGCATCTACCCACAGTTTCAAGGAAGGCATTTCACTTTCGAATACAAAATCAATATGATGCTCTTCGGCCAACGATTCAAAATTATCCATGATATGGCGTACAAAAGGAACAATATCGATCTGTTCTATACGCAACTTCATTTTATTTTTCTGTATTTTGCGGAAATCAAGAATTTGGTTCACCAAGCGAAGCATACGGTCGGTATTACGTTCTACTACATGCAATTGCTCACGTACATCATCTGGCAAAGTCTTGTTTTTCAAAACATATTCTACAGGACCTGCAATCAACGTTAGCGGAGTGCGAAGTTCGTGAGAAATATTTGTAAAAAAACGAAGTTTTATATCAGAAACCTGCTGTTCCACAGACACTTCATGTTTCAGACGATAAATAGTAAACAATATATATACTCCTGAAAACAGAATCAACAGAAAAGCAAGAATATAAATTGCCATAGCCCAAGCTGTTTCCCAAAACGAAGGCTGAATGGTGATTCTCAAACTGCGCTCGTTCTCTACCAAACACCATCACTATTGGTCGATTTAACCTGAAATACATAATCCCCTTTCGGCAGATTGGTGTATGTAGCGGTACGTTGTTTATCCACATAATTCCATTCCTTATCAAATCCATGCAAACGATAAGCATAACGGATATTTTCAGGATAAATCATATCCAAGGCTGCAAAGGACAAAGTTACAATATTCTCCTTGTGCGAAAGTACCAGGTGTTCTGTATTATCAAGAGACTGTCGCAACAAACTGCCTGATACACCCGGAATCACCTCCTGATTGGATATTTTCAACGTTCCGAAAACAATGGATGGAACATAATTGCTTTTCTTGATATGTTCCGGTTCAAAATAAAGCATACCACGACTGGTACCAAAGAGTAGGGTACTGGAACTAAGATTCAGCGATGTCCCCTCCTCAAAACGTATTTTGCCCCCAAAATCCCGTTCATTATAATTTTCAAAACGCTGTTCGGACGGAATAAATTTACTCAATCCGTTTTCCGTACTTATCCACAGATTCCCCGTGTCATCCTCTTCTACAGACAACAGGATATCTGAAGGCAAACCATCCTTCACGGTATAGGATTTAAATACCGCCTTCCCTTCCCCGTTCATGGAAACAAGCTGGTTAAGTCCTCCCCCAAATGTAGCCAGATAAACTTCTCCTTGTGAAGTGGTGACAATCCGATATACGTTATTGTTGCTCAGACAATTCATATCATCGGGGATACGTGCATAAAGATGGAACACAATCGACTCCGGATCTTTAAAATCCTCTTTAAAACTAAGCGCGCCATCACTGCTCCCCACCCATATATTCCCCTTCTTGTCAGAAGTGATATGGCGTACACGGTAACAACGGTCATACGGAAAACCTTTCAGGTTATTTCTAGAACTAATAAACACATATTTCCCTTCAGGAGTTTTCTGAATATAATTCAACCCTCCACCAAAAGTTGCCACCCAAATACGTCCATGCTTGTCTTCATGTAACCAGTAAACACTATTATGACTCAGGCTATAAATATCATCTTCATCATATTTGAATCGAGTAAACTTAAAATGTGCCCCCTCCTTTCTGCCAGAATAATACCATCCCCTTTAGTAGCAATCCAAATGTTTCCGCGAGAATCTTGCATGATATGATAAGGAACTCCACTTAACGGCCTACCAGATTTAGCTATAATCCCCTCTTCAGTCAGAATACCCTGAAAATCTAAATCAGAAGAATAAATTTCAATCTGACCGTCCCGTTTTCCCATCCAGATGCGATGTTCGCTATCTTCAAACAACGCACGTACCGTATTGGCATTCAAGTCATAACTGTGCCCCATGCGGGGATAAATATGGAACTGGCTTCCTAAAAAAGTAATCTTCTCCAACCCCTTAGAATGAGTACATAACCAAAGATTGCCTTGCTTATCGGATAACATGGAATGTAATTTATTGGAAAAGTGCCAATCGGGTGAATCGGGGTCATTATAGAAAGGTAACAGCCGATTTGCCTCTCTGTCATACCAAGAAAGCCCTCCTCCTTGCGGATGTACCCACAAATTACCGTTCAAGTCTTCACAAATATGAAAACTGGGATAGGAACGATCGGCACCACGAGGCTCCACTTGCATCTTTTCTTGCTTAAATACTTCTGTCAAAGGATTGAAATGACAAACCTTTCCCCATTCGGTCATCTCAAACCATGCTTCCTGCTTACTGTCAACATAAACAGAACGGAAAGCGTCTGCCGGGAATTCGGGACAATTGGATTTATTATAGACTTTACACTCTTTTGTATCCGAATGGTACAATATCAATCCTTCATGGGCAGTTGTTATCAACAGTCCCATACCTTTTATTTCATTTATAGCAATCACTTTATCCTTTACCGGCAATTCCCAAAGACGAAAGATTTCATTTTGCAAAGAATAGCACCATATCCGTCCCCTGTCTGATCCAAAATAAAGTTCGTCACCATAACTGCAAAAAGAGTAGAAAGCCTGTACGGATTCATCTTGTCTGATTGGATATTCACAAAATAAGAAACAGGCTCTTCTTTATCATTCGTAATCTTTAGCAGACCGTTATCAGTAAGCAACCACTCTTGATTGTAAGCATCGCTAAAAACCTGATTAATATGAACGGCATTTCCTCCACGACTATGAGTAGCATATACTTGGGTAGTTATACTGTAATCTTTAGGGTTTGTTTTCACACGGACAGCCCCCTCATTTTCAGAAAGTAGCCAAATGACACTGTCGGGCAATATTTTAATAGAAGAGAAACGCAATGCCCTCCTCTTCACCTTCGGCAGGAATTTGTTCGAACTTCTCTGTTCTTTGGTCAAAACGATACACACGATAATCATACGTTTGCAGCCAAATATAATTATAAGGGTCTACTTCCAATAAGTCTACCCGGTTGTTAGTCATAGTAATTTTATTCCCTTGTCTGGCTTTATAAACTTTGAAGTCATAACCATTGAACCGGTTGATTCCATCCCAAGTAGAGAACCATAAAACTCCATTATGGTCTTGTACCATGCTCATGATAGAGTTCTGAGACAAACCGTTTTCCGAAGAATAATGAGTAAGATACAATTAGGCTGACTTTTTGCATTAAAAAAAAGAACAGCAAAGTAAGTATAAACAGAATGTGTCTTTTCATTTCGTAGATTTTCATATATAGTATGGCAAAAATACATAAAAAACGAGAGATACCGACATACAAGTTCCTAAAAAAATAAAAGGGGCAAAGTTAAATACCCCTTTTATCATTCCACTCTTCCTTGACATTTTCCATAGGGGTAAATAAGATCCATCCCTACAGTGACAAAGTATTATTACATGAAGAAAAAACAGCTTATCTCTTTAAATTCTGCAACAATACATTTCCATTTTCCACAGGATTCCATCCGTCATCACCTGCCAAAATCTGTGCTTCATTATAATTACTGATATCGTTCAGTTGCTTTCCAAACGAAGCACGCGAAGCGGTAGCCGCCCCTTCTCCTGTATTCTGATATTCAGCATAGAATACGGTTTCCTCATTTTCTTTTTTGCCCCAGTTGTTCCACCCCACCGGAAGAATATGCTTTCCTAAATCACAATGAATAAAGACAGCCTGTGCATAAGGACGCCAAGGACGGGACAAATACACCTTCTGAGCCTCAGCCACACCCGTCAATTTACAGCCTATAAAAACATAGCCATATTTTTGCCTTGATCTGTAGAAGGAGCGGTAACATACCCATCACCCAAACTATGGATGGTGCAATCCTTAAACAATGCCGTAGACCAGCCAAAAATAAAATCCACCGTACCCTCTATATAACAATGGTCATAAAACTGACGACTGTCTTTGCCATAAGTATACAAAGTATCCTGATTTCCCAAAAAACGACAGTTTTTGAAATAAGCGCGATCTCCACTAACAAAACAGGCCACTGCCTGCCCTACTCTGCCGGCACTATTCTCGAAGGTGATATTCTCAGCATAGAAATCGGGAGCATAGATATAACAGGTTGACGAACCGGAGGTAGACATTTCTTCTCCGAAACAGTTCTTTTTAGAAGCAAAATCATCATTTGTCAGAATTGCTCCGTCCTCACCTATCAAAGAAATACTAATCTTACTTTCAGGAATAACCACTTTCTCTTTATATACCCCTTTACGGACTAGAATAGTAGTGCGTCCTGCTTTACGAAAATCGGGAACAGCATGGATCGCTTCCTGAATGGTAAAGAAATCACCACTGCCATCTTTTGCCACAACAAAATCATAATGACGTATAAAAGGCCCCAATACAGGAACCTCTTTAGCTATAGCATCCACTGTCAAACCTGCAATAGTACGCGCCCCATATACATTCAGGTGCGTATTATCCTCACGGCCTTTCGGACAAGCTGCACACACACCTTCAGGAATCCACATGAACAATTTTTTTTGAGCCTCCGGCCCCATTCTCTGCACCAAATCATGCGTTATCTTATTCATATCCACAAAAGGCACATCCAATTCTTTTGCCACATTGCGCGGAGAATCCAAATATTTCCATGAGTGTCAATCAGCACTTCTCCATCTTGAGAAACACCCCCTTTGACAAATCCTTGCGCACATCATCTTCGGCCACCGCATTTTTATTATTCCGAAAATTACGGCGAACTATAGCATTGAACAAAACGGGAATTCCTCCTTTGGCACGTGTTTCTTTTACAAAACGGCGTAGATTGGCATCAAAAGTAGATCCGGGATCAGTATGACGTTTCTTATCGGCCTTCTCATCATTATGCCCAAACTGAATAAAAACATAATCACCCGGCTTTACTTTATTAATTACTACCTCCCATAATCCTTCATCAATAAAACTTTTAGAACTCCGACCATTTCTAGCATGGTTTTCCACACGAATATTTTCACTGAAATATCCTCCCAGCACATGGCCCCATCCACGTTCCTGATTACCTCCCTCTAAGGATTTGTTGGCCATAGTCGAGTCACCTATCATAAAGATAGTAATTGTGTGGTCTGCCGTAAAAGCAGAAAATAACAACAAGGCAACAAATGCCATCAACATCTTAATTTTCATCGCTTTCTATTTTAAATTTTGATTAAAGAACTCAAGTATATCAGCCTGTATCTCCTTACTGCAAAAATGAGGCAAATCATAGAACTTGGTGGTCAACAGATTTTCTACCGATTGACTCTTCCATACATCCTGCATGGTAGAGAAAGCGCTTTCAACGCCCTTTACAGGAAAAAGTTTGTCCCGCAAACCATTGATGAACAACATCGGTTTGGGACAGGCGATAGATGCCACATGAGGATAATCCATCCAATTCCGTATTCCGGGAATAATCATGGAATAAGCAGACCCGCCTTTGTTCTGATTATTGGTAAGTGTCATTAAGCTATCTGTAGTATTCATCCAGCACACAGCAGCGCCTGCCTTCACCACATCTGTAGCGGCACTGACCATCCAAGCACGATGTGCTCCCATAGAAAAGCCCATAGTACCTATTCTATCTTTACTGACCATAGGCAATGTAGCCAAAAACTCAGCACTACGGATATCATCCCAAACAATCAAGGCCCCCCATGACATTCCCATCTGTAGCATATTGGCAGCCAACGCTTGCTGTGAGTCATAGCGCACTCCTTCCTTACGTCCCCGTTCCCCCCAAAACAAGGCATCCACAGCAAGCACTACATATCCATGGCTTGCCAGATAATCACCCACATACTGTTTATCATAACATCTTTCCGCCCAATCATCCGCATTGGCTGTCACAGATGCCTCCACACCGAACGGACGTACCATCTTCTCTTTCCCTATTGAGAAATGGGCCCCATGGTCGTGAAGTAATAACACTGCAGGAAATGGTCCCTTCCCCTCAGGGACCAACAGATAAGCGGGAACACGGGAATATTTCGAAACATTAAACAGAATTTTTTCCACTGTATACCCTTCCCTCCGCTCAATATCTATCACTTCTTTATCAAAAGCCGCTACAGGAGGAGCAGGTGCATACAATCCAACAAAACTTTTCTAGCCTCTTCACGCCATTTTTCAAAATTTCGGATAGAAGAGTTCCCCCATGCCATAGGATAAGTCAGACTTTTCTTTCAGCTTCTGATAAAACAGCGGCATATCATTCTGCGTTTCATAACGCATAGAGACGGTTTCCACCTTTTCTTGAGCAGAAACCGTCAGACATATCCCGAACAACAATAAACAAATTACAGCATTCTTCATAAACCTATACCTAACAAACTTTTACTTTTCAAGGTAACTAATTAATTTTATCATATTATCAATATAATCCCCTACAGAGATGCACAATTCTCCGGTAGTACACGGATAAGGTGATGTATCGTGCTCGTCCCCTACAAAAGTAGCTATATATTTCGTTTCCTCACTAGGTCCTGAAACAGTATATGGCTTATACGGGTTCGAGGTTGACTTTAAAGGAGAGAGCCAGCAACCGTCCTTAGTCAGTGATTGCACCAATTTCCGGGCAACTTCTTCCGTAGCTTTTCCACGTAAACGAGTATAATATTTAGGTAAAGGAACCAAATGATCCTGCAGCAAAGGTGAATTCTTCGCCAATTCGGATACAGGAAGTTTTTTCACTTCCTCATAACGACGACGCAGTTCACCAGGATTCACAAAAGTTGCCGAATTATAATGAGCTATTGTATTTTCTATATTCTGATCTATATAATAAGTACCGTTTTTCACATTACTTCCCTTACGATGGACATACAGTGGTTTACCTGTATCAGGATCAACAAAACGAGGAACCAAAATAGCTTCCGGATTAGTAGACTGACGCTTCCATTTCTTCACATCCGATTCCGGTAATTTCATTGATTCCAAAAAACGAATTGCAGCAGGAATCCCCGACAGGAAACGAGTATCAGCTGTAAGTTTATAGTAATCCATCATTAAATTGATAAGACGGACGGTAGTACCGGTATTCACACTGCGCGGTTCATAAGAACGGGCATGAGCCGGTTTCAAATCATCTACTGTATATTGGTCCGCCCAGCCTGCATAAGGTTCCCCTTGTTGAAGAGAAATCATCAAGTACATAGCACGCATAATAGGCTCCTTTACCCCTTGCAACCCCATTGCCTGATAGCATTGAATCAAAAACTCGGTCGCATCAGGAATCACATCATCATTCAGAGTAATAAAAGACGAATAATCTTTCTTACCTTGAAAAGGGTGATCATACATCAAAGGATACCGTTGAGGCCATCCACCCACCGGATATTGACTTTTCAAAACAAAATCAATGGTTTTCTCCAAAGCCGGACGGAAAGCAGGATCATTTTTTCCACATACATACGAAGTAGAAATTTGGCAGCTCCCATAGTACCCGCATCATCGTAAGTCGCATTTCCATAATAATGTTGAAATTCTTCCAGACGCCAGCCATTTTACCAACGGTATCATACCAGGACTTTAAGGAGTTCTCTCCTGCAAAATCGAACACATAATTCCATCCGCCACATTCAAGCTGTCCCCAAATCAAGGTGTTAGCCACTTTTTTCGCAGCTTCATAATAATACTCATCTCCTGTAGCATGATAAGCGTCAAGCAACAAATGACCGACAGAAGGAGTTCCCGGCGGCTGAATCCATACCATTGTCCTCTTGGCTTCCATTTCTCCCCATGAGCGGGACATATCCGGCAAATAATTCCATACGAAGCCACCATTATAACTCACTTTGTTCATCATAAACCGAGTGGCGGTTTTCATCGTATTTATAACTTGGTCATCTAATTTTTTATTAGTTTTGGGCTATACCTATACAAGCAAAATTGCCATGCACAGGCAAAGGACAATTCTTTCCCAGTTCTTCTTTAATGTGCTTTTCATTGTTGTTTTAGTGTTTTGATTCAAGTTTTAAATATCATTATGAAGCAAAATAAGCCATTTTCCGGAGCTTGGATTTGTAATATTTGGTCTTTTCCTCGTATATTTTAATCACGACGAACTACCTCCCCATATTATAAGTATATTTGAAGAAAAGTTTTAGTTATTCATTTTATATTAAATGCAAGATCATGAATCGTAAGGTAAGAACCGCATTGTAATGCTTGCGCCTTGATGGCACCACTACTATTGCAGAGCTGCAATGCACAAAGTGAAAAAAAAGAGAGCAACAAAGAGTGTACTGAAGAAACAAACAAAAACACTGAAAAAAAGGTTATGAAAACAGGTAGTGAAAACTTCAATTTTTGCAGAAGGCAAAGAATGGGAACCTGCAGGCGAAGGTGTAGTGCGCCAAATCATGGGTTACAATGATGACATCATGGTTGTTAAAGTAAAATTTGAAAAGGGAGCTGTAGGAGCTGTTCACCATCATATCCATTCACAAGTGACTTATGTAGAAAGTGGAAAATTTGAGTTCACCATCAATGGTGTGAAAAAAATTGTATCGGCCGGTGACTGTCTGTATAAGGAACCAGATGCAGTGCATGGTTGTGTATGCCTGGAGCCGGGTATGCTGATAGATTGTTTCAGCCGATGCGTGCTGATTTCCTGGAAAAGAAATAGACAAGCCATATATTCCATCCACTGCAGGAGCAGATTGTTGTGCCTTCAGGACATTTAATATGCTCCTACAGTGGAGATGAATTCTGTTTTTTAATCTGCAAAACGGATGGGACGATTGCTTAACCTTATCAAATCCGGTAAATCATAATATTTCAAAGCACCATACAACACATTAGAATACATATCCCACTGCATAGGCTTCTCAATGTATTCCTTCCAAGTCTTCACACTATGTGTTATCTCCACACTGTTGATTCTTTCATCCAAATAAGCAGCATGAATTACAGCTGGACCATAAATACCATTGGCAAATACTTTGACGGGATGTCCTTTCAAAAGTTCATGTTCTGAACAAAAATCAAGCAAAGTCAGGATATCGACTACCCGTTGTCCCATAATAGGACGCCCTATATGCATACTGATCATTGCATTACGATATTCACGGTTCCAATATTTAGCATCCGTATAAAATGCAGGATCTGTTGTTTCCCCCAATCCGCGCAAGTCTGCCAACAACAAAATTTTTCCTTCCGTCAAGGCAGCAGCAAAATTCGCATATTCACTCAAATAAGTTCCTTTCCCCTCTTCCTGCAACCTTAACTCAATAGGAGAATCAGCATTCGCTCTGGACGGCATGATAAGAATACAAGGAACAGGCATCTCCCCTTCCCTTATGAGCTGAAACTTATATTGTTCATATTCACGCATTGAATCATGTCCGGTTGCCTCAATTCTTATTTTATGGTCAGGAAGACCTTTAAGACCTAACAAATCCAGCATCTTTGTTTGAACAGTTTTCTTTCCTTTCGAAAGAAACGTCTCACGCTTGGAAGCC
>ENA-OQCS01001695-OQCS01001695.1-human-gut-metagenome-genome-assembly--contig:-NODE-1695-length-10794-cov-2.343583_pt1 | contig 10794 bp, 14 predicted proteins | sample MGYA00242757_ERZ504575 | MGnify/ENA primary metagenome ERZ504575 (study PRJEB26092, sample SAMD00036297) | human gut metagenome | host: Homo sapiens | study: EMG produced TPA metagenomics assembly of... | reverse complement strand
CGGCAAACAGATACACTTTTAAAATTCCTTTTTCTACTGCTGCCCGACAATACATCCGATATTTTCCGGGTTCACCCCTTTGTTTCTCCAATGGACCTCAAAGATATTTCAGTTTTCTTTGCATCGGCGATATGTCTGTTCATCACTTTTAATGTTTAACGATTCATTCACTTCGTATTGTTCATCGTTATGATGTACAAGGAATTAGTGAAGAAATCTTACAACAAGGAATTAATACAATTCTTGCTGAACCAATGGTGGATCATGTTTATGATGAAACATTTCCAATGAGTGAAAAAGAATCTGTTTTCGCAATTGAATTTTTACCAGGTCAATATGATCAACGTGCTGATTCATGCGAACAATGTTTCCAAATTCTAACAGGAACATCTTCAACAAAAGTAAGATGTGCCAAACTTATTGTAGTAGACATTGATAAAAATGAAGATGTTTTAAATCAAATCAAACATTATTTAATTAACCCAGTTGATCAAAGAATTGCTTCTTTAGAAAAACCAGAACATTTAAATGATGAAACACCGGATATTAAACCTGTGCCAACTTTAACTGGATTTAATGATTTAGATGAAATAGGATTAAATCAATTCTTAAAAGATAATGGAATGGCTATGAATCTTGATGATTTTAAAAGTAACTCAAGATTACTTTAAAAATGAAGAACATAGAGATCCTACTGAAACAGAAATCAAAGTATTAGATACATATTGGTCTGATCATTGTCGTCATACAACATTTGCGACAGTTATTACAGATATCGATATTCAAAATGGTGCTTTTAAAGAAATCTTAGAAAAAGATATTGAAAGCTATAAAACAAGCAGACATGCCGTTTATGGGGTAAATACAACAAGACCTCTTACTTTAATGGATCTTGCAACGATTTCAATGAAAGAACTTCGTAAAAAAGGATATCTTGATGATATGGAAGTTTCTGAAGAAATTAATGCATGTTCTATTGAAATCACTGTTCATACAAATCAAGGAGATGAACAATGGTTATTAATGTTTAAAAATGAAACACATAACCATCCTACAGAAATCGAACCATTTGGGGGAGCTGCTACATGTTTAGGTGGAGCTATTCGTGACCCACTTTCAGGACGTGCTTATGTTTACCAATCAATGCGTATTACTGGAGCAGGTGATCCAAGAAAAACATTGGCAGAAACAACGCCAGGTAAATTACCACAAAGAAAAATTTGTCAAGAAGCTGCTCATGGTTTTTCAAGTTATGGTAATCAAATCGGGTTAACAACAGGTTATGTTCATGAAATTTACGATGAAGGTTATATCGCTAAACGTATGGAAGTAGGAGCTGTTGTGGCTGCTGCACCAAAAGAACAAGTAAAACGTTTAGAACCACAAAATGGACAAATCGTCTTATTAATTGGGGGACGCACAGGACGTGATGGTATCGGTGGTGCTACCGGTTCTTCAAAATCACATGACGTAAAATCTATTGAAACAGCAGGTGCTGAAGTTCAAAAAGGAAATCCTGTAGAAGAAAGAAAAATTCAAAGAATTCATTTAGAAATTAAGCAGTCTCAGAAAAAGTTGTTAGATGTAATGACTTTGGAGCTGGTGGGGTTTGTGTTGCCGTTGGTGAACTTGCTCCAGGGCTTGATATTGATTTAGATGCTGTTTTGAAAAAATATGATGGTTTAACAGGTACAGAACTTGCTATTAGTGAATCACAAGAACGTATGGCTATTGTTGTCAATGACTATGATGTTGATTTCATTAAAGAAGAATGTGCAAAAGAAAACTTAGAAGTTGTTCAAGTGGCAACTGTTACAGATACAAATCGTTTAGTAATGAAGCACATGGGTAAAGATATTGTTAATATTTCTCGTGATTTCTTAGATGCTGCAGGGGCAAAACGTTATCAAAATATTGAAGTTGAATTACCAAACTTTGAAAGTACACCTTTTGATGAAGAAGAAAGAAATGATTTTGTTGGTACAACAAAAGAAGTATTATCAAGATTATCTGTTGCTTCACAAAAAGGTCTTGTTGAAAGATTTGATTCATCTATTGGAAATGGTACAGTTTTATCTCCTTATGGTGGACGTACATATCACAGCGAAACAGAAGGTATGGCTGCTTTAATTCCTGTTTTAGGAAAAGAAACAACAACTGCTTCTTTAATGGCTTATGGGTATAATCCTAAGATTTCTAAATGGTCACCATATCATGGAGCGATGTATGCCGTTGTTGAAAGTGTTGCTAAGATCGTTGCCATGGGTGGAAACTATCATACAATTCGTTTTTCATTCCAAGAATATTTTGAAAAATTATTAGATGATCCAAAACGTTGGGGTAAACCATTAGCTGCTTTACTTGGAGCTAATCGTGTTCAACAAGAATTAAAACTTCCATCAATTGGTGGTAAAGATTCAATGTCAGGAACATTTGAAAATATTTCGGTTCCACCAACACTTGTTTCTTTTGCCATTACAGCAAGTGATGTTCATGATGTTATGACACCAGAAGCAAAAGAAGCGGGACATATTTTAGCGGAAGTTCAAATTAAAAAAGATCAATTTAGAGTCTTTGATTTTGATCATTTACAAAAACAATATAATGCTATCCAAGATTTAATGAAACAAAAGAAAATTTATTCAGCTTATACAGTTAAAGATGGTGGTGTGATTGAAGCTGTTTGTAAAATGGCCTTTGGTAATGGTTTAGGAGCTGCTTTCAATACGGATTATTCACTTGCTTCTTATGTTGAAAAGAATTATGGAAACATCATTGTTGAAGTAAAATCTGAAAAAGATCTAGTAGGTTTAGATTATAGAGTAGTGGCTACTTTAAATGATAGTGAACAATTCTCTTATGGAATGGATACAATTTCTATTCAAGAAGCTTATGCAATCAATAAAGCACCATTAGAAAGTGTTTATCCAACAAGAGAAAAAGCACCTACACAAGATATTAAAGTTGCGGAATGTAAAACAAGATCAACTTTAAAAGCAAAACAATATATTGAAACACCTTTAGTTGTTATTCCAGTATTCCCAGGAACAAACTGTGAATATGATTCAAAACGTGCTTTTGAAAAAGCAGGGGCAAAGGTTGAACTTGTCTTAATTAGAAATAAAACAGAAGAAATGTTAAAAACATCGATTGATGAATTGGAAAATGCTATCAAACGTGCTAATATTGTGATGCTACCAGGAGGATTCTCTGCTGGTGATGAACCTGAAGGTTCAGGTAAATTTATTGCAACAGTTTTAAGAAATCCAAGATTAAAAGCAGCAATTAGTGATTTATTAGATAATAGAGATGGTTTAATGATTGGTATTTGTAATGGATTCCAAGCACTTATTAAATTAGGATTACTTCCATATGGTGAAATTAGAGATATGTCGGAAAATGACGCTACTCTTACATTCAATACGATTGGTCGTCACTTATCTCAATTTGTAGATACACGTATTGGTTCTGTTAAATCACCATGGCTTGCTAATGTTAATGTGGGAGATGTTCATGTTATTCCTATTTCTCATGGAGAAGGACGTTTTTGTTGCTCCTAAAGAAGTTATTGATGAATTATTCGCTAATGGACAAGTATTCTCTCAATATGTTGATCCTAATCGTAAAGTCACAATGCAAACACCATACAATCCTAATGGTTCAATGTATGCTATTGAAGGTATTGTTTCTCGTGATGGTCGTGTTCTTGGTAAGATGGGACATAGTGAACGTCAAGGAGAAAACCGTTTTAAAAATGTTTATGGTGAAATGGATCAAAAATTATTTGAAGCTGGTGTAAATTATTTTAGAGGTGGTAAATAGAATGGATAAACAACAATTTGAATGTTTTACATTAAGTCCTTTAGATGGACGTTATGCAGGTATTAAAGATGCTTTAGGTGAATATTTTTCTGAATATGCTTTAGTGAAATATCGTGTTTTTGTTGAAATTCAATGGTTAAAATTTTTAATTGAAAATGTAGAAAGTGATGTTCTTTCTAAATTTGACAAAGATAACTTAGGACAAATCGAAGCTATTTCAAAAGATTTCAATTATGATTCTTTTAAAGCAATCAAAGATATTGAAGCTGTTACAAGACATGATGTTAAAGCAGTAGAATATTTCATTGGAAATCAATTAAAAGATATGGGTTATGATTATTTAATCAGTTTTGTTCATATTGGATGTACTTCAGAAGATATTAATAATACATCTTATGCTTGTATGATCAAACATGGTTTAAATGATGTTTGGTTAAAGAAAGCAAAAGAATTTACTGCTGTTATTAATAATGGGCTGTTGAACATAAAATGATGCGATGTTAGCTCATACTCATGGTCAACCTGCCACACCAACAACAATTGGTAAGGAATTTAAGTTTATGCTTATCGTTTTACTTCAAGCATTGAAAATATTGAAAATATTAAATTAAAGCTAAATTTAATGGGGCAACAGGAAACTATAGTGCTATTTTAACAGCATTTCCTCAATTAGATTGGCAAACTCTTAATAAAAAATTTGTAGAAGAATATTTAGGGTTAACTTACAATCCTTTAACAACACAAATTGAAAGCCATGATTATACATGTCATATTTTAGATGGTATTCGTCATTTCAATAATGTGTTAGTGGATTTTGATGTTGATATGTGGTTATACATTTCAATGGAATACTTCAAACAAATTCCTGTAAAAGGAGAAGTAGGAAGTAGTACAATGCCTCATAAAGTCAATCCAATTCGTTTTGAAAACTCAGAAGCAAATGTTGATATGTCTAATAATATTTGTGTTGGTTTATCAAACAAATTACCTAGATCACGTATGCAAAGAGATTTATCAGATAGTTCAAGTCAAAGAAACATTGGTTTAGCTTTTGGATATTCTTTACAAGCAATTAGTGAAACAACAAATGGTTTAGCTAAATGTGTTGTTAATAAAGATAAACTTGCAGCTGACTTAAATGAAAAATGGGAAGTTCTTGCTGAACCAATTCAAACAATGCTTAGAAAATATGGTATTTCTGATGCCTATGATCAATTAAAAGAACTTACAAGAGGTAAAAATATTTCACAAGAAGCAATTATGGAATTTGCGAAAGGATTAGATGTTTTATCAGATGAAGATCGTCAAACTTTATTAGATATGACACCTGCAAGTTATATTGGATATGCTTCTAACTTATGTGATATTGATTTATAATGATTGATCGTCGTGCAATAAATATTTTATATAATGATCAAGTTGGCAAAAAGCTGGTAGAAGATTTCTATCAGCTTCTTGTTGTTTATAGTCAAAATGAAAAAATAAAACCTGTTGAAGTTATCTTTTAAAATTGAATGATATTTCTAGAAAGAAGAAAACACGTCTTGTTTATTATGATAACCATAGTTTAAAAGAAGATCTGTCACAATTTATTGTAGAAGAGTATCGTCTTTCAAAAATGGAACAAAAATGAGACAAATTTGAGACATAAAGGATTAAAAAACGTGGTATACTATAGATGCTAGAAATAGGAATTGATTTTTTAGTCATTATTTTATATAATCTTTGTAATCCATTGAGCAAGATTAAATAGTGGAAATAGTTAGAGAGAAGATGGTTGGTGAAAATCTTTGTATGGAAGCTATGGGACACTTGTGAGGAATTACTTGAAAAGAGTAATCGTTAATCGCGTTAAGATGAAAGTGCGTATGAAAATACGAATTAAGGTGGTACCGCGTTAAAACGTCCTTAGAGGGGCGTTTTTATATTTTAAGGAGGAAAAATAATGGGATATAGTGCACCAAGAGGTACGGTAGATATTTTACCAGGACAAAGTGAAAAATGGATTAAATTAGAACAATTGTTAAGAACGATTGCCGCTAATTATAATGTCAAAGAAATGAGAACACCAATTTTCGAACATGCTGAATTATTTAACAGAGCTGTTGGGGATACAAGTGATGTTGTTTCTAAAGAAATGTATACTTTTCAAGATAAAAAAGGAAGATATATTTCACTTAGACCAGAAGGAACTGCTGGGATTGCAAGAGCTTATGTAGAAAATAAAATGTATGGTTTACCAGAAAAACTACAAAAAGTTTATTATATGGGACCAATGTTTAGATATGAAAGACCTCAAAATGGTCGACAAAGACAATTCCACCAATTTGGGGTAGAAATGTTAGGTGTTGAATCACCTTATGTAGATGTTGAATGTATGCTTATGGCAGTGACTGTTGTTGAAGCATTAGGACTTCAAAATGTCACACTTCATATCAACTCTTTAGGTGATAATGAATCAAGAGATGCTTATCGTGAAGCTTTAAAAGATCATTTTAGAGGCCATTTAGATGACTTATGCGAAGATTGTAAAGCACGTTTTTGAAAAGAATCCTTTACGTATTTTAGATTGCAAAGTGGATGCGAAACATCCAGCTATGAAAACAGCACCGAAAACAATTGATTATTTAAGCGAAAGTGCTAAAAATCATTTTGATAAAGTATGTTCTTTATTAGATGATTTAGAAATTGATTATGTTATTGATACAAATTTAGTAAGAGGATTAGATTATTATTCTCATACTGTTTTTGAAATCATTCTGATGATCCAAAATTAGGTGCTGGAGCTACTGTTGGTGGTGGCGGACGCTACAATGGTTTAATTGAAGAAATTGGTGGACCGGCTACACCTGGTGTTGGCTTTGCTTTTGGTATGGAAAGACTCCTTCTTGCTTTAGATGATGAAGAAGATGAAGACGAAGATGGTTTAGATTGTTATATTATGCCTTTAGGCGAAGAAGCAAAAGATCTTGCTATGCAAATTATTGCGATGTTAAGAGCAAATGGCTTTACATGTGAAATGGATCATGTATCTCGTGGCTTAAAAGGACAATTTAAATCAGCAGATCGTTTTAATGCACATTTCTCTATTATTTTAGGGGAAGAAGAAGTAAAAAATGAAGTGGTTAATATTAAATGTAATCATGATAAAGAACAAGAAGTTGTGCCATTAGAAAATATTTTGGCACATATTGAAAATCATTTAAGTGGGGGACATGAACATGAATAGAACACATAATAACGGTGAACTTCGTTTAGAAAATGTTGGACAAACAGTTGAACTAAAAGGATGGGTTGCTAAAAAGAGAAATTTAGGAGCTCTTGTATTTATTGATTTAAGAGACCGTTATGGAATTACACAAATTATTATCAATGAAGAAATGGAAAACATTTCAAAAGATATTAAAAATGAATATATTTTATATGTTAAAGGAACTGTTGTAGAACGTTCTAGTAAAATCCAAATATGCCTACAGGAGATATTGAAGTTGATGCATCAGAAATCAAAATCATCAATACAGCCAATACGACACCAATTATTGTTGCAGATGATACAGATGCTTTAGAAGAAACAAGAATGCAATATCGTTATCTTGATTTAAGAAGACCTGTTATGCAAAATAAAATTCTAACAAGACATAAAATTACAAGAAGTATTAGAGAATACTTAGACAGTCATGATTTTGTGGATATTGAAACACCTTATTTAAACAGATCAACTCCTGAAGGAGCAAGAGATTTCTTAGTACCTTCACGTGTACATCATGGTGATTTCTATGCCTTACCACAATCACCTCAAATTATTTAAACAATTATTAATGGTTGCTGGTTTTGAAAAATATTACCAAATTGCTCGTTGTTTCAGAGATGAAGATTTAAGAGCGGATCGTCAACCAGAATTTACTCAAGTCGATGTTGAAATGTCATTTATGACAACAGATGAAATCATCGAAGTTGGTGAAAATATGGTAGCTAAAGTCATTAAAGATGTAAAAGGTGTTGATGTTAAGTTACCACTTCCACGTATGACTTGGCATGAAGCGATGGAAACTTATGGTATTGATAAACCAGATATCCGTTTTGATATGAAACTTGTTAATTTAAATGAAGTTGTTAAAGATGTTGATTTTATGGTATTTAAATCAGCTTTAGAAAATAATGGATATGTTAAAGGAATTAATGTTAAAAATCATGCAAGTGATTATTCAAGAAAGAAAATTGATCAATTAACAGAACTTGCAAAAACATATAAAGCAAAAGGTCTTGCTTGGTTAAAAGTAAATAATGGTGTTGGTGAAGGGCCAATTGCTAAATTCTTTAGCGAAGAACAAATGCAAAGATTAATTGAAGCAATGAATGGTGAAGATAACGACTTATTATTATTTGTATCGGATACAATATATGGTTGTTTGTGATGCTTTAGCTGCTTTACGTAATCATTTAGGAAAAGAATTAAATTTATATGATCCAAAAGAATTAGGATTATTATGGGTTGTTGATTTCCCAATGTTTGAATATGATGATGAAACTCAAAGATATTATGCAATGCATCATCCATTTACAAGACCTAAAGAATCAGATTTAGATAAAATAGATACAGATCCAGCAAATTGTCTTGCTGATGCCTATGATATTGTCTTAAATGGTTTTGAACTTGGTGGAGGTTCTCAACGTATTTACGAACAAGACTTACAACAAAGAGCTTTCAAAGCTTTAAGTTTAACAGATGAACAAGTAAGAAATAAATTTGGTTGGTTTGTTGATGCATTAAAATATGGGACACCACCACATGGAGGATTTGCTTTAGGATTAGATCGTCTTGCCATGTTACTTACTGAAAGTGATTCTATTAGAGACGTTATTGCTTTCCCTAAAAATGCCAGTGCAACATGTCCAATGTCTAAAGCACCAAACAGTGTAGAAGAAGATCAATTAAAAGAATTAGGTATTGGAGTTTTAAAAGATGAATAACGATCGTATACAAGAGATACTTGATTTAATGGAAGAAGCAAGATTGGATTACTTTTTAATAAGTGATCCTCAATCAATTGCTTATTGTACAGGATACTATAATGATCCGCATGAAAGAATGTTTGTTTTCATGATTTCAAAACATGGAAATCATACCTTATTCATGAATGATTTATTTTATTTGGATCATGATTTAGATGTTAACATTGTTTGGCATAAAGATGGACAAGATGCTATTCAAACAATTGTTGATGAAATGCATTTTCCAGGAAGAATTGGAATTGATAAAAATTGGGCCTCACATTTCTTGTTAGATCTTATGAAAAAAACTCCCAGATGCAAAGTATATCAATGCTTCACCATGTGTTGATCTCGTACGCATGAAAAAAGATTTACAAGAACAAGTTTTAATGATTGAATCAAGTAAAATCAATGATGCTGTTATGGAAGAAATCATTCCATTCATTCAAGAAGGCGTGACAGAAAAACAACTTGCTAAAAAATTAGATGAATTATTTTCAATCATCATTCTACTTGTTATGGGCGATTGTTGCATTTGGTAAAAACGCTGCTGATCCACATCATGAAAATGATGATACACTACTTAGAAAAGGTGATTGTGTACTGATTGACATGGGATGTGTTTATAAAGGGTATTGTTCTGATATGACACGTACATTCTTTTATGAAGGTATTTTGGAAGAAGAAATTAAAGTTTATGAAATTGTAAAAAAAGCAAATGAAGCTGCAGAAGCAATGATCAAACCAGGAGTTAAATTATCAGATATTGATAAGTGTGCAAGAAAAGTCATCAGTGATGAAGGCTATGGAAAATATTTTACACATCGTTTAGGACATTTTATTGGTCGAGATGTTCATGAATATGGAGATGTCTCTTCGGTAAATGAAATGGAAGTTGAAGAAGGAATGATTTTTTCAATTGAACCAGGTATTTATTTAGAAGGAAATTTCGGAGTACGTGTAGAAGATCTAGTTATGGTGACAAAAGATGGATGTCAGGTTTTAAATTCATTTACAAAAGATATTTATATTATTTAAAAACGAGCTTGCGCTCGTTTTTTTGTATAAAAAGAAAAAATGAGTAAACTTTTAAAGTGAAAAATATTTTTAAAGCCTCTTTAAATAGACAAATTTTGTCAACAAGAAATTATATAATAATATCAAAAGAAAGGATGAATTATATGGAAGTAAAAAGAGGAGATTTGTTTTATGCTGATTTGAGTGTAGGTGTAGGAAGTGAACAATCTGGAATTCGACCTGTTGTTGTTATTCAAAATGATAGTGGGAATCGATTTAGTACAACTATTATTATTTCACCTTTGACATCATCTAAAAAGAAAAATATTCCTACCCATACATTTATTAAATCAAGAGATGATTTAAAAAGAAAAATTCAATTGCCTTGCTTGAACAAATGAGGACCATTGATAAATCACGGTTGATTAGAAAAATAGGGGAATTAACGCCATTAGAAATGGAACGTATTAATAAATGTATTCGTATTAGTTTAGGGGTTTAAACTTACATAGAATGTTTCAAAACGGGCTTTGCTCGTTTTTTTAAAAAATATACACTTAACAAAGAAAAAGAAATCAATTTGTGATAGAATAGTTAGCGAGGTGACAAGTATGTATTATTTTATAGGAATTAAAGGGTCAGGAATGGCTCCACTAGCAACAATTTTATATGAATTAGGGAACGAAGTTGCTGGAAGTGATATTGATAAATATATATTATTGAAGATGAATTGAGAAAAAGAAATATTCCAATTTATTCATTCAATAAAGATAATATAAAGGATGGTTATCACGTAATTATTGGTAATGCTTTTGATGAATCCAATGAAGAAGTCAAAGCAGCTTTAGAAAATCCAAATGTAAAGTGTACAAAGATACTATGATTCTTAGCTGATTTTATGGAACATTATGTTTCTATTGCTGTTGCAGGAACACATGGAAAACAACAACAACAGGTATGGAC
>ENA-OQCS01001694-OQCS01001694.1-human-gut-metagenome-genome-assembly--contig:-NODE-1694-length-10804-cov-1.861759_pt1 | contig 10804 bp, 15 predicted proteins | sample MGYA00242757_ERZ504575 | MGnify/ENA primary metagenome ERZ504575 (study PRJEB26092, sample SAMD00036297) | human gut metagenome | host: Homo sapiens | study: EMG produced TPA metagenomics assembly of... | reverse complement strand
CTGTTCCTGGGATAGTGTTTTTACTTTAATGACATCCAGCTTTTTATTCAGCTGCTTTTCAATCTGTTCCAAAGTACGTTCATCACCGGAACTCACGATCGTCATACAGGAAACCGCATGATCATCCGTCTCTCCCACTGCGAGACTGTCAATGTTAAAGCATCTTCTGGAAAACAGTCCGGCCACCTTGCACAGTACACCGGAACGGTTTCAACCAGTACGGAATATATTCTCTTCATCTCAGTACAGCCCCCTTTGTTATTCACCAGATCCATAGGATCGATCAGACATTCTAACAGCATCGAATTGTCTTCAGCCAGAAAAGTATCCAGCACTTCGTCCACATGCTCCATATTATTCAACCGCAGATAAGGAATATCATAAGCTGCGGATAATTTCTCCAGATCGGGACTTCCCGACAGATCTACCACAGAATAATGATCTTTGTAGGTATAGTGCTGATATTCGCGAACCATACCGAGATAATTGTTTTTCAATACAATGATCTTGACCGGGATCCGATGCTGTCTGATGGTGGCCAGTTCCATCATAGACATCTGGAAAGATCCGTCACCGCATACGGCAATGACCTGCTTGTCCATCGCGGCTGTTTTGGCACCCATAGCCGCAGGAATGGAATATCCCATGGTTCCCATGCCGCCGGATGTTAAGAACTTCCCTTTTTTCACGATATGATAACCGCAGGACCAGATCTGGTTCTGTCCCACATCTGCGACATAGATGCCGTCTTCCTGCATTTTCTCGGAAAGTCTGGTAATGAACGCAGCCGGATCTACAAAATCGGGATTCGGGGTTCTCTTTTTCTCCATTGTGGACGATACTCATTTAAGGTAGTAAGCCATTCCTCATAGTCACAGCTGAATTCTTCCTTCTGGAAATCCTGAAAAATGTGTTTTGCATCGCCGACCAATGGGATGGAGGGACCGGCATTTTTACCGATCTCTGCGGGATCTACATCGATATGTACCAATACCTTATTCCGGGTAATCAGATCCGGCTGACTGACCGCACGATCTGCTACACGGGCTCCCACCATAATCAACAGATCCGATTCGTTCATGGCACGGTTTGCATATGCCTTGCCATTATTGCCCACCATTCCATAATATAGAGGATGTTCAGTGGGCATGACACCGATTCCCATCATGGTAGACACTACGGGAATTCTGTGTTCTTCCGCAAATGCCCGAAGCTCCTCTTCCGCCTCACTGAGCAATACACCGCCTCCGGCACAGATAATAGGCCGCTTTGCCTTTTCCAATTCCCGGATCACCTTTTTGATCTGTACGGCATGTCCCTTGACCGTTGGTTTATAAGTGCGGAGGTTTACCTCTTCCGGATAATGAAAATTCTTGATCGTGGCATTCTGAATATCAATGGGAATATCGATCAGCACCGGTCCTTTTCTACCGGTATTGGCAATATAAAACGCTTCCCTGAATACTCTGGGAATATCATTTACATTTTTTACCAGATAGCTGTATTTCACAAAAGATTCCACAGCGCCGGTGATGTCCGCCTCCTGGAATACATCGCTTCCCAGCAGTTCGCTGTTCACCTGACCGGTGATACAGATCAGTGGAATACTGTCCGCAAATGCTGTAGCAATACCCGTGATGACATTCGTAGCGCCCGGTCCGGAGGTTACCGCACAGACTCCGGGTCTTCCGGTCATTCGTGCCACACCGCTGGCAGCATGTGCTGCATTCTGTTCGGTACGGATCAATACTGTCTTAATATCGGAATCCAGAATACTGTTGAAAAAAGGACATATCGCCACTCCGGGATATCCGAATACCGTACTTACACCTTCTTCTTCCAGACATTTAATAATCGCATCTGCTCCAATCATGTCATTCCACTCCTTTATCTATACTCCATAATTTTCCGCTGTTTATTTTATTCCATCAGGCTTTTGGCCAGCTTCACAGCATCTGCTGCATCCTTGGAATAGCCGTCCGCTCCGATCTCATCCGCATATTCCTGGGTGATCACGGCTCCGCCGATAATGATTTTGGCGGTGATACCTTCCTGTTTCGCAGCGGCTACGATCTCCCGCATTCTCTGCATGGTGGTGGTCATCAACGCTGACAGGGCGATAAACTCAGCGTGATGTTCCTTTGCCGTTTCCAAAATTTTGCCTGGGGAACATCCTTTCCCAGATCTATCACATGGAAACCATGATTTTTCAACATCAACGCTACAAGATTTTTACCAATGTCATGAATATCGCCTTCTACGGTAGCAATAACGACTACCGGCATTTCTTCCCCGCTGTTTCCGGTCTGTAATAAAGGCTCCAGTACTTCAATGGAATTCTTCATTGCTTCTGCACTGGCAATCAGCTGCGGCAGGAAATACTTGCCTGATCAAAATATTCTCCCACCAGATTGATAGCGGGAAGCAGAACCTGATTCAATAATTCCACAGGTTTTTCTCCACTCTCCAGTGCTTCGTTTGTTATTTTTACAATACCGTTACGATTCCCCTTCAGAACTGCTGTTTTCAGTTTTTCCTGCATTTCATTGATCTGAGGGGTATCTTTCGAAGCAGTTACAGCAGACGGTACTTCTGTATTGTCCGTGGAAGCTGCCTTCGTTCCCTGTTGCTCCAAAAGAGCAAGTTTTCTGGATAATTCCGCTTCTTTTTCTTCTCTGCGCTCTTTGACGCCTCCGGCATATTCAATATAACGGAGTGCAGCCTCTTCTTTATTCAGGAGAAGATCGGTTGCCAGCGCACAGCTCATCAGCATCTCCTGAGAGGGATTGGCAATCGCCATCGTCAGTCCCGACTGAATCGCCAGCGTCAGAAAAGCGGTATTTACAAAACCTCTCTCCGGCATGGCAAATGAAATATTGGATAAGCCGCAAATTGTGGCGAAGCCGTTGCTCTTGCAGTAACGGATCGTTTCCAGCGTCTCCAGTGCAGCCTTTGGATTTGCTCCGACGGTTGCCACCAGACCGTCTACTACAATATCTTCCTTTCGCATTCCAAGTGAAAGTGCACGATCATAAATTTTATGTATAATCTCTTTTTTCTCTTCAATGTCCTTAGGCAGACCTGCATCCGATAAAGGAAGCAGGATGAACATTGCACCATATTTGGCTACAATAGGAAGCAGCTTTTCGAATTTTTCCGTTTCCAGAGACACCGAATTGACCAAAGCACGTCCCGGGTAATTACGAAGGGCGGCTTCCAGTACTTCCACATAACTGGAATCCAGCGACAGTGGAAGATTCGTCACACCGCTTACCTCCTCCAGCGCCCGGAGCATACATAGCTTTCATCAATACCGCTCATCCCCATATTGATATCCAGTACCTTTGCACCACAGGTTTCCTGCTCTTCGGCGAACTGGATCACCTTTTCAAAATTGCTTCCGCAGTTGTGCCTGAAGTGCCTTTTTGCCCGTAGGGTTAATTCTCTCTCCCACAACGAAAAAACCATCCTCCAGCCCGAAGCTGTGGGTAATGCGTTCGGAGGTCAGATACCGGATGCCCTCCGGTCGTCTGGCTGCCGTTACCCTTGTCTCCGTACCAAAGCGGTCATGGATCTGTCTGATAAATTCCGGAGTGGTGCCGCAGCATCCCCCAGTATGGTTGCGCCGGCATTCACCAGTACTTGCATTTCTTCGGTAAACTCTTCTGCTTCCATGTTATAGCAGGTAGTTCCGTTTTCATCCAGAAAAGGCAGTCCGGCATTTGGCTTTGCAATGATAGGTATCATGGTAACGGATATCATGTCGGAGATGATGCCTTCCATCTGTGCCGGACCGGTGGAACAATTCGCACCGATAGCGCTCGCACCCAGGCTTTCCAGTACGACTGCCGCCGTTTTGGCATCTGTGCCGAATAAGTTCTGCCATCCGCTTCAAAAGTAAGTGTAGCGATCACCGGAAGATCACAGACTTCTTTTGCAGCGATCAATGCCGCTCTGGTCTCTGCCAGGCTCATCATCGTTTCGACTACCAGCAGATCTGCTCCGGCATCCACCAGGCAGAGAATCTGCTCTTTATAGATAGCGATCAGATCTTCCAGCTCCATTTTTCCCATAGGGCGCAGCTGCTCGCCGGTCATGGTGATATCTCCGGCCACATAGACCGGATGTCCCGGAGTACTTGCTGCAGCTTCTTTTGATATCGCCACCAGGTCATGGATCATAGAGGACATATTTTTCTCTAAATGATATTCTGCCAGTTTTACACGGTTTGCTGTAAAGGTAGGTGCGTACAGAATATTGGTTCCCGCCTGCACGTATTCCTTCTGTAGCTGTAGCATTACCTCTCTATGTTCCAGAATCCACTGCTCCGGGCAGACTCCGGAGGGCATTCCGGCCTTTACCAGATTGGAGCCGGTGGCACCATCCAGATATATGATATGATCTTTTGTGAAATCAATAAATTTTTCTCGTGTCATGTTTCTCTTCCCTGTTTCTTAATTCTTTTAATCATACCACATTGTGCTTTTATTCGTAAAGGGGACGATTTAACATTATATGGTTGCGCAAAGTCTCAGAATATGATAAATTTTATGTGGATTAAATGATTTGGAGGATGATTATCTTGAAGAAAAAAATACTTGCCATTACCGCAGGACTTCTTACTGCCATGGCACTTACCGCTTGTGGAAAAGATCCTAAGCTGACACAGTTCAAGGGTGAAATAGATGCCTTCTGCACAGAAATCTCCGATATCGATACTGCCATCAATAACGTAGATGCGGAATCGGATACAGCAACTGATGAATTGCTGGGATATCTGGATCAACTGGATACCTCTTTTCAGAATTTTGCGGAATTGGATTTTCCCACGGAATTTGATTATCTGGAATCTCTGGCAGATGAAGCCAGCGCGTACATGACACAGGCAGTGGAAAGTTATCATGAAGCCTACAGCAACGGCGGCTACAATCAATTGACTGCCGATTATGCAAAAGAAAACTACGCAAGAGCTTATAAACGTATTCAGATCATTATTACGTTCCTGCATGGTGAACAACCGGAAAATGTAAATCTGACCACTGCAGAGGAAACAGCAGATGCTGCTTCTGCTACTGCAGAATAATTCGTAAGAACAAGAAAAACCCCGATGCTGCTGATGCACCGGGGTTTTTTATGTTATTTTTTCTGATAGATGATTATTTTAAAATTTTAATCTGACCGATCAGCGGAACTTCCTTCTCCTGCTCCTGGCAAGCATAGATCAGACCCATGATCCAGCATACAAACAGGAAAATACTCAGGATAGAACCTACAAATCCACCTACTTTAGGAATAAAATTGACAGCGCTTGCAATGATCTGACCGATCAGAATTACCAGCGCCTGATTCAGATGAAACTTAGCGCCCTCTTTATCACCTGCGCAAAACGCAACGATCCAGCCGATCCAAGTGATGTAAGCATGATACCTGTAGTTTTTTTATTCATTTTTTCTCCCTCCGCACTCTTGTGCTTAAAAAATTCTGTATATGTAAAAATTGCAAATACAGTCATAGTGAAATATGAAAACCCAAAAGCAAAATGTTTTTCAAAATAAAATTTCCGATCATGATTGCGACAGCTGCATACAGATGCCACTCATGGAACGTCCATCCTTTGATCCCACCGATATGCAATCTGGCGAGAGTCTGTGTCAACATAAAGCTCCAAAGATAACAACGGTATAAGGTACCAGTGATGATACCAGGTTGCTAACAGAGGATGTCCTGCAAGCAGTGCACTTACCGCTCTGGTTCCACCGCAGCCGGGACAATAAATCCAAACAATCGATAGACCATGCAGGTATATCCCTGCAGATTCGGAAGAACTATATGAAGATACAGATAGATTCCAATACTACCGGTCAGAAGAAATATCCATCCTGTCAGATAAAGATAATCTTCCAGACTTCTGCTATTCTTAGTACATACTTTCATAGCCGTAACCTACCATAGCCATAGAAAATACTACTGCAAGAACGGTGATCAGGATTCCAAGTACGATACCGACGATGGAGCAGATCAGTCCACCCTTTGCCAGTCCGGTCTTACCCTGCTTGTTGGCAAATACTGCACAGATAATACCACCGATACCAAACAAAGCACCGATCCATCCGGTACAGCAACCGAGAACAATAGAAAGAATACCCAGTACCAGACTGATGATAGCCAGCACATTGGTATCTTTGTTCTCAGGTTGTACAGGTGTTGTTACAGCTACCTGAGGCTGTACATTAGTAGTATAGTCTTGATAATTGTTTGCAGGCTGTTCTGCTGCAGGTGTCTCCTGTGCGGGTTCTGCTGTAGAACTTACTTCTGTTGCGGTAGTATCTACCGTTACATTGTTTTCATTTTCAAAATTCTGTCCGTCCATTTTTTCCTCTTTCCGATCCTTTCAGGATCTTTGTTTATTTAATCTGCCAACGGGTTACCTTTACCATCTACATTGATCTTGCCTGTCAGGATCATAATAGCCTCTACCAGACTCCAGATCCATATACCTATAACCAGGAAAACACCAACTACAACACAGCAAAGAATATATCCAACAATGGTAAGCACAAGCTGTGTGATTGCTTTTCCGGTGTAGCCAAGATAAAAATTATGAACACCGAATGTACCCAGAAAAATACCCAGGAGACCGGCAACCAGTTTGGATTTTGCATCCGGTGCAGGAGCCTGTTTATTAGCTACGCCGCAGTTTAAGCATACTGCTGCATCCGGAGCTAACGCTTACCGCAGTTATGGCAATAATTATTGCCCTGTCCCTTAGCTACGCCACACTTTATGCACATTACAGCTTCATCCGTCATATAAGGTTCGCCGCAATTCTTACAATAGTACATTAATTCTTCCTCCCTCTTATTATTTCCTATTTTATAAAATAATTTGAACTAACAATGTACATTATACAAGATGCTTGTATTTTTTACCAGTGGTATTTTCACATTATAAAAGCGGATAACGTGCATTTTTTATATAATAAATATCTTATTGCCGCTTTTTGTCAAACATCAGGAAGCATTTACGATATATTCCGCACCATCCAAGAACTGCCATTGTTGAAAAGACCGGGATCATATTATAAAGATACCGCGCCCTGGCTTCAAACAACATAACAAATAAAAACATACCGATAAAAATAACGATCATGGTAACAGAAACGCTCAACAGATCGGATGAATTCTCCTCAACTGACACATCACTCTTACGTAATCCTGCTATTGCTTTCACTAAAAGCAATACTGCTTGTGCCAGAATTCCCAGCAGTACAAAAATCCACAGGCCCTGGCTTACTGTCGTGAACCAGATATAATTACTGCCATCCAGCCAGTAGAAATTCCGCAATGGTTCCGTAAAAGAGCTGTCGGAAATCTCCGGATATTCCCAGGCCTGGAAATATCCCTCCTGATACCAGCTGAAGGTGCCGTCATTAAAATTCATGACCTGTTTGTGCAGCCAGAACCGCAAGGTCCCTATAAAGCCCCGGTCCTGCATTCTCCTGCGGATTCCTGCAAGTTCATATTGCATCCGGGAAGCCTTATCGGAACCGGCAAAAGACCGTACGATCTCAAGGCCCTCTCCGGAACAGGCTCCCGTGGTGTCCTCATTGAGACCGTTATACATATAATTACTCCAACCGATTTCCAACTCCGGATTGTATCCGTAGTGTAATGTCTGATACATTCCCTGCCTGCACCATGATGCAAGACAAAAGGCAATTACCAGCAGTAACATCTTCCCTCCCAGTCCGTATAACCGGGAACGAACATCGCTCTCCTCCGAAACGGTCCAAAAAATATCAATTATGACGATCGCAATTACCGCCACATAACAGGTCGCTTTCATAATGCCGCTCAGGCATCCGAGAAACATAAGCAGGAACCAGAGAGCATAACTCCACCTGCTTTTGCGGCCTCGCACCATGGAATATAAGAAAAGGATCATAACAGGCATCGCTATGGTGCAGCCATCCGTATACGGAATGATTTTCCATGGAGAGATTCCCAGAAAGGCAATATTGAAAATCAGTGTTATAACAGATGTTCCCAGGTTTTTACTGACTCTGAGCACCAAAAGTACAGAACATAATACTGCCAGTGAAAGCATTACGCATTGGAACTGGATCCATATAACTCCGGGTTATACGGATACGCTTTCATACCGGAAGAAAAGCAATACAGCTTATACAAAAGCCATGTAATGGGAATATTGTTGCTGTAGATCGTATAATAATCGTCATATCCCAGTTCGCCGCCTTCGAAGATCCAGCGTGCCGAATTAGCCACCATTCCGCAGTCCCAGCCGCCGTAGAACGCTATACATTTGGAAATATTGACATTGATCATATAAAAAGGACACAGACCGCCACGGTAACGGCCGTAAATACAGTTATTGTACGAGGCGTGGTTGGAAGTTTCTGAGAAAATAATAAAGAATTCCAAGTACCGCGCTCCCACGATCGCACATAAAAATAAGACCCTGTTTCCTTCCACGGTAACAATTTTGTGCATTGCATTATAATCTACGTTATTTCCGTAATAAATAACATAAAAGAAAACCGGAAGAAATAACAACAGTAAAAGAAGAGAGAAAAAAAACTGTACCGATATATTTTTTCTTCATTCCGAAAGATTCCTTTCCAAACTTTTCAGTAATGTCTGCCGGGCAATATTGTAGCATTTTCTATAAATATTTACAATGTTGCCGGATAAAATCTATCTGATAGATTTATCTACCAATATCTCCGTTCCCTGTATCCGGAGGCTTTTGCTATTTTCGTCAATATTTTGCACGCATCCTTCCAGAGTGTTGTAGGCACCGCCGTTTTTCCGAGTGTCCGGTACGAAATAAGTGATCTTTACCGTAAGTTCCTCTCTCATGTGCTGTTGCAGATAACCGATCTGCCGGTCAATCTCCTGCTTCCTGTCTTCATCCAGTTCGACAAAATGATCCGTCAGACGGGCTGTTTCCTTCAGAGCATCTTCGTATCCTGTCAATGCCGCAAAGGGAGAAAACTGTGCCGCCCGGTCCTGCAACGACATTCTGGGGTGGGTGGCGGACACAGGATGCGGAAGCCGGAGCATGTCCTTATATTTCTCGTTCATTTTTTACCCTTTTTCTATGATTATTTATTATGCTTTGTGACCACCGATCTGACGATTCCTGTCTATTGTGGTAGCGCCCTCTTGTAAGTCGGCTGCCTTCAAAATGGCATTTTTTCCGTATTTGGATTTCACCCAGAGCATTGCTTCCTGCAAATGTTTTTCCTTTTCCAGACGTTCTTTTTTTCCTGCTGCGTCTATCCTGTGCAGGCTCCTGCCCAGCATACAAAAGGCCTCCGGAGAACAGATCCAGCTGTTCGTAGACCGGCTCGTCCTTCACTTTGTCCGCATCTTTTAAATGATTGGCCGTCAGAGTGATCCTTCGTGTTAAAAGTGATGGATTCACGATCCGTTCATATAATCCCATCGTCGTCTCCGTGATCTTACTTAAAGATGCAGTCATTGTCGTAAGATTGCCGGTGCCGTGGGCATGTTTTGGTACGCTCCTGCCATAACGGTCTACCGTGATCTCCCCATGATAATGATCGGCAATCTCCGGTATCTTCAGATTATCAATGTCATAACCCACAGTCAGTACGATCTGATCTGTCACCAGCTTTTTCGCCATCAGATCCAGGGCCAACTGTTCAGCCATCTCCCGGACTATGATCTTCGTCTTCGTAAAATCCATGGCACAATGCAATACCTGCCCGGAACTGATACAGTTGGTCTCCGGCCGATAGGACTTGATCAGATCCATGGTCACCGGTTCATATCCCCAGGCATGATCGATCAGAAGCTCCGCATTGATTCCGAACATTTTATAGAGTAAATCTTCATTATAGTAATCCTGAGTGCTGCCGATAGAACATCTGGCCACATCACCCATGGTAAACATTCCGGCTGCTTCCAGTTTTCGACGGTATCCAGTGCCAACTCTCCAGAAATCCGTCAGTGGTTTATGATCCCACAAAAGTTCCCGGTAACTGATCTCATCCAGTTCGGCGATCCGGACACCGTTTTCATCCGGCTCCATATGTTTGGCTACGATGTCCATGGCAATCTTACACAGATACAGATTGGTTCCGATTCCGGCTGTGGCAGTCAGCCCCTTTTTCTCGAGAATCTCCATTGCAATTTTGGACGCCAGTTCTCTTGCTGTCATGCCATAGATTTTCAGATATTGTGTCACATCCAGGAACACCTCATCAATAGAATAGACATGAATATCTTCCGGTGCAATGTACTTCAGATAAATATCATAAATCTGTGTACTGTATTCTAAATATCTCGCCATACGTGGTGTAGCTGTGACAAAAGCTACCTCTAATTCGGAATGTTCCTTCAATTCATCCGCAAAAGAAGATTTTCCCGGTAAAAGCTCCTCCGGGGGCCCTTACCTTCCGCAGTGCATTTACTTCCCGTACTTTGGAGATTACCTCAAACAGTCTTGCTCTTCCGGAAATCCCATAGGCTTTCAGGGAGGGTGACACTGCCAGGCAGATGGTCTTCTGCGTCCGGGAGGCATCCGCTACCACCAGGTTGGTGTTCAGTGGATCCAAGCCTCTGTCCACGCACTCCACGGAGGCATAAAAGGACTTCAGATCCATAGCAATATACGTATGTGATGATGTTTCCATAAATGCCTTCTTTCTGTGCTGCGGTTACTCATTACATCATGATTCGCACCTATGGTGCTTACCGTTGCTCACAACGATCATGATCAAATTCGCCGTTCGCCAATTATGCAAGCATATTGGCTC
>ENA-OQCS01001693-OQCS01001693.1-human-gut-metagenome-genome-assembly--contig:-NODE-1693-length-10811-cov-1.866717_pt1 | contig 10811 bp, 11 predicted proteins | sample MGYA00242757_ERZ504575 | MGnify/ENA primary metagenome ERZ504575 (study PRJEB26092, sample SAMD00036297) | human gut metagenome | host: Homo sapiens | study: EMG produced TPA metagenomics assembly of... | reverse complement strand
CGACGGTGCGCGATCTGTCCTGCCCGCCAATCTGATGAAGCAGCTGCGCCTGGCAGGTCAGAAGGGATATGTGACGGTCCCGCGGATCATCATGCGGACGCAGGTATCTGCATGACCGGAGGACACGGACATCAGGATGGGGTCGAGGAGGCGGACAGCCCGTGGGGCGTGCGCGCCGCTATCCGAAGACAGCTGCGCGCGGGAGCTGACTGGGTCAAGATCCTGACGAGCAACCGCGGCGATATTCCGGAATTTACCCAGGAAGAACTGGATGCGGCGGTGGATGAGTGCCACAGAAGAGGAATCAAGTGTGGCGTGCATGCCGGAACCAATCCGGGGATCCAGATGTGCATTGATGCCGGATTTGACACGATTGAACACGGGACCTTTATGACACTGGATCATGCAAAGCAGATGGCAGAAAAAGGTATTGCCTGGACACCGACTATCATGGCATATACTTATCTCTATAAACTGTGCAAGGAAAATATTGAGAAGAATGGCGATGCACCGGTCAGCGATCCGGTCATGCAAAAAGAGATGGCAAATTATGAATTCTTTGAACCGGCATACAAAGCGTACCGGGATCATTTTAAAGAATTTTATGATACGGGTGTGACGGTTCTTGCCGGCACCGATATGGTAATGTATCATTCTCCGCTCTTGCCGCTTCCGAGAGAACTGCAATATATGGTGGAATACGGAATTACGCCGGTGCAGGCAATACAAGTGGCAACATCCAACCCGGCAAAGGTACTGGGTGTGGAAAAAAGAACGCGGACTTGTTGCGGAAGGACTGGATGCAGATCTTCGTGGTAGTTGGCGGTGACTTAAGCGGGATATCACCAGATTAAAAGATGTAAAATTTGTTACACTTGGCGGAAAGAGAGTCTTTGAAGACGGAATCCGTTATGTTGGAACAGGGAATATGTTTATGTAAGAAAAGGCTTCTGCGTTGCAGAGGCTTTTTTCACGTGAAATTACTTGTCGAAAATTTAACAAAATAAGAGAAAACTTATCAAAAACAGTTGCGTATTGCATAAAAAGCAAGTATAATATACACGGCAGAAAATTTGATTTAATTATTAAATTTATAAAAATGGAGGGCTAGATTTATGAGCAACACAACATCATCAAACCCGGCGAGCTTAAGAATTGCAATTTGCTCGATGAGGGAAGCTTTGTTGAAATCGGTGGACAGGTAACTGCAAGAGCAACAGATTTCAACATGCAGGAGAAAAAAGCTCCGACAGATGGCGTCATCACAGGTTACGGTGTGATCGATGGAAACCTGGTATATGTATACAGCCAGGATGCATCTGTACTGAACGGAACCATCGGCGAGATGCACGCAAAGAAGATTGCGAACATTTATGATATGGCAATGAAGATGGGCGCACCGGTGATCGGTCTGATCGACTGCGCAGGACTTCGTCTTCAGGAAGCAACTGACGCACTGAACGCATTCGGAAGCTTCTATTACAAACAGGCTATGGCTTCTGGCGTAATTCCACAGATCACAGCAGTATTCGGCAATTGCGGTGGTGGACTGGCAGCGGCAGCAGCACTTTCTGATTTTACATTCATGGCAGAGAACGGAAATTATTCGTAAACTCTCCGAACACCATTCCGGGCAACACCGCGGACAAATGCGATACAGCAAGCGCAAAATTCCAGAGTGAAGAATCCGGAATCGTTGACGGCGTAGGAAGCGAAGAAGAAATTCTTGACGAGATCCGCTCACTCGTAGCAATTCTTCCGGCTAACAACGAAGACAACGATGCATATGATGAATGCACAGATGATCTGAACAGAGTATGTGCAGATCTTGAGAATGCAGCAGAAGATGCAGCACTTGCTCTTTCTATGATCTCTGACAATGGTGTATTCATTGAGACAAAGAAAGCTTATGCAAAAGATATGGTAACAGGATTCATCCGCCTGAACGGAATGACAGTAGGTGCTGTTGCCAACCGCTCAAAAGTATACGATGAAGAAGGCAACACAGCAGAAGAATTCGACGGCACACTCTCAGCAATGGGATGCAAGAAAGCAGCAGCTTTCGTTAAATTCTGTGATGCATTCGGAATTCCGGTACTCACACTTACAAACGTAAAGGGACTCAAGGCAACTGCATGCTCAGAAAAGAACCTTGCAAGAGAGATGGCAGCTCTCACTTATGCATTTGCAGATGCAACTGTACCAAAAGTCAATGTGATCACAGGTAAAGCATTCGGAAGCGCATATGTGACAATGAACAGCAAAGCAATCGGAGCAGACATGGTATACGCATGGCCGGAAGTTGAGATCGGAATGATGGCAGCAGACATGGCTGCGAAGATCATGTACACAGATGCAGATGCAGATACATTAAAAGCAAAGACAGAAGAATACAAAGCACTTCAGTCAAGCCCGCTTTCCGCAGCTGGAAGAGGATATGTAGATACCATCATCGAACCGGCAGATACCAGAAAATATGTGATCGGTGCATTTGAGATGTTATTTACAAAAAGGGAAGAAAGACCATCCAAAAAACACGGAACAATTTAGCGAGGTGAAGCAAAGTGAAGAAAAAGATTAGTTTAGTAGTCGCAGTTCTGGTACTTGTGCTCGGCCTTGCAGGCTGCGGAAATGCCAAGACCGTCAGCTATGACAAAGATACACTGATCCAGTCTTGTGATGCTGTTTTTGATATCATTGAGAGCGGATCCATCACAAGCGACCAGATCACAGAGATGTCAGACTGGAATCAGGGATATCTGATGGCACAGTTTGAAAGCCAGACCGGTGTGCAGATGGAAGCAGACACTTTCGCAACTGCACTGGAAGGATGGAAAGCATCCCTGGAAGAATGCGGCGATTATGAAAGCCATAAAGACTATGAATTCGAGGCGTCTTCTACAGGTGTAACGGTAACTGCACCGGCAACATTTTCTGACAGAAGTGCAGACCTGGAATTCGTATTCGATGAGAATATGACTCTGGAATCATTTACAGTCAATGCTCATTACGGCATGAGCGAAATCCTTGAAAAAGCGGGACTTAACACATTACTTGGTATGGGAACTGTATTCGTAATGCTTATTTTCATGAGCTTTATCATTTCCCTGATCAAATACGTTCCTGCATTACTTAACGGTACATCCAAGAAGAAAAAAGAAGAAGCTCCGAAGGCAGCACCGGCTCCGGCAGTGGCAGCAGCTGTAGAAGAAGCAGAAGAAATGGATGATACCGAACTTGTTGCAGTTATCGCAGCAGCGATCGCAGCAGCAGAAGGAACTACTACAGACGGATTTGTAGTACGTTCTATCAAGAGAAGAAAATCAAACAAATGGAATGCATAGTGCGAATAGAATCAGGAGGATTTAAAAGATGAAAAAAACTATACAATCACAGTTAACGGCAACGTATATGATGTTACAGTAGAAGAAAACGGAAACGGAGCAGCTGCAGCACCAGTAGCAGCACCAAAGGCAGCACCGAAAGCAGCACCGAAGGCAGCTCCAAAAGCAGCAGCCGGAGCTGGAAGCATCAAGGTAGAAGCAGGTGCAGCCGGAAAAGTATTTAAGATCGAAGCAAGCGTAGGACAGAAGTATCCCGCGGTGATGCAGTTCTTATCGTAGAAGCAATGAAGATGGAAATTCCTGTTGTAGCTCCGGAAGACGGAACAGTTGCAAGTATCGATGTAGCAGTAGGTGATGCAGTAGAAGCAGGACAGACACTGGCTACATTGAACTAAGGAGCAACATCCTTTTGAAAAACAGGAGGTTATAACATGGAATATATCACTAACACACTGGGAAACCTCGTGCAGCAGACTGCGTTCCTCAACCTGACTTGGGGTAACTACATTATGATCGCAGTTGCATGTTTTTTCCTTTATCTTGCAATCAAGCATGGGTTTGAACCGCTTCTGCTTGTACCGATTGCATTTGGTATGCTCCTGGTAAATATTTACCCGGATATCATGCTTCATGCAGAAGATTCGGCTAACGGAACGGGCGGACTTTTGTATTACTTCTTCCAGCTGGATGAGTGGTCTATTCTCCCGTCACTTATTTTCATGGGTGTCGGTGCGATGACTGACTTCGGACCGCTCATTGCCAACCGGCGAGCTTCCTCCTCGGTGCGGCAGCACAGTTTGGTATTTTCGCAGCTTATCTTGGCGCGATGGCTCTTGGTTTCTCTGATAAGGCAGCAGCTGCTATCTCCATCATCGGTGGAGCAGACGGACCGACATCCATCTTCCTTGCAGGTAAGCTCCAGCAGACGGCTCTGATGGGACCGATCGCCGTGGCGGCGTACTCGTACATGTCACTGGTTCCGATCATCCAGCCGCCGATCATGAAGCTTCTCACAACAGAGAAGGAAAGAAAGATTAAAATGGGACAGCTTCGTCCGGTTACACAGCTTGAGAAAATTCTGTTCCCGATCATCGTAACCATCGTTGTATGTATGATTCTTCCGACAACAGCTCCTCTGGTAGGTATGCTGATGTTAGGTAACCTGTTCAAAGAATCCGGTGTTGTAAGACAGCTGACAGAGACCGCATCCAACGCAATGATGTACATCGTAGTTATCCTGCTTGGTACATCTGTAGGTGCTACTACAAGTGCAGAGGCATTCTTAAATGTCAGCACATTGAAGATCGTACTACTTGGTCTGATCGCATTCGCATTCGGTACCGCAGCAGGTGTCCTGTTTGGAAAACTGATGTGCGTAGCCACACATGGCAAGGTAAATCCGCTGATTGGTTCAGCCGGAGTATCTGCCGTACCTATGGCAGCCCGTGTATCTCAGAAGTAGGAGCGGAAGCAGATCCGACCAACTTCCTTCTGATGCATGCAATGGGACCGAACGTAGCCGGAGTTATCGGAACAGCCGTAGCAGCCGGAACATTTATGGCTATTTTCGGAGTTATGTAGCAACAGGAAGCGCGTATCTGACAGTGAGATAACAATCCTGGAGCTTAATAAACCTTATAATAATTGGAGGAAGATATAATGGCAGCAATTGAAAAGAAACCGATTAAGATTACGGAAACAGTTCTGCGTGATGCGCATCAGTCCCTGATCGCAACAAGACTTACCACAGAACAGATGCTTCCGATCGTAGATAAAATGGACAAAGTCGGATATCATTCCGTAGAGTGCTGGGGCGGAGCTACATTTGATGCATCCCTTCGTTTCCTGCATGAAGACCCATGGTCAAGACTTCGTAAATTCCGTGACGGATTCAAGAACACCAACTTCAGATGCTCTTCCGTGGACAGAACATCCTTGGATACCGTCCATACGCAGATGATGTAGTAGAATACTTCGTTAAAAAATCTGTTGCAAACGGAATCGATATCATTCGTATTTTTGACTGTCTGAATGACCTTAGAAACCTTCAGACAGCAGTAAAAGCAGCTAACGCTGAGAAAGCAGAAGCACAGATCGCGCTTTCTTACACACTTGGAGATGCTTACACCTTGGATTACTGGGTAGACATCGCAAAGAGAATCGAAGATATGGGTGCAAACTCTATCTGTATCAAAGATATGGCAGGTCTTCTTCTTCCGTACAAGGCAACAGAACTTGTCGGAGCATTAAAAGAAGCTGTTGATATCCCGATCCAGCTGCATACACATTACACATCAGGTGTTGCTTCAATGACATACTTAAAAGCAGTTGAAGCCGGTGTAGACGTGATCGATACCGCTATTTCACCGTTCGCACTTGGAACTTCTCAGCCGGCAACAGAAGTTATGGTTGAGACATTCAAGGGAACACCTTATGATACAGGATTTGACCAGAATCTTCTGGCTGAGATCGCTGATTACTTCCGTCCGATCCGTGACGAAGCACTTGACAGCGGACTTCTCAATCCGAAGAACCTTGGTGTTAACATCAAGACTCTTCTGTACCAGGTACCGGGTGGAATGCTTTCCAACCTTACTTCCCAGCTCAAAGAGCAGGAGCAGAAGACAAGTTCTACGATGTACTTGAAGAAGTACCGAGAGTTCGTAAAGACCTTGGTGAACCACCGCTGGTTACTCCGTCATCACAGATCGTTGGTACACAGGCAGTATTCAATGTCCTGATGGGCGAACGCTACAAGATGGCAACAAAAGAGACGAAAGACATCCTGAGCGGAAAATACGGTGCAACTGTTAAACCGTTCAACCCGGATGTTGTTCAGAAAGTACTCGGAGACAATCCGGAAGTTATCACATGCCGTCCGGCAGATCTGATTCCGGATGAACTCGGAACTCTTGAAAAAGAGATGGAACAGTACAAAGAGCAGGATGAAGACGTACTCAGCTACGCACTCTTCCCGCAGGTAGCTACAGACTTCTTCAAATACCGCGAGGCACAGGAGAAGAAAGTAGATGCTACAATTGCAAAAGACGGAAGTTATCCGGTATAATAACGACGAACTGACGAAAGCTGTTACAGACAGTATTTTGTGAGCAAAACGCAACCTCAAGAGCCATAAAATTCGAGTTGAATTTTATGCTCTTTTGCTTATAATAAAAAGGGTTGTGACCTTATTTATAATAGAAGTAAATGATTTTATAAAAAGGCACGTTTCTTATTTGGAGGCAAATTGTGAGCACAAAAAATGAGTTACTGATTAGAATTGACGAGAGATATCCGAAGTTCAGCAAGGGACAGAAGCGGCTTGCGGATTACATCAAAGAAAATTATGATAAAGCAGCCTTCCTGACGGCTGCAAAGATGGGAGAGGCAGTCGGTGTCAGCGAATCAACGGTTGTCCGTTTCGCAACACAGCTTGGATATAAAGGCTATCCCGAATTCCAGAAAGCACTGGGAGAACTGGTGCGTACCAAGCTGAATTCTATCCAGCGTATGGAAGTGACCTACGGACGGATCGACCGGAGCGAGATCCTGGCGACGGTTCTGCAGTCTGATATCGAGAAGATCAAGCAGACATTGGAATCTGTGGACAATCATGCATTTGAGCTGGCGGTGGATACGATCCTTGCGGCAAAAAAGGTTTATGTGATCGGAATCCGAAGCTGTGCACCGCTGGCAAAATTCTTGACTTTTTATCTGAATCTGATCTGTGAGGATGTGGTAGAGGTCGATACCAACAGTTCCAGCGAGATCTTTGAACAACTGATCCGGATCGGGGAAGAAGATGTGATCATCGGGATCAGTTTTCCGCGATATTCCATGCGTACTTTAAAAGCACTGGAATTTGCCAGCAACCGGAAAGCAAAGGTAATAACCTTGACCGACAGTGTGAATTCACCGATGAATCTCTATTCCTCCTGCAATCTGATCGCCAAGAGTGATATGGCATCTATCGTAGATTCCCTGGTTGCACCGCTCAGTGTGATCAATGCACTGGTGGTTGCACTCTGTATGAAGAAGCAGGATGATGTCATCGAGACGCTGGAGACACTGGAGGACATCTGGACGAATATCAGGTTTATTCCAGAGATGAACTGGAGCCTGTAGAAGATGAGGTAAGGATCAAATGAGTAAAGTACTGATCGTAGGAGGCGGAGCTGCCGGTATGTTCGCATCGATCTTTGCGGCGAAAAATGGCAATGAAGTCCACGTATTTGAGAAAAATGAAAAACTTGGAAAGAAGCTTTTCATCACGGGAAAAGGCAGATGCAACGTCACCAATGCCTGTGACGTGGATGAACTTTTCCAGAATATGGTATCCAATGAGAAATTCATGTACAGCAGTTTTTACGGATTTACCAACCAGGACGTGATGGATTTCTTTGAAAATGCAGGACTGCGTCTGAAGACAGAGCGTGGCAACCGTGTATTTCCGCAGTCGGATCATTCTTCGGATGTTATCCGCACACTGGAGCTGGAAATGAAGCGAAATGGAGTACACATCCATCTTTATTCCAATGTAGAAAAGGTTGTGGCAGAGGATGGAAGATTTTCCTATCTTGTCATGGCAGATGGAAGCAAAGAAGAAGGGGATGCCTGCATTATTGCAACCGGTGGTGTCAGCTATCAGACAACAGGTTCCACCGGAGATGGCTATCGCTTTGCAGAAGCGATGGGACACAAGATCACCGAACCTGCACCTTCCCTGGTTCCGATGAATGTCAGAGAAGAGTACATTCCGGCACTGATGGGGCTTTCCCGTCCGGAATTGTCCCAGGCAACGGTCTATGACGGAAAGAAAGAGCTGTACAGTGATTTCGGAGAAATGTTATTCACCCACTTTGGAGTAAGCGGACCACTGATCATCAGTGTGAGTGCCTATGTAGGTAAAATCCTGCAGAAAAAGCATGAGTTAAAGCTGGCCATCGACCTGAAGCCGGCACTTTCCGAAGAGCAGCTGGATGCGAGAGTGCTGCGGGAGTTTGATGCAAACCATAATAAACAGTTTAAAAATGCAGTCACCGGACTGTTTCCAGCAAAATTACTTCCGGTCATGATCCACTTAAGCGGCATTGATCCGGAGAAGAAGGTCAATGTGATCACAAAAGAAGAGCGGATGAATTTCGTCCATCTGATCAAGCATTTTACTGTGACACTGACCGGGCTTCGAGATTTCAAAGAGGCAATTATTACACGGGGCGGCGTAAAAGTCAAAGAAGTTAATCCGTCTACGATGGAGTCAAAGCTGGTACAGGGACTGTATTTTGCAGGGGAAGTGCTGGATCTGGATGCACTGACGGTGGATTCAATCTGCAGATCGCGTGGTCGACTGCATATGCGGCAGGAAGTAATATCTGGTAGTTTTTGGATTATAGATATCGCACAGCAATCCAGAGATGGCGTAAACAGGAAATGATCCGGATGGAAGGTGAGAAAAGCTGAGGATGAGAATATCAGCGGAAAGCCGGAAAAGGAACTGTCAGATCTGGACAGGAACAGAAAATGTGAGTGAAACAGGGAGGATATAAAATGGGATATAATATCGCAATTGACGGACCGGCAGGTGCCGGAAAGAGCACGATCGCAAAACTGGTTGCAAAGGAACTGGGATTCATCTATGTAGATACCGGGGCAATGTACCGTGGACTTGCCGTACATTTTCTGAAAAAAGGGATCGTACCGGGAGAAGTAGAGAAGATCGAGGCAGCATGCGAGGATGCAAAGGTAGAGCTTGGTTATGAAAATGGTGTGCAGCAAGTCTATTTGAATGGAGAAAACATCACTTCACAGCTTCGTGGGGAAGCGGTTGGAAATATGGCATCTGTAAGCTCGGCAGTACCGGCAGTCCGTGCAAAGCTTCTGGATCTGCAGAGGAATCTTGCAAAAGAAAAAGATGTCGTTATGGACGGAAGAGATATCGGAACCAATGTACTTCCGAATGCGGACGTTAAAGTGTATCTGACTGCAAGTGTAGAATGCCGTGCAATGCGCCGGTTCAAAGAACTGGAAGGAAAAGGAGAAGCCTGTGATTTTGAACAGATCAGGCAGGATATCCAGGAAAGAGACGAGCGCGATATGACAAGAGAGATCGCACCGCTTAAGCAGGCTGAAGATGCAACGCTGATCGACAGCTCTGAGATGGGAATTGACGATGTGGTGAAGGCGATTATTGCACTGAAGAAATAAAAAAACAAGGATTTTCTACCAACATCAATATTCGGTGGTTGGTAGTTTTTTTCGACTAAAAAACAGGTAGAAAAGTAAACAAAAGTACCTTTTTTTGGTGCTTTTGTTGTGCATTAAAAAAGCTGCGGGTTTGTCAAAAAAAATAGATAAAAGTAAAGGATTTTTCTTCGCGAAAAAGTAAAAAATGACGAAAAAAGCAATTAAAACGTAATTAGGCGTGAGTAACCATTTACCTTTTATGTAAAATGTGTTATAAGTATTAAAAAAGACGTATTACAAATGTAATGATTTAAAAGGGTTAGGTTCACTTATGTACAGAAAGAAAACTTCCAGTTGGTTAAAACACTGGGATTTTATTTTGTTAGATTTAATATTGTTGGAATTATCTTATTTACTTGCTCACTGGTTACATCATGGGACTGCATATTACAGAGAAGCACCGCTTTACCGGAATGTGTTTTTTGCGATAGCGGCGATCGATCTGGTTGTGGGACTGATGATGGGAAGTTACAAGGGCATCTTAAGAAGAGGGTACTGGTTGGAGACTAAGGCAGTCGCAAAGCACGCAATCATCGTGACCGTGTGTGTGATTGCTTATTTGTTTGCAATGAAAGAGTCGAGCAATTACTCACGAGTTGTTATATTTGCATTCCCAATCATATCAATCTGCGTATTATATATAGGAAGGATTTTGTTGAAAAATGGCTTTCCAAGCACAGAGGCCCTGCATCAGGGAAAAGAGCGATCCTTCTGATCGGTGGAAAAAAGAATTATAGAGAAATTGTGGAGGCATTTACCAGCAATCCCTACAGTGAGTTTCATGTAATGGGAATTGGAATTATTGATGCAAAGAAATGAAATTCCAAATTATCATGGATTCCCGGTATTTTGTGGAGAGAGTGCGATTGAAGATTTGCACAGTTGAACTGGTGGATGAAGCACTTTTCAGCATTCCGACAGAGCTTGCGCTTCCGGATAAACTGATCAAAAATTTCGGTATCATGGGAATTACCGTACATATCAAGCTGGCAAGAGTTGCGGATGATTCTTCCAACCAGATTGTGGAAAAGCTGGAAGGATATACGGTGCTTTCGACCAGCATCAATATGGTAAGCACCGGTCAGCTGATCTTCAAAAGGACGATGGATATCTGCGGAGGACTGGTTGGAATGCTACTGACAGGTATCATTTTTATCTTTGTAGCACCAATCATTTATATTAAGTCACCGGGACGATCTTCTTCAAACAGGTGCGAATCGGAAA
>ENA-OQCS01001691-OQCS01001691.1-human-gut-metagenome-genome-assembly--contig:-NODE-1691-length-10820-cov-1.519031_pt1 | contig 10820 bp, 13 predicted proteins | sample MGYA00242757_ERZ504575 | MGnify/ENA primary metagenome ERZ504575 (study PRJEB26092, sample SAMD00036297) | human gut metagenome | host: Homo sapiens | study: EMG produced TPA metagenomics assembly of... | reverse complement strand
TGGAATAGAAGTCTCATTTTAATGAATCTCCTTTAAATTAGAACGAAATGAAATATATTTATCGATTGTTGCGGCTGTATCATTGATGTTTGTTTCGTGTACTGCTGATTGGCTGAATACAGATCCTTCTACGGCAGTTCCTAGTGATGATGCCATTAAAAATATAGATGATGCACAGGTGGCATTGAATGGTATATACCGATTAGCATCCGCACATAGTTATTATGGTGATAATTATCTTTATTATGCTGATTGTCGTGGAGAAGATGTGCAGGCACGTATTAATAAAGGAGCAGGCCGCAGGGTTTCTCCTTACTATTTCTTTGATGTTACGGCGGATGATAATTTTAATATAACCCTTGTCTGGAACCAACCCTATAAGTGATCCATCAGGCTAACAGTCTGATAGAAAAGTTGGATGCGGGGAATGCGGGGAATGCCAAGCCGGAAGAAGTGGCACGGATTAAATCGGAGGCACTGGCAATGAGAGGACTGGCTTTATTTGATCTGACCCGTTTATTTGGTATGCCTTATACTTTGGATAATGGGGCTTCTTTGGGAGTTCCTATTGAGATTCAGACCACCTTGGAGGATCATGCTCCGGAACGTAACACAGTGGCACAATGTTACGAACAAGTGCTAAAGGACTTGAACGATGCGTTGGGAGGACTGACAAAAGAAAAACATGATGCCTATATGAATTATTGGAGTGTGAAAGCTTTGCTTTCCCGAGTGTATCTGTATATGAATGACAATGAAAATGCATTGAAATGTGCAGAAGAAGTAATCAATGACAATGGGGGAATTTACCGGCTTTTTACTCATGACGAATATCCTTCTGTATGGGGAAAAGACTTTAACTCTGAGTCTTTGTTTGAATTCTATTTTACGATGTCTGAACCTTCAGGCGGTTCGGGAGGAGAAGGGGCGCCGATGGTGTATGCCGATAATGTGAAAGATTGGAATAACCTGATTCTGACAAAGGCTTATTTGGATTTGCTGAATGAAGACCCTGAAGATGTGCGCCATGTATTTCCTCATTTGCCGGAAAATGCCGTTGCGGATACATTGCCTGTAGCTGCCAAAGGTCAACCGAAATATCTGATTAAATATCCGGGGAAATCGGGCAGTGTGACCGATGCTGTTTCTACAGTCAATCCACAGGATAATGATCTTTGTATTCTCCGTTTATCCGAGGTCTATTTGAATGCTGCGGAAGCTGCTTTTAAAATCGGCAATACGGAAAAAGCATTGACATATCTGAATGCGATAGTTACCCGTGCCAATCCGGCGAAATCCGTAACATCTGCTGATCTCAGCCTGGAGCGCATTCTGAAAGAAAGACGTAAAGAACTGGTAGGTGAAGGTCATGCTTTCTTTGATTATATGCGTAATGGCAAGTCGGTGGACCGTTCGGGAGGCTGGCATCTGACTATGCCTGAAGATGCCCGTGTCATTGCTCCTTCAGACCCCAGGGTGGCACTTCCTATTCCACAAACTGAAATTGATGCTAATCCGAATATAGTTCAAAATCCTAGATAATTGTTTTGTCCATGTTAAGTTTGCCCTTCTTTTCGATGATGATATCGGAGAGAAGGGTTTTCTTTTTACAATTTATATGGTACAAATCATATTTCGTCCGTCTTCATTTGAAAAGAAAGACCAAAAATATGAGATTATATGGATTGTTACTGTGCGGATGGATGACGGTATCCTTACAGGCCCAACAGATACATGATTGGGAGAATCATCATGTATTACAGATTAATAGGGAACCGGCAAGGGCTGCTTTTGTGCCTTTTGCCAAGCAGAAGGGGGATTGTTCGATGAGTCTGGACGGGATGTGGAAATTCCGGTGGACTCCTGTGCCTTCCGAACGGATAGCGGATTTCTACCGTACGGACTTTAATGACGAGGATTGGAAAAGTTTTCCGGTTCCTGCCAATTGGGAAATCAACGGATACGGAACACCTATTTATGTATCGGCAGGATATCCGTTTAAAATAGATCCTCCACGGGTAATGGGGGAGCCTAAAGCTTCGTATACCACCTACAAGGAACGTAATCCGGTGGGACAATACCGGCGTACTTTCACGCTGCCCGCCGGGTGGAAGGCAAATGGGCAGACTTTTCTTCGCTTTGAAGGAGTGATGAGTGCTTTTTATGTGTGGATAAACGGTGAACGCATAGGTTATAGCCAGGGAAGTATGGAACCTAGTGAGTTCAATATCACCCGCTGGTTGAAACCGGGAGAGAACCAAATCGCTCTGGAAGTTTATCGGTATAGTGACGGATCTTATCTGGAAGATCAGGATTTTTGGCGTTTTGGAGGTGTTCATCGCAGTATTCATTTGGTGCATACTCCGGATATCCGTATCCGTGACTATGTAGTGCGCACTCTGCCTGCTGTTCAGGGGAATTATCAAGATTCCGACTGCTGATTGATCCGCAGCTCAGCGTTTACCGGGGAATGGACGGTAAGGTTATACGTTGCAGGCGGTGCTGAAGGATGCGGATGGAAGAGAAGTAGTGAATATGGTTGGCAATGTGGAAGATATCTTGGATTTGGAGCATAAGGCGGCACGGATGAATGAATGGTATCCGCAACGTGGTCCACGTAAGATGGGACGTATGTCCGCCGTTATAAAATCTCCACAACGTTGGACAGCCGAAACTCCTTATTTATATAAGTTGGAGCTTCGTTTACAGAATGTAAACGGACAGACCATAGAGCAAGTGGAACAGCCGGTAGGTTTTCGTTGTATTGAAATAAAAGACGGACAAATGTTGGTTAACGGTAATTCTGTCCGCTTTCGTGGGGTAAACCGTCATGAACACGATCCGTATACGGCACGCGTGATGAGTGAGGAGAGAATGTTGCAGGATATATTATTGATGAAACAAGCCAATGTGAATGCAGTCCGTACCAGTCACTATCCCAATGTGAGCCGTTGGTACGAACTGTGTGACAGCTTGGGACTGTATGTGATGGATGAGGCGGATATAGAAGAGCACGGATTGCGTGGAACATTGGCCAGTACACCCGATTGGTACGCCGCTTTTCTGGATCGTGCGGTACGTATGGCGGAACGCGATAAAAATCATCCTTCGGTAGTGATGTGGAGCATGGGAAATGAAAGTGGTTACGGACCTAATTTTGCTGCTATTTTCGGCTTGGCTACATGATTTTGATCCTACACGTCCCGTACACTATGAAGGAGCTCAGGGAGTGAACGGAGAACCCGATCCGAAAACGGTGGATGTAATCAGCCGTTTCTATACCCGTGTGAAACAGGAGTATCTGAATCCCGGCATTCCCGAAGGGGAAGACAAGGAACGGGCGGAGAACGCACGTTGGGAACGCCTGTTGGAAATAGCGGAACGCACGAATGATAACCGTCCTGTGATGACCAGCGAATATGCACATTGCATGGGGAATGCTTTAGGTAATTTCAAGGAATATTGGGATGAGATTTATAGTAACCCACGTATGCTGGGCGGCTTTATATGGGACTGGTGGATCAAGGTATTTATAAGATATTGCCGGATGGCGCCGATGGTGGCGTATGGCGGTGATTTGGTGATCAGCCTAATTTAAAGGCTTTTTGTTTTAATGGTGTGGTGATGAGTGACCGCGAAACTACGCCCAAATATTGGGAGGTGAAGAAGTATATGCCCCGGTTAAATTGGAAATGGAAAAAGATCTTCAGGTTTTTCCAAAAGAACAAGATGTTTTTTTAAAAGAACAAGATGTTTTGCCCAAAGGATTAAGAGTTACGAACCGTAATCATCACATTGGTCTGGAAGGATATCGCTGTCTGTGGACTTTGATAGAGAACGGGAAGAAGATGAAACAAGGGGAACTGGCGCTTCCATTGGTGGCACCCGGTGAAACGGGAACGATGCTTTGCCCGATGTCAAGATTAATAAGCAGGCTGATGTTCGATTGAATGTAAGTATAGTATTGAAAGAAGATGCTTTATGGGCGAAAGCCGGGCATGAGATTTTAAAGGAACAGTTTGCCTTGAATGATCATTTGATGGCGGTGGCTAACGGTGTACAACCGGGTAAACGTAAAAATAAGTTTTCTGTTTTGGATTTATGGAAAGATAGTTATTTTCAGGCTTTCCGTGCTCCGACGGATAATGATAAAAGTTTCGGTAACTGGTTGGCCAAGGATTGGAAGAATCAGAGATTGGATGCTCCTCAAGTAGAAGGTGATTACTCCCGAAACGGAAACTCAGGAAACGAATGGCACCGTATCGAGGAAATCGGTTGTGAAATATCGTTATGCCAAAGGTAGCATCCGTGTCTCTTCCCATTATAAAATATATGTGGATGGAACGGTGGATTTGGAACAGACTTATCTGCCACAAGGAGAATTGCCGGAATTGCCTCGTCTGGGTAGTGCATTTGTATTGGGAGAAGAATACGAGAACCTTTCCTGGTACGGTCGTGGCCCGTGGGAAAACTATCCCGACCGTAAGACGTCCTGTCTGATAGTAGATGGAACAGCAAGGTGAGTGAACAGTACACACATTACCCCCGTCCTCAGGACAGTGCAATCACGAGGATGTTACCGAGGTGATTCTAACCAATAAACAGGGTAAAGGCGTCCGTGTGACAGCCATAGACAGGCCATTTTCATTTTCTGCCTTACATTATACCGTGGATGATATTTATAAAACAACTCATGATTGTGACTTGAAACCACGAAAGGAGGTTATTCTCAGCCTGGATGCAGCGGTCTTAGGTTTAGGAAACAGTAGTTGTGGTCCGGGAGTGCTGAAGAAATACGCCATTGATAAGCAGAAATCTCATACTTTGCGGGTACGCTTCAGTCTTATAAAATGATGTATGGCAAAAGGTTTGAATAGGCGACATATCTTTCCGGTGGCAGACAGAAATATAGAATTAAATTAAAAATCAAATATCAAAATGAAAAGAGCAACAACTTTTTTATCACTCCTTGCTTTATCGGCAGGTTTGTTGGCGCAATCTTCCGTAAAAACAGAACGCCAATACTTGTCAGGACGTGGCTGTGATGATATGTACAATGGGATTTCATGTGTACCGGTGGTAATAATTCCGGAAAATGGACGAAAATCGGAGTACCTTCTTGTTGGGAGCTGCAAGGATTCGGTACTTATCAGTATGGCATGAAATTCTATGGTAAGGCTTTTCCTGAAGGAGTAGCTGATGAACAAGGTTTGTATAAATATGAATTTGAGTTGCCTGCCGAATGGAATGGTAAACAGATAGAGCTGGTATTTGAAGGCTCTATGACTGATACGCAGGTAAAGATAAACGGTCGTAAAGCCGGTTCCATGCATCAGGGAGCTTTTTACCGCTTTATTTATAATGTGAGTGACCGGGTATTCTTCGGATCGAAAAAAAGAATGTACTTGAAGTAACTGTAAGCAAGGAAAGTGCGAATGCAGGGGTTAATTTGGCAGAACGCCGTGCTGATTATTGGAATTTTGGAGGTATTTTCCGTCCTGTGTTTATCGTGGCGAAACCAGCTCAAAATATCGATCGTCTGGCAATAGATGCGAAGGCGGATGGGAATTTCTATGCTGATTGTTTTCTGAATATGGCAGTAGAAGGTGCTAGGATACATACTGTCATAACAGATGTTAAAGGGAAAAAAGTGGCCGAAAATACTTCGGATGTCCGTACAGGTAGCGATCATGCTTCGATTAATTTCACTGTAAAATCTCCTGAATTATGGACAGCTGAAACTCCGACTATGTATCAGGCTACGTTTACTTTGCTTGATAAAGCCGGTAAAACCCTGCATGTTGAAAATCAGAAATTTGGTTTCCGTACGATTGAAACACGTGAAAGTGACGGATTGTATATCAATGGTCAGCGTGTGATGATTAAAGGAGTGAACCGGCATAGCTTCCGTCCTGAAAGCGGACGTACACTGAGCAAGGCAAAGAATATTGAAGATGTATTGCTTATCAAAAGCATGAACATGAATGCTGTTCGTCTAAGTCATTATCCTGCTGATCCCGAATTCTTTGAAGCTTGTGACTCTTTGGGACTTTATGTAATGGATGAATTGAGTGGCTGGCATGGCAAGCACGAAACTATCAACGGGCAGAAGCTGGTAAAAGAAATGATTACCCGTGATGTAAACCATCCGTGTATTATCTGGTGGAGCAATGGTAATGAAAAAGGCTGGAATACTGAATTGGATGGTGAATTTCATAAATATGATCCTCAGAAACGTCCGGTGCTTCATCCGCAAGGCAACTTCAGCGGATATGAAACTATGCACTATCGTTCTTATGGAGAAAGCCAGAACTATATGCGTCTGCCAGAAATATTTATGCCGACCGAATTCTTGCACGGGTTGTATGATGGGGGCCATGGAGCAGGATTGTATGATTATTGGGAAATGATGCGTAAACATCCTCGTTGTGCCGGAGGTTTTCTTTGGGTGCTGGCTGACGAGGGCGTGAAGCGTGTGGATATGAATGGATTCATTGACAACTGCGGCAATTATGGAGCTGATGGTATTGTAGGACCGCACCACGAAAAAGAGGGAAGTTATTTTACCATCAAGCAGGTGTGGTGTCCTATTCAAATCAGGTTGATAGCCTTGACAGTCAGTTTGACGGCAACTGAGAATAGAGAACCGGTACGATTTTTTGAATGCGAATACTTGCCGTTTCACCTATAAATATGTACAATTGCCTTCTGTGACCGATAGGGGGGGAATGAAAGTGATGAAACAGGGAGAGGTGAACTGTCCCGACATTCCTGCTCACGGTGTGGGTACACTGACTATTCCTGCGGCTATGAAGGGAGCCAATGCTCTACTGCTGACCGTTACGGATAAAAATGGGAATGACCTTTTTACATGGAGCTATAAACTGGAAGACATTGCCGGATTGCAACAGGTTTCTGCCGGAAACAAGCCTTCTTATAAAGAAACTGCCGATGCATTGACGGTTGATGCTGGAGGACGTACATTTACTTTCTCTCAGAAAGACGGACAACTGAAAGGGGTGAAGATTGGAAGCCGTACCATCAGCCTGACAAATGGACCTCGTTTTATTGCTGCGAAGCGTTCGGACCGTTCTATGGACCAGTTTTACAACCATGATGACAAAGAGGCTGAAAAGAAGAAACCCAATATACAACATTTGAGGATGCCGGTTGTTTCACGGGCTTTAGCGTGCGTGAAGAAGGCAATAACGTAGTAGTTACCGCTAACTACAAACTGGGATGTTTTGATCAGGCTGTATGGACTATCTCCCCTGACGGTACCGCTGCTATAGACTTTACATACAACTTTAGTGGTGTTGTGGATTTGATGGGGGTGATGTTTGATTATCCGGAAGATAAAGTGTTGAGCAAGCGTTGGTAGGTGACGGCCCTTACCGTGTATGCAGAACCGTCTGCATGGCCCGCAGTTGGCGTATGGGAAAATGAGTATAATGATCCCATTCCTGCTGAAAGCTTTACTTATCCCGAATTTAAAGGTATTTCGCTAATGTGCAATGGATGACTTTGGAAACACAGGAAGGAATGATAAGTATTTGTAACCGTACTCCTCAGAATTATGTAGGGGTTTATCAGCCTCGCGACGGTCGTGACGGCTTGCTTTATACTTTTCCTGTTACCGGTATCAGTCTGATGAAAGTAATTCCTCCGGTTCGTAATAAGTGAATACGACAGATTTGATAGGTCCGTCTTCACAAGCATTTTGGGCTGATGGAGAATATGGAGGAGGTATCACGTTAAAATTTGAATAACAGTGAAAAAATAGATTGTAAAGGGAAGAGAAACTTTGTTTATTCTTCCCTTTTCTTTTTTTATTTGACTTGAACTCTCTATATTTGAAAAATTGAGTACAAATTACAACTTTGTTCGTTTATTATTAAATATAGAATAAATAACTTATGAAGATAAAACATCTGTTTGTATCCATATTGCTGGCAACCGGATTCCAACCGATGATAGCACAATCCGCTTTACGGCAACAGTTTGTAAATTCACCCGTACAGGAAGCTCGTCCTTGGACTTTCTGGTATTGGATGTTTGGCGCTGTAACTCCCGAAGGATTACTGCAGATTTGGAGGCCATGCATCGTATAGGTTTGGGTGGGGCCTATCTGATGCCTATTAAGGGAGTAGAGCAAGGACCTCAATACGAGGGAAAAGCCCAGCAACTTACCCCTGAATGGTGGCGTATGGTCACTCATAGTATGAGAGAGGCTGATAGGCTAGGCATGCAGTTGGGAATGCATATCTGTGATGGCTTGCCTTGGCGGGAGGTCCTTGGATGACTCCCGAAGAATCCATGCAAAAGTGGTATGGAGTGACACCATTGTGAACGGTGGAAATATCCGGAATCTCACTTTGCCCATGCCCGAAGCACTGGATGGCTATTATGAAGATATCGTTACCTACGCCATTCCATTGGAGCGTCAGCCTGAGGATACTTCATTGAAGCCGAAGGTAACTTTCGGCAATTTGAAATCGGCCGTTATTAAAGATGAATCCAAAGCTGTGAACAGAGATGAAAAAGGAGTTTTCCGTTCCTCTTATCCTTGTTGGATTCAGTATGAATATGCAGAACCTGTGACTTGCAGTAATGTGGAAATTATTTTGGGAGGAAATAACTACCAGGCACATCGCCTGAAAGTATTGGCCAGTGAGGATGGACGGACATTCAAAACAGTGAAGCAACTGGTTCCTGCCCGGCAGATGGCAGAATACGGATTTCCAGTCCACTCATGCTATCCCTCCTGTTACCGCCCGTTACTTCCGTTTTGAGTGGACTCCCGTGGGAAGTGAACCGGGTAGTGAAGATTTGGATGCAGCCAAATGGAAACCGAATTTGAAAATCAATGATATAGTCCTTCATACGGCTCCACGTATTCATCAATGGGAGGGAAAAGCAGGACTGGTGTGGCGTGTAGCTACTGCTACTACTTCGACGGAAATACCTGATGCGGCATGTGTGCAGCCGGATGAATTGATCAATCTCCCTTTGTATCAGGCAGGCTGACCGCCCGTTTACCCGAAGGTAAATGGCGTATTCTCCGCATGGGACATACGGCAACCGGACATGTGAATGCTACTGCCGGAGGAGGTAAAGGATTGGAATGCGACAAGTTCAGCACCAAGGCTGTTCAGAAACAGTTCTCGAACTGGTTTGCGGAAATGTTCAAAAAGACGGATGAAGCCGTGGCACGCCGTGTATTGAAATATATGCACGTAGACAGTTGGGAGTGTGGCAGTCAGAACTGGAGTGATAACTTCGCGGCGGAATTTAAGAAACGCCGTGGATATGATTTGATGCCTTATCTTCCTTTGCTGGCAGGTATTCCGATGGAAAGTGCCGCCCGCAGTGAGCAGATATTGCGGGATGTCCGTACCACCATCGGAGAACTGGTGACTGATGTGTTCTACACTGTATTGGCAGACTGTGCCCGTCAATACGAATGCCGGTTCTCTGCCGAGTGCGTAGCTCCTACTATGGTCAGTGACGGATTGATGCATTATCAGAAAGTGGATCTGCCTATGGGGGAATTTTGGCTGAACAGTCCTACGCACGATAAACCCAATGATATGCTGGATGCCATCAGTGGCGCGCATATTTATGGAAAGAATATTATCCAGGCCGAAGGCTTTACTGAAATTCGTGGCGTATGGGATGAAGACCCTGCCATGCTGAAACCTTTGCTGGACCGTAACTATGCACTGGGTATTAATAAGCTCTTTTTTCATGTCTATACCCATAATCCTGGATGAACCACCGGCCTGGTATGACATTGGACGCATCGGACTCTTCTTCCAGCGCGACCAGACCTGGTGGGAGGAAGGAAAATCTTTTGTAGATTACATCACCCGTTGCCAGACTTTGTTGCAATACGGTCATCCGGTGGCTGATATCGCCGTTTTTACCGGTGAAGAAATGCCACGACGTTCCATTTACCCGAACGGTTAGTTCGATGCTTCCCGGTATCTATGGAGCCGAACGGGTGGAAAGCGAACGGATTCGGCTGGCTAATGAAGGTCAACCTACCCGTGTGCGTCCTGTCGGTGTTACCCATTCGGCAAACATGGCCGATCCCGAAGACTGGGTGAACCCGATGCGTGGCTATGCCTACGATTCTTTCAACAAAGATGCTCTGTTACGTTTGGCAAAAGCGGAGAATGGAAGAATGGTACTTCCGGGAGGAGCTTCTTATAAAGTATTGGTGCTTCCTACAGCCCGTCCTATGAATCCTGATAACCTGCCGTTGTCTCCTGAGGCACAGGCAAAAGTAGAGGAACTCCGTGTGGCAGGTGTCATTATTCCGAAATTGCCTTATCGGGAAGATGATTTTTCTTCTTTCGGTGTGGAACGGGATGTACTTCTTCCTGCTGATGTGGCATATACTCATCGGAGTGGGGAAGAGTATGAGATTTATTTTGTAGCCAATCAGGTGGACAGTTTGCGTACATTCAATGCTTCTTTCCGCATTGCGGGACGCACGCCTGAATTGTGGAATGCGGTAACAGGAACCATAACTCGTCCAGCACAATGGAAAGAAGCGAACGGTCGTACCGAAGTCGCTTTGTCTTTGCCTGCCAATGGATCTGTATTTGTAGTATTCCCCAAAGAATATTCAGAAGTTTCTCCGGAACGGACCGAAAGGGAACCTGTATCCATATTGATCAAGGAATGGACAGTAACATTCCCTTCCGTGCGCAAAACTGTCACTCGTCCGGTATTATTTGACTGGAGTAAGGAAGAGGATGAAAAATAAGATATTATTCCGGACATGCCACTTACAGAGGCTATTCAGATGGAAG
>ENA-OQCS01001690-OQCS01001690.1-human-gut-metagenome-genome-assembly--contig:-NODE-1690-length-10823-cov-2.915202_pt1 | contig 10823 bp, 10 predicted proteins | sample MGYA00242757_ERZ504575 | MGnify/ENA primary metagenome ERZ504575 (study PRJEB26092, sample SAMD00036297) | human gut metagenome | host: Homo sapiens | study: EMG produced TPA metagenomics assembly of... | reverse complement strand
CGGTTATATTGATATTAAAGGGAATAAAATCGACTTAAAAAAAGATGTTGAACAAGGAATAGATATTTCAAAAGTAAAAGTTACTGCAAATGGAACTTTAGACAAAGATACGGGGATTATAACGGTAGATGATGTAAAAAAACCAGTTACTTATGAGTATGATTGCGGTACTTATAAAGACGGAAACGTCGTTTTAAAAGTGGAATTATCGTTAAACTCACAAGGAGAAGACAATACAGCACCAACTATTTCTGCAAATGATGTTACATTGAATGTAGGCGATACTTCGACCCATTGGCAAATGTAACAGCAACAGATAAAGAGGACGGAACTATCACTTGACAAAAGATAATATTGTTGCAAATGATGTAGATACTTCTAAGGCTGGTACTTACCATGTGACTTATAAAGTAACAGATAAAAACGGAGCTTCTGCTAAAAAAACGATTACTGTAACTGTGAAACAAAATACAGGCGACCTTAACTCTGCTCCAATCATTTCAGCAAATGATGTTACATTGAATGTAGGCGATACGTTCGACCCATTGGTAAATGCGACAGCAACAGATAAAGAGGACGGAACGATTATTTTAACAAAAGATAACATTATTGCAAATGATGTAGATACTTCTAAGGCTGGCACTTATCATGTAACTTTCCGTGTAGTAGATAAAAATGGTGCAATTACTGAAAAAACAATTACAGTTACCGTAAAAGAAAAAGCAACAAATAAACCTGTAAGTCCACAACAGCCACAGAAACCGAGCAAGCCAACTACTCCAACAAAGCCTAGCGGACAAAAGAACCCTGTAAAAACAGGTGATATGACAAACGTAGGATTGTTACTTCTATGTTTGCTGGTTCAACCGGTGTATTAGCTGTTTTATTCGGTAAAAAACGTAAAAGAAATAAGAACAATTAACAAAATGTATAATAACAATCAATAGCGACTAATGATTTTCATGTAAAAGGACACCAAACTATACGGTGTCCTTTTCAATTCTTACGTCATATCAAGGCTCATTCAATCGTGGTAAATTCGTGGTAAAATGAGTGCTTTCCTATATTTCAAAATGCTTGAAAGTATAGTGTTTATGCGGATAATCAAAAATCAGATATAAAATTTATGTGAATTCTTACAACTACTTCCAACTGGATTGCCAGAAGCCCTACCGGAAGTCCGACTGCAATCGCTGCATCGACTCCTGTTCCGGTTCTCACGGCAATAAACGTTCCTATAATCGTCGCCAAACCATAATTCGGAGCAGATGCTCCTCCCAAAGCTGCAACGCCAAGCGACATCAACTGGAATGTTCCTCCGATCATAAGACCTGTATTCATATCGCCCATGATCAAACCTGATATCATTCCTACAATTACCGAAAACCATGACAAAACAACCGGTCCGTTCTGGTCAACCGTCATATATCCTGCCAAAATCACGATCAAAATATTTTGTATTACTTCCATATCTTTCACCTCAATCTCTCTTTAACAATCCGATTCCGAAAAATCTCATCACATTAAACATATCTCTTTTATCCGAATCTCTTGTTTCTTAATATGCCTCTTCTGCATCTGTCGGAACATATTGAATCACAACCGGTATTCCTTTTCCCTTGATCGTTTCAAGATCCTCTTTTTCTTTTTCATTTAATGCAATAAATTTAGAAATAGGAGTTCTTCCGTCTTCATTAAACATAATCCCAAGATCAACTTCGGTATCTCTACGCCGCCTTCAATCAGACGGATTAAAGTTTCCGGTTCTTTTACAAGGACAAAAACTCTTTGACCGTCATATTTCCCTGCTTTAAAATTAGCAATCGCCGTCTCTGCCGAAATCACCGATACTCCCGTTCCTGCCGGCTTCGCCATTCTCATACTCGCTTTTACCTCTTCATTGCTGCAAAGAATGTCGTCTACAACCATAAATCTCTTCACCTGAAGCGCCGGCGCCCATTGATTTACGATAATCCCATGAATCAAACGCTGATCAATTCTTGCTAATACTACCATTTTTGTTCCTCCTCTTTTTTAATCATTTTTAGTTTCTTTATTTGTGTTTTTCGTTTACAAATACGTCTCTGTTTTTCGTTTGGTATCGTTACCAATTTTTTGTTTTTAAAAACCGGTTCTATTTTCATACCGGTTTCTGTCCGATTTATGCCGACTGTCTGACTATCAGCTTCAAATCCAACTCTTTTCTTCTTATTCCTTCTGATTCACCTTTTAATTGACGAACCATTTCTTTTGCCGCACATCGGCCTTCATCCTGTACAGGCTGCCATATCGTTGTTAACGGAATCTGGAGATAGGATGCCAATGCTGATCATCTACTCCCATAATCGCAATATCCTGTGGTATTTTTACACCATTCTTCAGCGCTTCCATCACCATGCCTGCCGCAACCTCATCACTTCCGGCAATTACCGCATCCGGTTTTCGGAAAGTTCCAAAATCTTCCGCATAATCTTTCGCCCGTCTTCCATTTCCCTCACTCCCGAAAACAGCCATGCCGTATTTGCCGCAATTCCGCTTTGAGCAAGCGCGTCCATATATCCTCTATAGCGATCGCTGTCGATATTAATTCCTTTATCCTGAAGGGTCACTGCTCTTGTTCCTGTACAATATGCAATCTTTCGATATCCTTTTTCCAAAAGATATTTCGAAGCTTTATAAAACCCTTCATACTGTCTGCCGCATACCATCGAAATTTCCTTGTCCTGATTATATTCATTGCAGACGACAAGTTTTCCATATTCGCCATATGATTTCAACTTATCCCAGTCATTCTCTATCGCACATAAAATCACTCCGTCAGCATGCTGCATCTTCAGAAGATTCATTGCGCTTTCTTCACTTTCTTTTTCTCCGTAAGTCTGCACGATCAATGTTCGGTAATGATACTGTCTGCAAGTTTTCTCAATTGAATCGACCAGTTGTGCGAAAAAGTTATTTGTGATAGTAGGAACAACTACCGCTATATTCCCGGAGCCCGAACCTCTTAACTGTCTTGCCGCCTGAAGCGACTATACCCAAGAGCGTCCATAGCCTCCAGTATCTTCTGTCTCTTTTCCTCCGAAACATGAGGTTTGTTATTGATAACTCTTGAGACAGTTGAAACTGACATTCCTGACAGCCGAGCAACATCTGATATCGTTGCCAAAACTTTTTCCACCTCACTTTTCTCTTTGTTTTCTTGTTTATGTCTTTACAATATACTCACTTTCGTCATTTGTCAATCGCATTTTTGGTATCGTTTTCATATTTGTCAAAACATCCAAAATCCACAAATGAAATTTGGTAGTTTTAACGAATAGGTTTTTGATTTTTTATCTTTCATAAAACTTATCTTTTATTCTTTCGTATCTTTTGAAGGGCCAGACCGATCATCAATCCAACCAAAGCCGGACACACCCATCCAAAACCATACTTCGATATCGGAAGCATCTTTGATACCGCACCGAGCATCTCCTGAAGTTTCACGATTACATCCGAATTTTTTGGCAAAGCTTTCACAAAATCTAAAATCGCCGCTGCAGCCGTAAACGCTGTCACCCAACTGTATATTCTTCTGTCATTCCCAAACAGCTTTCCGCATAAAGTAAGCAAAATAAGTGTCACTGCCAGCGGATACAAGAACATCAAAACAGGAAGAGAATATGCAATGATCGCATCAAGTCCTACATTGCGATCAAGAAAGAAAAGAAGAGAAAAAATCACTGCCCACACACGATAAGAAGGTCCGTTCGGAAATATCTTTTCAAACGTCTCCCCACAGCTTGTAACAAGGCCGATCGCTGTTTTCAAACATGCCACCGCAAAAATCAGCGCTAATATAATCTGACCCGGCTTTCCGAAATAGTATTCGGAAACGATCGCAAATGTCTCTCCTCCATTTGCCGCCACAGGAAACACCCCGCGGCTCTGCGCACCGACAACCGCAACCAAAACATAGATAAGCGCCATTAATAATGAGCTGAAAACGCCTGCTTTTATCGTATTTTTTGCCACTGCTCCCGACTCCTTTATATCAAGGCTTCTGATTACATTAACAACAATAATTCCGAAAGCAAGCCCGGCCAGAGCATCCATCGTATTATACCCTTCCAGCAGACCGGTTGAAAAGGCGCCGGACACATATGCGCCGGATGCCTCGATCTTACTCATATTTCCGGCCGGTGAAAAAAGCGCCCGAATAACAAAAATACTCAACAAAATTAAAAACAGAGGATTCAGTATTTTCCCGATCCACGTTAAGATCTGTCCCGGCTTCAATGAAAAAAACAATACAACGGCAAAAAATACAAAAGAGAATATTCCCAATCCTGCCATCTTCCCGCCGTCTGAAATAAACGGCTCTATTCCAACTGTAAACGAAACCGTAGCGCATCTTGGGATTGCAAAAAAAGGCCCGATCGTCAAATACAAAAGACACGTAAAGAAAACTCCGTATTTTCTGCCGATCTGACTGCTTAATTCCAAAAGTCCGTCTTTCTGGCTGACGCCAAGCGCCGCCACACCAAGAAGCGGAAGCCCGACACCTGTGATCAGAAAACCTGCCGATGCCGCCCACACATGATGGCCTGCAAGCTGTCCCATAAATATCGGAAAGATCAAATTTCCCGCGCCAAAAAACATCCCAAACAACATACTTGCAACAAATATCAACTCTTTAAATGTAAGATTCTTTTTCATGTTCCACCTGCCTTATACGTCTGAATACTATAAATATTTCTCCCATTACATCTATTTCGTTCCGATGCGGCAAACGCCTTTACTGTACATTTTTTATCAAGAATACATCCAGTGTATCATATACACTTCCGATTCGCCAGTTTTATTTAAGCTTTCCTTAATATTCCTTAATATTCCCGCAATTCCCACAATCTTCTTATTTTCGATGATATACTTATTTTATACTTTTAACGAAACACAAACACTTAGGCGAACTTGCTTTTTCACAACTCCCAACAGCCTTTTAAAACATATATAAAGGAGAAACTCTATGGAAACTTTAATTTTTTATACCTATGAATTTGCGGCTTCGATCCTTCCTTTTTCGGCTGCCTTTATTTTTCTTTCGCACAAACAGAAAAAGGGCGGAGAAAAAACACATCTTCTGCCCGGCCTGCTTTTATTTCTTTTTGCCGTCTACATCGTATGTGTATATCACGTCACAGGAACCGGCACTTTATGGGATGCATTTTTGTATCGCTTCCAAACAGAAATTTCCCACATTAATCCTATCCCCTTTTCTGCGGGAATCGATATGGTCGGATATATTTTGAATATCATCCTGTTCATTCCGTTTGGGTTTTTGATCCCTTTAATCTGGAAAAAAATGAGATCGCTGCACCTAACCGCCCTTGCAGGATTTTCTTTTTCCATACTGATCGAAATAAGCCAGTTATTAAATAACCGACGAACCGATATCGACGACCTTATTATGAATACTTTAGGAGCGATTATCGGATTCTTAATATATAAATCATTCAAGAAACTGATGCCAACCAGACTTCATAATAAGTTAAATGATTTTTCTTATCCTGTCTTGGAACTTCCGCTCTACATTTTCATCCTCTTTGCCGGACGTTTCTTTTTCTTCCATGAAATGGGATTTGCAAAATTGTTGTACGGATTTTAAATGCATTTTATCAGATCAGAAGAAAACGTATTTTTAATGCTTTTCTTTGCCTACATGCAAGTATGTCCGCAGAAAAGAAAAATTTCCCGCGGACATACTTGTTATTTCTAACTTGTTATTTCTATTTTCTGTTGATTATCATGCTTATTTTCACTCTGCATATCCATTCGGATTCTGGCTCTGCCATCTCCACGAATCTTCACACATTTCTTCTAATCCACGCTCTGCTTCCCAGTGAAGTTCCTTTTTTGCTTTGGACGCATCGCAGTAGCATGTTGCAATATCGCCTGCACGGCGCGGTTTAATTACATATGGAATCTCTTTTCCGCACGCTTTTCCGAATGCTTTTACCATATCTAATACGGATTGTCCGTTTCCTGTACCGAGATTATATACCGAAACACCGTCTTTTTCCTTCAGCTTCTCTACTGCGCGCACATGACCTATCGCAAGATCGACTACATGGATATAATCGCGCACCCCTGTTCCGTCATGTGTGTCATAATCGTCTCCAAATACGCTAAGACACTCCAGTTTTCCGATCGCCACCTGTGTAATATATGGCATCAGGTTATTCGGAATTCCTTTCGGATCTTCTCCGATCATACCGCTTTTATGCGCTCCGATCGGATTGAAATAGCGAAGAAGCACTACGTTCCACTCCGGATCTGCCGTATGAAGATCTGTCAAAATCTGCTCTAACATCCATTTTGTCCATCCATATGGATTTGTACACACACCCTTTGGACACTCTTCCGTGATCGGAATAAATGCCGGATCCCCGTATACTGTTGCCGAAGAACTGAAAATAATGTTTTTTACTCCATGACTTCTCATCACATCACAAAGAGTGATCGTTCCTCCGATATTGTTTTCATAATATTCGAGAGGCTTCTGCACAGACTCCCCTACCGCTTTAAGTCCGGCAAAATGAATTACCGACTCTACATCTTCTTTGTCGAACACTTCATTAAGCCCTTCTCTGTCGCGGATATCTACTTGATAAAATTTCAGATCTTTTCCTGTGATCTCTTTCACGCGATCTACCGCTTTTTCCGATGCGTTATATAAATTATCTACGATGACCACATCATACCCTGCATTTAACAATTCCACACATGTATGGCTGCCGATAAATCCGGCGCCGCCTGTTACTAAGATTGACATATCTGTTTCCTCCTCGTAAATATTTCAGATACCGTTCAAGGTTCTGTCTATTGCAGTTTTCCTTTTTACTGCCGTTTTATTTTACATGCACATCTTACCACTCATCCTACAAAATAGCTTTATATTTTTATATCATCTTATAGTAAAAATGTTGCATTAAGACTAATCCCACAAATGCTGCGGATATAAGCCCGAATCTTTCAGAGACTGTATCGCTTCTACGACGACCGGCTTATCTTCTTTATAAGTAACTCCGTGCCACTTATCTTCGGACTCAAGTACTTTCACTGCAGCGCGGTCTTCTGCTAAAAGATCACTTACAACCGCCGGGAGAAAATATTCACATTTTAAAGGATTTTCTTTCAATCCTTTCTCTAAAAATGCCGGAAATCCCGTTTTGATCTCTTCTAGAATACTTCTCGTAAATCCCCACATATTCATTGATACAAGTGTATCCGGATCGATTTCGTTCCATGTCTGTCCGTCATCTTCCGAATATTCAATGCCGTTATTTCTCTTTTCAATACGGGTTCTTTCCGTAACGCTTACAAGTTCATTCGATGCGTTTAACCCGCAGATACCTCTTGCCACATGTCCGTTATCTGTCACAGTATTTTTCAAACGGTATGCAACCATCGTATACCGATACTTGTCGTCGTCTTCATGGGTCGTCAAATAATCGTAAATTGTCTGAAACGCATGCCGTCCGTAATAATCATCTGCATTGATCACAGCAAACGGTCCGTCGATCTCATCGATCGCACTTAACACCGCATGAGCTGTTCCCCACGGTTTTACACGGTCTTTCGGAATCTCAAATCCGTCCGGAATGTTTGTCAGTTCCTGGTACACATAAGCTACATCCATTACTTCTCAATCCGTTTTCCGACTGCTTCTTTAAAGTCCGTCTCGTTTTCCTTTTTAATAATAAAAACGACTTCTCGAATCCGGCGCGCTTTGCATCATAAATAGAAAAATCCATAATAATATGACCTTCTTTATCGATCGGATCGATCTGTTTCAATCCGCCGTATCTGCTTCCCATTCCCGCTGCCATAATCACCAATACCGGTTTCTTCATCTTAAATCACCTCATACTTAAATCTTAATCTTATCATTTTCTGTCATCTGAAATAAGGATACCACATTCATCAAAGAACGTCCACCTGACGTTATTTCATTCCGGATTTTTTCTTTGTCTGCTTTTTCTTTTTTCTCACACTATATCCGAATTGACCAAGCTTCTCTCCCAGAGATAAATATTCCCCGTGAGAATAGGCAATCAATCCCGTATTATTCAGCATAAATTTTCCGTTATCATCCATATATGAATCATCCACCTGAACTGCAGTCACTTCTGCAAGGAACATATGATGACTTCCAAGCTCCTCCATTTTTTTTACTTTACATTCAATATTTACCGGGCTTTCTTCTATAATAGGAGCAAATTCAAGAGATGATGCTTTTCCTTGCGTAAGACGACATTCTTTCCACTTATCTACATTCTCTCCCGAACGAACTCCACAGTAATCTGTCGCTTTTGTCAATTTTTCTGTCGTCAGATTGATCACAAACTCCCCGCTTTCTTTTATCATATGATAAGAATAGCGCTCCGGACGAACAGAAATATATACCATCGCCGGATTCGTACATACGGTTCCCGTCCATGCAATCGTAATTATGTTACTGTTTCCTTCTTTATCTGCGGTACTGACCATCACCGCCGGAAGCGGATAAAGCATGTTTCCCGGTTTCCATATTTGTCTGGACATTTTATCCTTCCTCTCTTTTTCCGTTTTATTATTGCTGCAGGAGCTGACAAGCGTCGGAACAAGCTGCTTTTTCCTTGATACTACTCCTTTTAGCATGATCGTATCCGTGTCTTCCGGCAAATCATATGCATTTAATATTTTTTCCTTTGCCTCCGGACCGCCGCAAAGAAGTTCCGATGATTCTGTCAAAATATTTGTCAACATAAAAAAGATCATATTTACCCCGCTGTCTGCGCACGCTTTCTCCAAATACGGCTTTACTTTCTTTTTGATTCCTTCCAGTTCGTCGGAACTCATTGAATTCACCTGTCCTACTCCGAACACAGTCTCGTTGACCGTAAATTTTTTAAAATCAAGAAAGCATATATCCTGAGCGCTTTTCCCTTTCAAATTACTTCCTGCACGAAACATTTCCTGCGCCAGAATTTCAATCTCGACGCCCGCAGTCTGAGCCAGTTTCCTCGCTGTGTTTTCATCCAAAGGCGTACAGGTCGGAGAGCGGAACATCAACGTATCGGAAATAATAGCGGAACAAAGGAGCGCGGCGTTTGTCGGATCTATTTCAACTCCGTTTTCTTCATACATCTGACTGACGATCGTCGCAGTGCATCCCACCGGCTGATTACGGAAAAATACAGGTCCCATTGTCTGAATACTGCCCAGTCTGTGGTGATCGATGATCTCCATTACTTCTGCCTCTTCCACTCCGTCCACAGCCTGGCTTTTCTCATTATGATCGACAAGAATCACTTGTTTTTTTCTTACGTTCAATAACCGTCGTCTTGAGATCAGTCCTAATAATTTCCCGTTTCCGTCAACAATCGGGAAATCTCTGAACCGTTTTCGCGCCATCACTTCTTTTACGTCATCAACATAATCCTTCATTTTGAATGTAACCAGATTCGTTTTTGTCATAAAATATTTGACCGGAATGCTCTGATTGATATGCTGCGCCGCAGTAAAAGTATCATGAGGCGTCCTTATGATCACAATCTGCTTTTTTTCCGCCTGTTTAATAATCTCTTCTGAAATCGAAGCGTTTTGACAGACGACCATACAGCTTGCTTCCATATCTACCGCACACTGCTGTGCATCCTTTCTGTCTCCCATGATCACAAGGTCATCTCTGCTTATAAAATCCGACATGAGAATCCTGCTTGAAGCTGCGATCACTACTTTTCCGTTTAACAGATAGCTATGCTCATTTCCGGTGATCACTTCCCCATCTACTGCACGGGCAATATTTCTATACTGAGTCCTTGCCTTTGATAAAATCATACTATCATAAACATCCATATATGTCTTGGCAATATCACCGATCGTAATAACCCCTTCCAAACTGCCGTCTCTTACAACCGGAAGTGTATGAATGTTCAGCTCCCGCATCGTTTCCCACGCTGTGCGGATTGAAGAGTTACTTGTCAATCCTTCTACTTCTTTCAACTCAACATCTTTGATCTGTTCTCTTAAATCAGACAAAAGCTTCGGAGGTTTCACTGCGAATTTTTCAAGAACATACTGTGTTTCTTCATTTAATTGTCCGGCTCTGCGCGGCTCATAAGCGTGACCTGTCAATTTTGTTTTTAATGCGGCGTATGCAATCGCGGAACATATGGAATCTGTATCCGGATTTTTATGGCCGACAACATATATTTTATCTTTCTGTCTACTCATATATTTTTACTCTCGCTTTCTTCATCCAACATCAATAATCTGAAAAGATTCTATGCTTATCGATAAAAACATTTTTCATCCATAACTGCATTATTATATACATAAATCTCATTCTTCTGCAAGAGCACAATAAACAATATAGTCAAGAAAAATTAAGAATAAAACACCATTCTTCTCTACTTCAAAATATTGTTTTTCTCCTCCATCTGTGGTATACTCTTTCTATATAAAAAGAAACAGAGGTGCTGCACAATGAGCGAAGAAATGAAAGAACCAATGCAGACAGATAATGACTGCAAAACAGAGGAAGCTGCTGCTTCCACAACAGAAACGATGGCTGACTACGAAGATCATTTCGACGATGCCAATCCGTGGAATCTCGTCACAAAATATATGGAAGAAAAAACAGTTCTTCCTGTAAAAGTAGAAGGCGTTGTAAATGGCGGAGTAATCGTGATGATCGAAGGACTGCGTGGATTTGTTCCTGCTTCTAAACTTTCCCTTTCCTATATCGAAGATCTGGAAACTTATCTTCTGAAAGAAATAGAAGTACAGGTAATTGA
>ENA-OQCS01001689-OQCS01001689.1-human-gut-metagenome-genome-assembly--contig:-NODE-1689-length-10832-cov-3.260906_pt1 | contig 10832 bp, 13 predicted proteins | sample MGYA00242757_ERZ504575 | MGnify/ENA primary metagenome ERZ504575 (study PRJEB26092, sample SAMD00036297) | human gut metagenome | host: Homo sapiens | study: EMG produced TPA metagenomics assembly of... | reverse complement strand
TTGCTCTACATTAACCCCAAACCGCTCGGGAAAAGAAAATCCATGCTACACCCAAATCATACCTCAAAAAATCTGGATATTGGAAATCAGGGAGTTACATGACGGGTGACTGCAATGTGGGTTAAATCTCCAAACTTTTTGGGAGTTTTTCATCTTTTATAGACGCCGATCGCTTACGTGAAAAAGTTTTTAGCGAAAAAAGTCTCATAGTCTCATTTTTACCCGAAAAACACGACTTAAATACTTGATATACAAAGAATTATCAACAATGAGACTTCTCTGTTTTAGCGCCGAGAAGTCTCATTGATGTATCATGGAAGTATCATTGACTGCACTTTTAGCTAATGCGTCTACTATTTCAGTTTTATGAAATTGATAATGTCTACCTTTCTAGTTTATAAAGTAAAACAGTGTCTATTGAAATCAGGAAAAGTCAGTTCATCAGATGGTCCCTCTATGCCCTTCGGTTGGTCTTCCTGTGCCCGTTACACGGGCATCCGTAGCCCCAGTACTGGGCACTCATTGCCCACAATGCGGGCAACGAGTGCCCAAACATCGGACTTATTTTTGGGCAATATTCTTTTGATTCTTTGCAATATTTAAAACGTTTAAACAGGCTTTTCGCATGCTTTGTGTTATCTTTAATGATACTTCTATGATTTTTAATGATACTTCTATGATACTTCTTTCTACTTTTTGCAAGAAGTCTCATTAGTTATAAATATCTTTATACCAACGATATAACGTGATATTTGCGGCTAAAAATGAGACTATGAGACTTTTTTCTAAAAAAAATATATACGTGTGCGTAAAGAAGGATTAAGATTACAGAAAGAGGGTGTGTCAAAAGTCCAAGACACACCCTCTTTTCATATTTACTCAGCTCCTTGATGATTTTCTCAAGTTACTTAATATTCAATAGAAACATCCAGTTTCTTCAAATCCTTATCAGCCGAACTGCTGCCGTAATAAACCTCATACTTTCCTGCCTTGGCACGGACGGTATTGGTTGCAGCATCGAAGAGTTCGAAGTTTCTGCTATCCAGCGTGATGACAGCCTCAGCAGTCTTTCCAGCCTTCACCTCTACTCTCTCGAAAGCCTTCAAGCTCTTCAATGGTCCTTCGGTATCGGCAGGATCCTTCACATACACCTGCACCACCTCGGTCCATCTTTCTTTCCTACATTGCTTACCGGTACCTTCAGCGTAATCTTCTCACCCTTCTTCAGGATAGAGTTGGAAAGTGTAGCATCGCCAATACGGAAAGAAGTATAGCTCAAGCCATAACCGAATGGGAAGAGCGCATCGTTCATATAACGATAGGTTCTGCCCTTCATGCTGTAATCCTTGAAATCAGGCAACTGCTCTGAATTCTTATAGAACGTAATAGGCAACTTGCCGGCAGGATTGTACTCTCCGAAGAGTACACGAGCCACTGCCTCACCACCTTCCTGACCAGGATACCAGGCCTGGAGAATGGCATCGCAACTCTCTGTCTCTGGAGTCAAGGCAATGGCAGAACCCGAACAGTTGACAAAGACAACCTTTTTGCCCGCCTCCTTCAAAGCCTTCAGGAAATTGCGCTGAACCTTAGGCAATTCGATGTTGGTGCGGTCACCACCCTTGAAGCCAGAAATCTCGATAGGCATTTCCTCACCTTCCAACTGTGGAGAGATGCCACCTACGAAGACTACGGTCTCGCAATCCTTCAACTGCTTGAGCGAAGCCTGATAGTCGATAGGATTCTCATGACCGATATTGAACTTCATGTCCGCATTATAGTTAGGCATCTCAGCATATCGTATTTCTATCTTATACTCCTTACCTTTCTCGCCATCAAACTCAATACGAGATTGCGCAGTACGCCAATCACTCTTCTCTGACTTTTTCTCACCATTCAGATAAACCTCATAATGACCGCAGGCAGCCACATCGAGCAATACCCTGGCGTTCTGCTTAGGACGGAATACGGTTTCATACTTGGCAGAAAAGCTGTCAACTTCACATTGGGTGCAAACGAATGCTGACCATAGGTAGTTACCTGCACAGGATTCTTTTCCTGGGTGATGGTAACAGGCTTACCTTCCATTTCACGATTGTTCCAGAAAGTGCCCTTAAAGCCCATCTTGCCATCCATGCTACACTGGTCGAAGTAAGAATCCAAAGTCTGGTCGTTCACCAGGTCGCACCCTTTAAAGGTGACTACCTGGTTTTTCTTCAAACGACTCTTGATACCATCCAGGATGGTAATTGTCTGTCGTGGAGTACCATTATAGTTTCCCCACATCATCGGTTCGTTATCCACATTTGGTCCGATGAAAGCAATCTTCTTTACCTTTTTATCGAGAGGTAATACCTCATTCTTGTTTTGGAGCAGCGTCATGGTCTGCAGAGCCATATCGAGCGAGAGCTGGCGATGCGCCTTGCTGCAAAGCACAGATACAGGAATCTTCGACCATGATACTATCTTGTTGTCATCCATCTCACCCAAGTCGAAACGACCTTCGAGCAGACGAATCACATGCTTGTCAACTTCTTCTTCAGTCAGGGCACCATACTTCACAGCCTCTGGCACCGATTTATATACATAATTAAATCCACATTCTACATCGGTTCCAGCCAACACACCCTTGGCAGCCGCATTTCTGGCATTGCTCGAAACCTTATGATTCTCCCAGAAATCAGTAACAGCGTCACAGTCGGAAACTACCAGGTACTTGAATCCCCACTCATCCCTGAGAATCTGCTGCAAAAGGCGGGTGTTGCCGCAGCATGGTTCATCATCCCAACGCTGATAGGCACACATCACCTCACGCACCTTGGCATCCTGCACCAGTGATTTGAAGGCAGGCATATAAGTTTCCCAAAGGTCGCGCGGTGTAACATCGGTAATATTGTCTGTATGGCGAGCCCATTCTGGTCCGCTATGAATTGCATAGTGCTTGGCACAAGCCCAGAGCTTGCGGTATTTCGTATCTTCAGGTCCCTGCAATCCGCGCACCACGGCACATCCCATCCTACTGGTAAGATAAGGATCCTCACCATAGGTTTCCTGTCCACGTCCCCAGCGAGGATCACGGAAGATATTCACGTTTGGAGTCCAGACAGATAAAGCATGGAAACGGGTTACATCTCCCCCCTTCTGCTGCAGTTCATTCCATTTGGCACGCATCTCATCAGATGTTGCATCAAAGACTCTATACACCATTCTGTCGTTAAACGAAGCTGCCATTCCGATAGGTTCCGGAAAGACGGTTACATCTCCCATGTTCGCCACACCATGCAGTGCCTCGCTCCACCACTGAAATCTCTTGATTCCCAATCGCGGAATAGCCGGCGAATCATCCAGCATCAGAGAAGCTTTCTCTTCCAAAGTGAGACGACCACATAAATCTACCGCTCTCTCATGAGCCGAGAGGGCTGGATTCTGATAAGGAAACTGCTGAGCTGAGGCATTGCCGGAAGACATAGTTACCACAAACATCAAAGCTGCGTATATAACATTCTTGTTCATTGTAATTACTATTAAGCTATTAGTATATTAAATTGGGATTCATCATGAATTTATTGTTGTCTGAAATTCCATTTAGAATTATCGCTGTTGAAATCGAAAGGAGCCAGACCTGGGGTACAGTCGCCGAGTGAAACCAATGCCAGTTTCTTTTCTGTGCCTGGCACAGCCTTCGGCATAATGCGATAGGTGCCATCAGTGAGCTGCTCGATGCGCCAAAGCTGGGCATCTTCACCCGTAAACTCAGGTTTGGCAATGACATCATGCTGAGCGGTTGCGGTAAGATAGCGGGTAGTGCCTTCTATGCAGATCTTATAATAAGGACCACCCAGATAACCACCCTTTCCAGCAGGCATGATACTCCACTTCTGATGAGGACGGAACATGTAATCGTTCATTCTTACCTTTACTTCTCCCTTAGGCCATTCTGCCTCTACCTCCTTCAATGTCTGAGGTTCAATATTCTTCAGAGGCTTGGTTGGCTTGATCCAGAAAGGTTCGATATCACGTTGCATTCTCACGAAATCTACGGCAATCTCCAGGGCATAGCCTCTTCGTTCCGATTCTATCTCGTAAGTTCCGGCATGAAATTCTTCGCCAGCCACAGGCCAGTCGTTCTTCCACAACAAAGGACGGATAGCCAACACACTTCGTCCTCCCTGTCTGAAATCAGACTCATAGTGGAACGACATCTTTTCTACACCATCTTCCTCGATATAGCGTCCGAAGTGACCGGGACCCGTCTTCAGATTGTTGGCAGCAATCACCATCTTTCCACCGCCCTGCAACATCTCTCTGCCCACATTATCTACGTATGGACCGGTTATCTTTCGCGAACGTCCCACCACGATATTGTAGGTAGAATTAGGACCATCGCAACAGGTGCCATGAGTGCCGAGAAGATAATACCAGCCGTTGCGGTAAATCAAATCAGTAGCTTCGCAGTCGATGGCGATATTGACGGGTTCGTTGCCTTCCATCCGCTTACCCGTCTTCGGGTCGAGTTCTACCAGACGGATAAATCCGAAATAGGTACCATAGCTGAGCCAGAGTCTGCCGGTAGTAGGATCGAGCAACAAGCCCGCATCAATGGCATCACAGTCTTCATCATCCAAGGATGAGGCTACCACAACTGGTTCAGTATATTTGAAATCAGGCGATTTCGGATCGAGCGTTTTGTTCCACATCGTCAAGACATCACCGCGATGACTGCCTCCCAATCCACCACCCGTAGCACTGTAGCTACAAGATAACGGTCGCCAATCTTCAACACATCAGGAGCCGCTCCTCTGCCGGGACGAACAGCACCACCCTGCCAGGTCCAGCCATCCTCCGACCAGATTCCACCTTCACCCGTTCCAAAGGTATAATTACTTTCCATCACACTGGGCAATGTAGAAGGATCATGAATGAAAGGTTCGCCAACCTGGGCTTCTGCCTCGTAAGCAGATGAAGACAACAAGCAACCAAAGCAGCGGCATAAAGTTTCTGCTGAACAGCAACCGGGCTAAAATATCTGAAAAATATATTGTTCTGTTTCATAACTTTCTTTATTGATTGCACTACTTCACTTGAATAGACAGGTTTCTTACTGGCTTGCCTTGTCCGTCGATGATTCGGACACAGAAGTCACTCATGCCAGGACCATTGATGACCGCACCACGAAGGATATTTCTACCTTTCTTCAAGGTAAGCTTCTTAGAAACCACATCATCGCGAACCATCCTTCGGTCGCCTTCGAGCATCACCGCCTCCTCACCATTGAGCCACCACATGGAAGCGCCATTCGAGCCAACAGACAAGCGGACGTCTTTCATCTCCTCAGGGCAATCGATAACGGTAACCGCCCAGAACAAGACACCATACTTGGGCTTCTTAAACGAAGTAGCGAAACGGAAGAGCTTCACATTAAACAGTTTACTATCCAGCGCATGCCATTTCAGTTTTTCCTTGCCCACCTTCACAACGGCTCCATCCTTAGGAACAGTTTCCATCTGTTTAGGGAAATACTGCGTATGGAATATCTCCTTCAGATAAGAATCAGTAAAAACGACATTGCTCTTGACCGGCACAGAGATTGGCTCCAAGAGCAACCATCTCTGAATAAAGCCAGCCGCATTAGGCATAACAGTCTGCTTGCCGACTGGTCCGAAATAAGGATTGATGTCTGCAGGTAAATTCCTATTTGCATCCGCAGAGGAATGCCCAAAAAGGAATACACATAAACAAAACAATCTAACTATTTTATAGAAAAAGTTGTACATAGACTATTCATTATTATTGAGGTTCGATAATCAGATAAAGCCCAGCCAGTCAACCTCTACATCGGCTCCACTCTGCAAGGATACATGGAGAGCATGAACGCCCTGAGGAGCATGGAGCACCTGGCACGGACATTCTTCCAGGCTGCCGACTTCGGAATCTTCACCTTAGCGATGATATTTCCTTTCTTGCCATCGGCTCTGACTACGAGCACACCGCCCTTTGGCGACTTGGCACGAACAGTGATTTCTTCCACCTTCTCGTTACCGAAATCCACCTTATTATATATAAGAGCAGCATTCGATTTTGAGAAGAGAGTCTTCCATCCGGCAAAACAGTTGTTTTTATCCAGATAATCAATACCAATACCTTGCCTTGCAGCGCAGAATAGCGGTCTATCTGAATGCGCGAGCGAGCGTTCGTCAATCCCACACCTCTTAGCGTAGGTATCACCTTCTGTATCGTTCCGTCAGGATTGAAGTTCAGAGAGTCGATTCGTACCGAGCGGTTCTTGTCGAACTTTGGGGAATAATCATTATGATGATAGAAGAGATACCACTGTCCCTGATATTCCACGATGCTATGATGATTGGTCCAGCACTTTGTAGGCGACTCATCCATGATGATGCCCTTGAATGTGAAAGGTCCCATCGGATGGTCAGCCATGCATAAGCCAGCGTTTCGGTGCCATTCTTTTCACGTACCCAAGGGAAGGTGAAATAATATTGCCGTTACGTTCGAAGGCAAACGGTCCTTCCTTGAATCCTTCAGGCAATCCCTCTACCAGTTGGGGTCCGAGGCAAGTTCCGTCATGTTTGGTTTCAGCTTAGCCATGTGCAAGCCAGCTCCAGCCCAGTAGATATAAGCCTGTCCGTCTTTATCTATCAACACACAAGTCTATACCATGAACTCCCTCTATGGTTTCCACATCGGCATAAATGGTCCTTCCGGCTGGTCGCAACCGCCACACCTATTCCGAATCCCTTCTCCTCCCCTTTCGGAGCGGCTGGGAAATAGAAGTAATATTTCCCGCCTTTCTCTACACAATCAGGAGCCCACATCGTATAACTTCCGTCTTGTACCCAAGGTACTTTATCCTGCGAAACGATGACTCCATGATCCTGCCACTCAGTAAGATTGGCAGAAGAGAAAACGTGATAATCTGCCATGCAGAACCATTCCTTCAGTTTCTCGATAGGACTCGGAATGTCATGAGAAGGATAAAGATACATCTTCCCGTTGAATACGCGAGCCGTAGGATCAGCAGAATACTGTCCGCTGATAATCGGGTTCTGAGCAGAAGCTCCTGTCGATAACGCCAGCATCAAGGCACACATCCATATTTTCATACGCAAAATCCTTTAAAGAAGAAAAAAGGGGGTGCTTCTTTTCAAAACACCCCCTAATTGGCAAACTAATCTATAGTTCTAAAAACGTTATATTTACAAAACAACTTCATGATTACCAACCAGGATTCTGCTCCAGGTTAGGATTCTTATCCTTCACGGTCTGTGGATAAGGGAAGAACTCATGCTTGCCCTCCTTGAAACCTACTTCGAAACCGGCATCCTTGGCTGCACTGTAGATACGGTATAGAAACGGCTGTTGGCCTCTGTACCATGTTCCCAGGTAACCTTGCGGTCATCAGCCTTAGGTGCACGGAACAACTTATCGAATACATGAGGACAGTCAGAGCTACATTCTTCAGGCGCTCGATAGCTTGGCATCCTTCCAACGCATCACATCGAACCAGCGGCAGCTTCCAGCCAGAGCTCGTAAGACTTCTCCCTCTTCAGTACATCCATATCTACTGTTTGGCTGATGGTCTTTGAACCGGCGCGCTCCTGAATCATATTGATGTACTTCTTAGCCTCAGACTGATCGCCTGTATTGAGACAAGCTTCCGCATAATTGAGCAATACCTCAGCATAACGCATCACAACATAGTTGTTCAGACGAATATTGTCTCCATATTTGTTGCCATCAGTATCAGCCTTTCTGATTATCTGCTTGAAAGCCAACCAGAATGAGTTGTCGTAAGTCCCTGTACAGGTCGTTGATACCCACCTCTTTGCTCTTCATCTTCTCTTCTACCGACATTGCATTCAATGCAGGGTCAGCATATTCCATCTTATAGACAGCATCATCAATATGCTTCAAAGTAGCTTTTAAGCGATAGGAATCACCATCATTGGCATAGAATTCATCACCAAACCACTGAGGAACACCAAGACCTCCCCAACCATCAATACCACTATAAACACTCTGTGGTGACTTGACGAAGTTGCCGGCACGCCAGTTCCAGGCATTAGATTCCATCCAGCTTGAACGCTGAATCATACCAGCCCATGCTCCCTTACCAGCATTGTACTCGAAGTTGATTTCGAAGACCTTCTCCTCGTTGCCATCGCCCTCGATATGGAAGTTGTCCATATAGCGATCGCCAGGAACAAGTGCATATTTGCCAGAATCGATAACCTTCTTGAGAGCAGTCTTAGCCTTATCATATTCACCGGCGAAGAGGTAAGCCTTACCAGCCAAAGCCCATGCAAAGCCCTTGGTCACCTTAACGGCACCATCCTTATCATCGGTGCCCTTGCGCTCGTCGAGGTCGCAGCAGCCTCCTCGCACTCTTTAGCCACCCACTGAATGAGCTGCTTGTGGTCCATAGGATTCTCTGGATCCTTGTTGCAGTTATAAGGAAGATCTGTTCCTGCCAATACGTGATCTATGAACGGAGGATTATTCCAGAGATTAGCCAGCAGGAAGTAGTCGAAGGCACGAAGAACACGAGCCTCAGCTACGCAGCGCTTCTTGACTGGAGTATCTGCTGCATTCTGGAAGTGATCTGTAACGAGATTACAGGTATATACCGAGAGATAAAGACCGGTGTACATAAACTTAGGCACCTCTGCCTCAGCATCGTAACGGAACTCATTGAGCATACCGCTGAACTCGTGGTCGCCATAGTTACCACTGGCATAGAGCACATCATCGCCACACATATTGGTGATAATCTTATAAGGAGTGTAGATGCCAGGACCACCACCATCGTGATTACGTCCCACTACATTACACATGAATCCCTCATAAGCCGCAACCAGGGCAGCCTCGGCATCAGCATCAGTCTGATAGAATTTCTCTGATGGGATAACACCCTTCTGCTCGATATCCAACTGATCCTCACAAGATGTGGTGAGTGTCATGGTGGCTGTTGCAGCGAGTGTCAATATGGTTGAAAATAATATTTTCTTCATTTCTTTTCGTTTTAAAAGGTTAGAATGTTACATTGATACCGAATACCATCTTCTTGGAAGTTGGATAGGTACCATTATCGAAACCACGGGATGCACACTGTTCATGGAGCTGTCTCAGGATCGGCACCAGGATAGTTGGTGATGGTGAAGAAATCATCCAATGAGCAGTAAACACGGAGGTCGCTCAAGCCAATCTTGCTTGTGATAAGCTTTGGCAAAGTATAACCCAACTGAATCTGCTTGAACTTGAAGTAAGAACCGCTGAAGATAGCAGCATCAGAGCTGAAGAACTTCCAGTCGGTAGCAACCTTCTTCATATCAGGATACTTGGCATTGGTACGGTCTTCTCTCCATGAATCCTTCCAATAGGTGTCGATACCGTTAATCAATGGGCGGTCGGCAGATACCATCAGGTTGTAAATCTTGTTGCCTGCTGCACCTGTACCGAATACAGAGAGGTCGAATCCCTTATAAGCCAGATTGATGGTGATACCATAGGTAAACTTAGGAATACCTGCACCCAGATCCTGCTTGTCCTCATCGGTTGGAGCTGAAGTGATTTCGCCATTCTTGTCATAATAGAGGCACTGCCATCTTCTGCAACACCTGCATACTTGTAACCACGGAAATACCATACGGAGTGACCAGCCTCGAAGGTTGCTTCAACTGGTTGTTGAATCCATCAATACCTACCTCGTAAGACGGTTTACCATAGCAGAAACCTCCTTTACCTCGTTCTTCAAGGTAGAACCATTCACGGTAACTCCATATTTGAAGTCCTTGATGTTGTCTCTCCAACCCAATTCGAAGTCGAGACCTGAATTGAGAACCTTACCGGAATTCACAACAGTCTTGTTGACACCGATTTCTGGAAGAGGAGCAATCTCAATCAAGAGGTCTTTGGTAGTCTTGCGATACCAGTCAACACCCAAGGTAAGACGGTCGTTAAGGAAACGAGCATCAAGACCTAAGTCCACCTGCTCAGATGTCTCCCACGTCAAATCTGGATTGGCAAGACCAGTTGGCTTGGAACCATAGGTAAGCTTACCATCACCGATAGACGGATTATACTGATAGAAGCTCTGGTTGAGTGCGATAGGAGAAGAATATGGATAACCGTTCAGGATATTGACGTTACCATTGCGACCCCATGATGCACGGAGCTTCAGGAAGGAAACTGCATCACGATCTACATGATCCTTGAAGAACTTCTCATTGCTGATAGACCATCCCGCAGAGAAAGATGGGAAGTTACCCCAACGAGCCTTCTTGGAAAGCTTGGATGTATCGAAGGCATCACGACGGAAGTTGAACTGCAGGAAGTAACGGTTGTCGTAGCTATAGCTCAACGTCCGAAGTAAGAAAGCTCGGTAGCATCACTCGGAGCATTGCCCACGCTCTTGGTGGCATCAGCCAGCAAGTAGTCGATGTAGCGGAAGTTGGACTCATAGGCAGAAAGAATATCATCGCCTTCTGAAGAATGGTATTGTTGTCCCAATGATTCTTGGTAAACGACATACCTGCCATCGCACCCACTGTATGCTTGCCGAATGTATTCATATAGTTGGCGAAGTTTTCCCACTGATAGTACAAGCCGTTGTTGGAACGTGCCTCAATGTTGTACTTGGTTGAGTTGGCCATTGTATTGAGATAGTATGGCGCCTCAAATTTATGGTAACCTAAAATCCGCAACTATCATCCAATACACGATTAAGGGTAGATTTATGAGTCGTTAGTAGCAGCTTTCAGTAAAAAGCAACAGCACAACATCAATATGTAGCCACCATCCCCTTACCCCACGAT
>ENA-OQCS01001688-OQCS01001688.1-human-gut-metagenome-genome-assembly--contig:-NODE-1688-length-10838-cov-2.019233_pt1 | contig 10838 bp, 15 predicted proteins | sample MGYA00242757_ERZ504575 | MGnify/ENA primary metagenome ERZ504575 (study PRJEB26092, sample SAMD00036297) | human gut metagenome | host: Homo sapiens | study: EMG produced TPA metagenomics assembly of... | reverse complement strand
TGCACGGGATAAGCGAACGGTTGGATTATATACTGGTTTCTCCATCCTGGTTTCCCGGTGTGTCGACGCCCATATCCACAACGGAATAGAAACTGAAGGGATTTCGGACCATTATCCGGTCAGCGTAGACTTGATCATTCACTTGTAAATTTCCAGGACTCCATGCAGCTGCCGCCTAAAATACCGGTTCCGCCTTCTACATTCGAATAGATGCGGACCGGTTCGGCAAAGCCTATTTCCGCCAGATCGCCGACAAAGCCACTCTCATACAAATCATTCATGGTTTTCATATAATTATAATAGGAGCGAGAAACGGAATACAGATAACAACGGTATATGTAGGGGTATAATCGACACTCTGAGTATAGCTAAGACTTATTTCCAAGGGATCTTAACTGATAGCTTTTCCCATCGAACAACTCGTCCGAAAAAGCAAGTCCGTTATAACCACCCACACCATCATATCCGAAAATCTGATCTAAAGCCGAATTCTGAACAGCAAATACCGGTTCACTACCATAATCAGGCCTAAAAGAATACCAGGAATAAACAGTATCGTTTTCTCCTCCCCAAATATTTCCCTGACGGAAATAAATCAGATAATAATTGTCTTCGCCTGGTTCGTCGTGAAGAGTGAAGCACACGGTATTATTTTGAGCCAAATGTATATATGCATCATCAAACCATTCAGTAGTATCTCTTACACTCTCCTGTTGAAGTTCGAAACCCGAGACAGAACAGGGGCGCGGGACTTCCGTCACGGCCTCCACATCCTTAAAACCATTCCGAGAAGCCACAAGGCGTATCCGATCGCCCGCCACAGTATATAAGATGAAGATTTGTAACGAACGGCATCGATATCAAGCTCTTCATACTTTACGGCCACTTCGGACAATGATTCCCGGAACACATCGTTCACATAAAGTTTTACATCCGCACCAGACACAAAAATATCTTTGACCTTATTATCCGCATAAAACCAGGTACGGGAAAGTTCTACCGATAGTGTATCACCTTGTACGGCCAGACAATTCAACACCAGTTTGGGTTCAGGACGCATATGTTCCAAATTTATCTCTTTCTCGCAACCGGACAAGACAAACAACAACAAAACCAATATACAAATATTATATCTCATCTTTTTCCTCCTTCAAAATTTATATGTATATGAAACCGACGGTATGATCGGAAAAATACCAATAGACTTGAATGCATTCCGATAGGTGACATTCGGATTCCCATAGTCGTCTGATCCAGCCTCCTCTTTGACATCTCCTTTATAAACCAGGATAGGATTCATCCGGCTGTACACGTTATAAATACTAATATTCCAAATTCCCATACGCCCCTTCTTTTTAGGACGATATATATTAATGCCCACATCCAAACGATGGTAGGCAGGAAGTTGATAATTATTACGTTGGTCATAATAATCTTCACCAGTCCCATTCCCCCAGAAAGGTCTTTCTCCCGGTTGGTGCAGATGGTCACTCGGATAATAATTTTCCAGTGACAATGTTGTATAATTACCAGACGAATAAGTCCAGGCAGCCGACAGCTCTACTTTTTGGAGAGTTTATGCATGACAACAATATTCAATTTATGCCGATTGTCGTAACGGGAAGGATAGCGCCGTCCTTTATTTATTTCGTCAAACTGGCGATCTGCCCACGCCAGCGCATACCCGACCCATCCAGTTGTTTTTCCTGTTTGCTTACGAACCATAAACTCCACTCCGTAAGCACGCCCTTCACCGGAAGCCATCTTATTTTCCCATGAAACGGATGAAGAATCAGACTATAACCATCCTTATATTCCAACAAGTTGTTCATCCGTTTATAATAACCTTCAACAGAAAAATCCAATAGCTGATTCCAATTGTAATAACCACCCAAAGAAATCTGGTCACTGACAAGCGGCTTCAACTTATTAGTCACCGGCATCCAAGAATCAGTCGGCAAATCCATAAAGCTGTTACTGATCAAATGTACATACTGGTTCATACGGGAGTAAGAAGCTTTCAAACTAACATCAGGTGAAAGCAACCAGCGCATAGAAACACGCGGCTCAATACCGGTATACGTCCTGTTATCAATATTAAACAGGCTGAAACGAAGTCCGACATTTAAACGAAAAGCATCGGAAATCGACCAATCATCTTCAGCATAGGCAGCCAATTCATGTGCCCACAACTTGTCGTCGGAAAAAGTTTTAGCAATCTGCATAGAATCCGGCAGACTATTGTCCAATGCTTTCATCCGGTTATACTCCGGTTGAAAATAATGAATCAGGTAATCACCGCCAAAACGGATACGGTGTGCCGCCACCGGTCGATAATCAAACGAGGTACGAACACCAAAATCCGTGATTCCTGTCACATTGGTCGTCTCGTCCAAAGAATACTTATATCCGGAATCACCTTCCTTACCGGAAACATCTTCCTCTTTATATCTGATTTTAGAACGATATCGCGTATAGAAACCGGACAATTTTCCGAATAACTTATTACTGAACGCATACGTCCAGCCAGCAGAAGCGACCAAATTCCCCCAACGCATATAGGCGTCGATCGTATTACGATATTCGCTTGTATATTCGGAATAAGCAAAATCTTCACTTCCTACTTTCAAGACATCATTCCCGTTATAGAGGCTCAAATACATCCTACTCCGGTCGCTGAAACGATGGTCGATACGAGCATTCAAATCATGGAAAGCATAACGGACATTAATACGTTCCCCATTCTTTTTATTTTCTTATTTACAATCGCCAGCACAGGAGCCGTCAGCACATCCAACCACGTACGCCTAAGCGCTATATTGAAAGAAGTCCGGTCTTTCCAAATCGGCCCTTCCAGATTCAGATTACCGGAAACCAACCCTAAAGAGGCGGATCCATGAAATTCTTTCATATTCCCCTCCTTGGTATGCACATCCACCACCGAAGAAAGGCGTCCGCCGTAAACGGGCCGGGAAACCGGCTTTGAAGAAATTCATGCCTTTAATCGCCTCATTGTTGAACGCAGAGAAAAAACCGCCGATATGATTCACCTGATAGACAGGATTACCATCGACCAGAAAAAGGTTCTCATCCGAATTTCCACCCCTGACATACAAACCAGAAATACCTTCCGTCCCAGCCGACACTCCAGGTGTCAATTGCAAGGTCCGGATAATATCGGCCTCCCCCAACAAAGTCGGAGTCGCACGAATAGTAGCATGATTCACCTCCAATGTTCCCATTTGCGTACTACGGACCGTTTGGCGGGTTGTTTCCAAGCTGTCACCAACACTTCTCCGATTGCGGCATTAGGCTGCAAATCGATTACCAAGACTGTGTCTTGCTTCAACACTGGAATTGTGAACAGATGGCTCTCATAACCGATATAAGACGCTTGCAAACGAACGGGAGCACCATCACTGCCCGACGGTACAGGCAACGAAAGACTAAAGAATCCATAGGTATTGGCAGCCACACCGCTCAGGCTGTTCACTTCATACACAGAAGCCCCGACCAGATTCTGCGGAAGTTTTATCCCGCACAAAACCGCTGATCGTGACCTGTCTGGGTTTACGTTTCAGAACGACAATATTTCCTGTCCTCTTGTACACGAACGGATAGCCGGCAAAAAGTCGTGCCAGACAATCGTCCAATGCAGCATCGTTCACTTTGAAACTCGTTTTCTGAAACTCTTTCAACAAAGATGATTCATACGAAAAAGTCACTCCGGCCTGCTTCTCGATCTCTGTCAGAATCTCCTTCAAAGAAACGTTCCACATGTTCAATGTAACCGTTCGAACCTCATCTCCACCATTTACCTCTGCCAACAACTTCTCCGATATCAAAAAACAACTCAAACACACAAAAACACAGGTAAACCATCCTCTCGACATAAACTTCTTCATCTTATCTTTATTGACTTTTCATCCATAAGACAGGAAAACAGGAAAAACCCCTACTCGATCCGGAAATTTTTTTTAAATCAATCATAAACGGCAAACGGATTCCAAGAGGGTTCTTTATCACCGAAAGGCATTGTAAAACGGCGATGGGCCAGTTGGCAACCGGCAACAATTCCAAAACCACCTTCGACATTCGTATAAGTGGCGGTGGGTTCCACCAAACCATCTAAGTAAGCATCACCCAACGAGATAGAGAAATTACGGATTACAACCAGATACCGATAGTATCTTCCGAAATAGCCATCAGACGAATATCATAATGCACCGTTGTCGTTACAGAATCGCCCTTAAAGGAACTATCGACAGGCCAGAAAGAAGAGCGGACCGTATAGTCTTTGCCATCGAACATATCGTCCGTAAACGTGCCCCGCAAGTCGTCCCATCTAACTGTTCAATAACCGGATTCGTCACTGTCGAACGAAATACCGGATCTTCATAAACTACACCCAACCAATCCGTATAATTAAGTTCTGACCGGTACATCGAACTACAGGTTATCACACTGTCTCCCTTCTGGAACTCTGTCTGTTTTTCAATTATCAAGCGATAATAGTTTCGTTTATCCGGCTTGTCACGGAACCGGACATACAGCCGTATGGAAGGATATTCATATCCTCCATAACCAAAGCGGGTAAAACGGACCGTATCGACAGACAACACCTCCACCGGATCCGGGATAACTGTCTCTCCCCCTACCGGATCGAAACCACCCGCCTCTGCTTCCAGCCGTAAGCGATCGCCGGCCCTCACACGGCATCCGGGCAACACGTACCGTCCTGTAAACCGGCTATCGGAAACGGGCTGCATACGTCCTTGCAAACGGTCGTTTATAAACACTTGTATGCTGCCATCCTCGACCCCGTCGTCCGTAACCGTGTCCAAGACAAACCAACTTTTGGACAAGAAAGCCGTCACATCCGTATCCGGCGAAACGGAAGCATTCAGCACCAGGCGTGGAGAAACGGGCGGAAGGACCAGCACCACGTCGCGGGTACAAGAGGCAAACAAAAGCAGGCACAAGGCAAACAGTATCTTCTTCATCGCCATCAGAATTTATATGTATAAGAAACGGAAGGGACGAAAAGAAACAACAAGGTCTGCTCCAACACGACCTCCCGCCCTTTTTCCGTTTGATAATAAATAGGCCGGACTGAGAAAGGATTCGCCTTAAAATAGGCATTGCAAAGACTCAGGTTCCAGATTCCCATACGCCCGTTCTTCTTATACCGGTAGAAATTAGCACCTAAATCAAGCCGGTGGTAAGCCGGAAGCTGGTAATTGTTGCGCGAACTTGCGTTCTCGCCATATCCCCACCTAAGCTCCTCCTGATAGCCGCGCTCCGTCAGCTCCGGTAACGGGCGGTATTGCACATCCTGAATCGTCAGGTGATTACCGGACTTATACATCCAGGCTGCCGTCAGCTCCACTTTCCTAGAAGTTTGTAGGAAGCGACGATATCGACTTTATGCCGGTTGTCGTATTTGGAGGGGAAACGATGTCCTTTGTTGACCGTCCCATCCGGAAACCAGCGATCGGACCAGGAGAGCGTATACCCGATCCATCCGTTAAACCGCCCGGTCTTTTTCTGCACCATCAGTTCCAAGCCGTAAGAACGTCCCTTCCCCACTCCGACCCGGTCTTCCCACCCCTCAAAAGAGGGAAGAACCGGACCGTTATCCTTATATTCCACCAGATTATTCATCCGTTTGTAATAGCCTTCAGCCGAGAAATCCAATTCTTTATAATGCCAAAATAGGCCACCCGTTACCTGATGCGCATGCATCGGACGGATATTCCCGGTAACCGCACCCAGATATCCGTCGGCTGGCTGATATAGCTGTTGGACAATAAATGGATATATTGGTTCATCTTCGTATAGGACACTTTTGCCGACAAGTTCCGCCCTAACAGATAGCGGGCGGAAAAACGGGGCTGGAACGACTGGTATGTCTTTCCTTGTACATGGAAAGGGTAAAGCGCAACCCGGCATTCACCCGCAACCGGTCGGTCAGCAACATTTCGTCTTCCGCATACAGGGAAACTTCGTGGCCATGAATCAAGGAATGCGAAAAGACCGTATTATTCATTTGCGAAACAACCGAATCCTTATACCAGGAACTCATATTGCTCTGTTCGGGACGAAAAAGATGGAACAGGTAATCGCCTCCCATCCGGACCCGGTGGTCGACATTCGGGCGATAGTCAAAAGAGGCTCTCAGACTCACATCTTCCATAGCCGAACGATAATGTCCTTCCTGAAAATAGACCTGTCCGCTCTTATCCGGCGATGAGACAAAAGCATTCTGCTTCTGGATTATATGCGAACGGTAGCGGGTATACCCTCCGGTGAAAGTGGCAAACAGTTTCCGGTTGATCAGGTAGTTCCACCCGGCAGACCCGATCAGATTTCCCCAGCGCCAGCGGAAGTCCCGATCTTCACCATGTATATCTTTCGAATCCTCACCGTTACGATAACTGTCACTTCCCATGTAAAAACTCAGATAAGCACGGCTACGGTCCGTAAAAGAATATCGACTTAGCATTCATATCGTAGAAATGGTATCCCCCTTCCATTCAGTATCGGCCTTCTTGTTCACTACCGTCATGAGTGGCCAGGTAATCAATTCCATCCAAGTACGCCGTACCGACACGTTGAACGAAGACCGATCCTTGATGATCGGCTTCGAGATTGGCACGCGCCGCCAGCAAGCCGATCGAGATATTCCCGTGATATTCTTTCCGGTTTCCTTCGTTTGTACGCACATCTACAACAGAAGAAAGTCTCCCGCCGTATTCCGCCGGAAAACTTCCTTTATAAAAAGTGGCATTCTTCACAGCATCCGGATTGAAAGCCGAAAAGAAGCCTAACACATGGTCTGTATGATAGACCGGATTTCCATCAAGCAAAAACAGGTTATCGTCGCCATCACCTCCCCGCACGAACAAGCCACTCATGCCTTCTGTTCCTCCGGTCACACCCGGTAGCCGCTGCAAAGTCTTGACAACATCCGTTTCGCCCAACAGGGCCGGCAACGATTTCACCCGGCTTGCCGGGACATCCGACACCCCTACCCGACTGTTCAAAACATCCGACCGGGGAAAAATTCCTTTTATCCACAACTTCCCCCAGTACCCCGGCAGGCAATAGGGAGAGATCGATCATCGTGTCGCAGGTCAACTCCGAACGTAACGGAACAGCTCGTAGCGACATAAGAAGAAGACAGCACCACTTTCCCCGGAGACAAGGTAATACTGTAAAAACCGTAATTATTGGAAACCGATCCTTTTCCGGAAGAACGCTCCACCACGGTTGCCGCAATCAGACTCTCGTAGGATGCGGAATCCCGCACAAACCCACTGATGGTATATTGCCGGGGTTTCCGTTTCAATATCACATAACGTCCCGTAATCCGGTAAACAAGAGGTAAAGGCTCGAACAACCGTTTCAGGCAATAAGAAAGAGACTCGTCGCGCGCCGTCAACGAAACATGGCGGAATTCTTTCAACATCGACGATTCATAGGAAAAAAACAGGCCGGTCTGCTTTTCGATCTCCAGCAAAATATCCTGTAAGGCACCCGCTTCATATCCAGCGTGACAGTAGGAGTCGGATCCGCCAACAAGTGCAAAGGTTCTTTCGCTCCGATCAGCGGGCAACATATACAAATCCCGATGACAAATAGGTAAACACGATACATATTTTTTATTTATCTTTCCGGGGAACCAATCGGATATCCAACGTCTGATTGATAACCATCAGGACTTCGTCAAGAGGCAGATCGTTGAATGTTGCGGTCAGTCGGGAATCCGGCGAATCCACTTTGTTGATGATCTCCACCTGGTAATACTCGTTCAGGTCCCTGATCACCTTCTCCAAAGGCGTATCGTTAAACCTCAACTGCTTCGTTTTCCAGGAAAGATTATTCAGATTCTCTTCCTTCAGGATATCTATTTCTTTCTTTTCATTCGAATAAGAGGCCGACATTCCCGCTGTCAGGATAACCGGTTCAGGCTCCTTTCCGGCAGCAAAACGCACTTTTCCCGTAACGACATCGACTTCCGTCATGTCCGGTTGTTCACTAACTTGGAAGCTGGTACCTAAAACCGTCACCTCCGTCATGGCAGTATGAACGGAAAAGGGGCGCGCCTCGTTCCTCTTCACCTGGAAAAAAGCTTTTCCCGTCATCTCCACCACACGTCTTTCCTTTCCATATTTCTTCACATCATACCGAAGTGTCGAATTTCCGGCCATAGAAACCAGCGTGCTATCCGGCAAATAAACATCTTTTAATTGCCCCGATACAGTAGCGACAGATACCCATTCGGGATTATTACGCTCTTTCACATAAAAAAGTGCCGAATCCAATAAGCAAAAGCACAACAGAAGCGGCCGCCATCCAATAACGGCGAAAAGCGACCTGGCGGCAGATTCCCTGCCGAAAGGCAAACCGTTTCCAAGCCTTATCCTCATCCAAGCTCCCCTCTTTGTAGTGCCGGACTACAAACGAAGGCGTTTTTCAAATCTATCATCTCGCTCGTTGTTCTTCATTTCAATTGACAATTGATAATGGACAATGGACAATTGCCACAACCCTTTCCATTGTTTATTTTCCTAATTTAAATTTATACCCGACAGATAAACTGAAAGTATGGTATTTCAAGTCGACCGAATCATATTCGTATTCCTTGCCCAAAGAGGCATCGTAACCGACATTCATCACACAGGAGCCTATTTCCAATCCTGCCTGAAACGAAAGTCCCCAGTCGAAAGAGTTATCGTGCGTCCAACTTTCATGACTAAAACCTTTCTCTACCCATCCGCCACCATACAAATAACCTCCATTACCTCCATAATAGATAGAGCCATAACTTTCATGACTGCTACTATTACCCGGTGTATATTCATTATACACAGCTATATTTTTATCTCCCATCGAATAAGCGATATAAGGACCGGCAGCCAGATTCAACCGTACATTATCCGCTAAACGGAATGACAAATTCGCCATCAACGGGACTTGCAAGAAATGACGCCTCGTCTTATAATAGCTTTTACTAAAAGTAGACTCCGACTGATCGTCTATTGTCGGGTAAATGTTCCCGAACGAAGTCGATTGTCTCGAATATCCCCGTTGAGCATAATACAACCCCGATTTCAATGAAAAACGGTCCGGTTTAACAACATACTCCACTCCAACTCCGATTTTCCAACGGGCATTCCAAGTGTATCCCGGTTCATCGATATAAGAAAAGCCGCCTCTCTTGACGGCCGTCATCCCGACTTCCGGCGTCAACGACCATCGTTGTGCGCTCACCGATACCACACTCATCATCAACATCACAAATAACACGAATTTCTTCATTTTTCTTTTTTGTATTAGTGATACATAAACATTTAACCTTTCTATCACTAAGACCGGAAATCTGAAAAAACCCCTATTCATTCAAGAAAAAAAGAAACAATAAATCCGTATGGCAGTTTCCCGCAAAGTCTTTAATGCTTTTCCCATCTGGTTTTCAACTGTTTTAATGGAAATATGCAACTCCTCCGCAATCTCCTGATATTTCAATCCGTCCCGCTTGGAAAGCAGAAATATTTTCTTCCGTTCAGCAGGCAATCCGTCGATAGCCGCCCAAAGACGCGCATCCCGTTCCGATTGATATATCTGTTCCTCTTCCGACAGGTCTTCTATATCAGCAATACATTCCGTTGTCTGTAACATATCGGAAGACTGGGCGATAAGCGTAAGGGAACGGTTCCGTACCGCCTGATAGAGATAGGATTTAAAGTTAGCAATTACCATATCATGGCTGTTCTTATCCCAAACATCGGCAAAAACCTGCTGCACGACGTCCTCGGCATCTTCCGTTTTTCTGTAAAACGGAGTGCAAACAGGCACAAGCTTATAAAACTCCTTGAAAATACGTTCAAATTCACCCGCAGATATTGCCGCCATACATTTGTTACTTGTCTCTATTCACTGCAAAGTAAAGTAGTTTTCCATTTAATAATCCGATTTTCAGGTTCTTTATTATGATTTTAATAAATTATACCGCACAAAATCACCTGCCTTGCAAACATAAACAAAACACGGACTACACAGACTACACGGTTTTAATTCATCCGTGAGGTCGGTGCAATCCGTGCCTCAAATATAGTAAGCCTGAATATGCTTATCCTCTGAATCCGATAATCTCACGCACTTCACGCAACGTTTTCGCAGCGCTCTCGCTTGCTTTTTCGGCTCCCATGCGGCTACTTTTGCCAAATAGTCTTCGTTGGAACGAATGTCCAAGATACGTTCACGAATCGGAGCACAGAAATTATTGATATCTTCAGCCAACTGCTTTTTCAAATCTCCGTAACGGATCTCGCAATTGTTATATTTCTCATTGAAGAAATCGAAAGTATCTTTTGTCGATACGATCTCCATCATCGTAAACAGATTGGCAATCGGTTCGGGTTTCACGCTGTTCGGTTCCGTCGGACCTGCATCTGTCACAGCTTTCATCACCTTCTTCTTGATTGTCTTTTCATCGTCGATCAGGTAGATAGCATTACCTTCGCTCTTCCCCATCTTGCCGGATCCGTCCAGTCCGGGAACTTTGATCGCCTTATTGGAATAATAGAAAGAGGCGGGTTCCGGGAAACATTCGACTCCGTAAGTTGCATTGAAACGACGGGCAAAACGCGCGCCATTTCCATATTTTGTTCCTGGTCTTTCCCTACCGGTACTTTCACCGCCTTATGAATAATGATATCGGCAGCCATCAGAGTCGGGTAGGTCAGCAAACCGGCGCTTACGCTATGTTTATTGCCTTCGTTGAAAAATTTCCTTTTCCACATCCCCTTCCGTGGTGTTGACACGGTCGATGT
>ENA-OQCS01001687-OQCS01001687.1-human-gut-metagenome-genome-assembly--contig:-NODE-1687-length-10844-cov-1.807875_pt1 | contig 10844 bp, 13 predicted proteins | sample MGYA00242757_ERZ504575 | MGnify/ENA primary metagenome ERZ504575 (study PRJEB26092, sample SAMD00036297) | human gut metagenome | host: Homo sapiens | study: EMG produced TPA metagenomics assembly of... | reverse complement strand
TTTGTCTGTTCCACCTGCTACACTGAGCGCATAATTCTGAACCAAGGCAGTCTTGTTTACGACAGTATCCCACCAATCAGTTCCACCCGGATTAGTAGTAGCTCCTGTATCATTCCAGTTAGAAGTAGAACCATCATTCGTATAACGCTTATTGTACACTTCTTTATATTCACTGGCATTTGCCATCTTAGGTTTCGCAATAGTCTGGAAACCCACAGAAGTAGTGAAATTAATATTAGTTTTTCCTGCCTTACCTTTTTTTGTTGTAATCAAGATTACACCATTAGAAGCACGAGTACCATAAATAGCCGCTGCAGAAGCATCTTTCAATACTTCCATTGATTCAATATCATTACTATTCAAGAAGTTGATATTATCACCTACCGGCATACCATCCACTACATAAAGCGGATTGCTACCATTTACAGTAGTAACACCACGAATCAATACTTTAGGAGTAGTACCTGGACCACCACCGCTTGCTACTTGTACACCATTTACCTTACCCTGCAAAGCATCCATGGCATTACCCGTCACAGTCTGTGTAATCTCTTCTCCTTTTACAGTAGAAATAGAGCTTGTCAAATCACTCTTTTTTACTGTACCATAACCGATAACAACTACTTCTTCCAGCAATTCTGTAGCTTCTTTTAACTCTACATTAATGACAGTTTTTCCATTTACAGGAATTTCCTGTGTGTCAAATCCGATAGAAGAAAAGACAAGTACAGCATTTGAAGAAACATTTGTCAATATATAGTCACCATCCAGTACCGGTAATAGAACCGTTTCCTGTTCCTTTGATCTGCACTGTAGCACCGATCATAGGCTCTTTATCAGACGCTGAAGTTACCGTACCTTTCACGGTAAGGGTCTGTGCATAGCTACATAATGAAAGTAGCAATAGACACACAATTAAAAATTGTTTTTCATGTTCTATGATTATTGGTTAATTAATTTGCAGGGACAATTTTACCTCTACCTAAATGAGCATCAAATTCAAATCGATAGTTTCCACCTTTTGTAATAGTTGGTTTCATCCAGTAGTCTTGTACGGAAGAACCGTCTGCCCATTTCCGATTTGTACCTTCCCAATTAGGATTAACATTATCCGCTTTACTAAAGTATCCGAACTTCTCTATATCTGTAGAATTATCACATCTCCATTCTACCTGATCCCACCAACCATTTGATGATAATTAGAAATAATAAGTTCATCTCTTCTCCGGATTCCAATGACCAAGTCTCACCTGCAGCCGGATAATAAAACAAATGCGGATTATTTGCGTCTTGCACAAAAAGATGCTCTCCCGCATTCTGTGGAGAATCACCCCATCCAATGTAGAAGTTAAATTGAGGTTCTCCAGCATCTCTCGGCATGTCACACAACTGCCATATTCATAATTAATAGGATCGGTAGCCTCACTCACAGAATAAGTTTTTAAGCTGTAAGTTGCCTCTTTAATATTTATATCAATCTCATAATACACATTAGGAGTTTCCAAAACGATCGGATTCACTCCATCTTTTCCTGATGCATACGTCAGCTTATCTTTGTCCTCAAGATTAAGTCCAAAGCATACAGGTTCAAAAGATTCTTTTTGAGGTAAGAAATAAATTTGAGTACCCTCCTCCTTATTGTAATAACGGGCCTTATATTGAAATGAGCTGTATGATTAATAACCATCGGTACACCAAACACATCATTTGTCAGATCATCAGTATCTGCCAAATACATTTTCTCAAAATCTTGCAATTCACTAACTGAAAGCACACTTTTTACCACAGTACTTTTATCCGTATTATCAACTGCTGTAAAAGTCATTTTATAGTCCTTAACTTCATTTGTAAGTTCTATTTTCTTACTAAAGTTTAATTCACCTTTACCATCTGCCATGACACGCAAAGGAGAATAATCAGGTAAACCTTCTATTAAAATCTCCAAATATTTCAATACTTGATCATCTGTAACACTCACATTTAAAGTATATGTAGGAGTTACTCCATCTGCCAGCAAAACAATAGCTTTTTCTCCTGGAGCTTCACAAAGACAGGGTTTCATAATCCCCATCCATTGTAACCAGTACATCTTGTGAGGTTTCCCTTCCACCAATATCAACAACCGTAACCTTTACCGTAAATTGTTCCCCAATTTCATTCTTTGAAATGTTAAACTTATAGCTCAAGTTATAAGAAGTTTTAGGCTCACCATAAATTTCAATTAAATCAATAGTTTTGTCCAAAAACAATTCTGCACATGTCAATCTAACAGCAGATATACCATCTGCATCCGTAAGTGTTCCTTCAATTGTGAAGTCATGTCCAGCCGCACTCTGAAGATGAGTGGTCTTCAACTCAGCAACAGGAGATTGTCCATCGACATCTGAATATCCATTGTCATCACTACATCCTGTTACAAAGACCCCTGCAGCAAAAAACGCGCAGAGTAAAGAAACCTTTAAGAATCTTGTCCTCATAATTATTAGTATTTATGATTAAACATATATTTTTTCAACAGCGAAATTACATATTATTTAAATTATTAACATCTGTACATCATTCAATGACCGACCATAAATCGCTCATTGAATGATTTACCTATCTTTAATTCAGTAATTATTGCTATTTTTGAGACTACAAAAATGAACAATATGAAATATCTTTTTACTTTTGTATTCTGCATGCCATTTTTCATTGCTCAAGCCCAACAATATACCATTAAAAAGTTAGGCTTAGAGAAAAAGCTTTCTAATAATTATATCATCGATATTGCAGAAGACAAGAATGGGTATCTCTGGTTTGCGACAGAAGATGGACTGAATAAGTTAGAAGGAGGAGTATTCAATCCTTTCTATAAAAAGGAGAAAGGAAAATCACTCAACCTAACAGGAAACGAATTAAATTGCCTATTAGATGATCTCAAGATCCAGTGTTATGGATTGGTACCCAACGTGCAGGATTAAATGCTTTCAACTATCAAACAAATGAACAAAGAATCTTTCAGCATGATAAAAATAACCCATACAGTATTGCTACAAATGACGTAACAGATTTAGCAATTGCAGCTGATGGGAACTTATGGATTACAACTTACTGGAGAGGGATAGAATATTTAAACAAGGAAACAGGAAAATTTACACATTACAATCAAGAAACTATTCCAGGGCTTCCAAGCAATACTATCTGGGCTGTGATAGATGATCACAAAGGTAACCTATACATTGGCCATGCTCAGCACGGTATGAGCATTCTGTCCATCAAGGACAAAAAAATCAAAAATTTCACTTATAATAAAAATGACAATAAATCACTCCCAAGCAATAACGTACAATGTATTTTTAAAGATAACACTGGAAATATTTGGGTAGGAACAGAAAAGGACTAGTGCTTTATAAACCCGAAACAGAAACATTCATCAGACTGGGAGAAAAAGAGTCAGTTCTTTCCCACCGTATTTACGACATCCGGCAGTTTTAATGAAAATGAATTATGGGTTGCCACTGAATTTGGAGGTATTGCGATTATAAACCTTTCTAAAAGTCTGTTTAATACTGCAGAAGATATACAATTTATCCAAGCTGGCGACAATGAATATAACTTGAACAACTCAACGGTTCGTTGCCTATTTCAAGATTCACATCAGAACATTTGGGCTGGAACCTGGGGAGGAGGTGTAAACTTTCTCAGTTCCAATACAGCCTTATTTAAGTCATTCAGCTACTCCTCTTATTCATCAGGCAGTAGTCTGAATGCTCCTATCGCCAGCGCAGTGTGTCTTGACAAACAAAATTATTTATGGGTTGGGACAGATGGAGGAGGTATCAATGTGTTAAAAGATGGACAAAGAATAGCAACCTATACAGAACAAGCAAATAATATTAGTGGTAACTCCATCCAAACAGCACTATGTGATAAACGAGGAAATTTATGGTTTGGTGTATTCTATGGAGGAGTCATGTTTTATGACACACAAAAAAAAATATTTCAACAAGTTTTTCCAGAAGAATACACAAATCAAGATGTCCGTTCACTTTTTTGAAGACAAAGAAGGTATTATTTGGGTGGGAACCAGCAATGGTATTTTTTCAAATAGAAAGAGATACAAAAAAATTATTCAGCATACACACGTTACTGATAATCTGGTACGTAGCGTTATTAAAGACAAAAAGACCAGATATGGGTAGGCAGTTTTGGAGGTGGTGTAGCTCTTTACTCCTCAAACTGGAAATTATTAAAAGAGTTCAATACATATCAAGGCTTCCCATCCAACACCATCAACCAAATTTATGAAGACTCAAAAGGGTGTATATGGGCTGCGACAGGAGAAGGCCTTGTGCAATTTGAGTACAATTCACCTTGGAAATATAAGGTCTACCAGCGTAATGAAGGATTGGCCAATACTTTTATCTGGGCCATTGAGGAAGATGAGAACCAGAATATCTGGTTCAGCACCAATCAGGGAATCAGCTGTTTTGTTCGAAATGAAGAAAATATCTACAATTACGATTTCAGGGACAATATTCCAATGGCAAGTTTCACCGGAAGAAGCGTCTGCAAGGGCAAAAATGGAGTTATGTATTTTGGCTCCACGAACGGCTCTGCTACTTCACTCCCAGCTATATTCTGGAAAAGCGACAGGCTCCAAAAGCCATTATCGGAAAGATAACCGTTTTTGAACCTCTTGTTTCCGAAAACAGTAATGAAACCGAAATTTCTTTAATCAACAAAGAAGTGTACGGTTAAAACACCTGCAAAACAATTTCAATATTTCATTCAGCATACAAGATTACTCACTGAATGAAAGAGTAGAATATGCCTATATGCTAAAAGGGCTGGAAAACTCCTGGTACACCGTAAAGGACCCCAACAACGTCACTTTCCGCAACCTGCCACCCGGAAATATGAATTCATGATCAGACCCGCATCCGAAACCAGGAATGGTCAGACGAAATATCAGCCATAGAAATCATCATTGCTCCTCCACTTTGGCTTTCCTGGTGGGCTAAGCTACTCTATGTAATTATTGGCATAGGCCTGCTTTTCATCGGACTATGGGCTTACAAACGCAAATTAAATTTAGAGTATTTATATGAATCCGAGAAGAAAAGTCATGAACAGGAACAAGAACTGAATGACGAACGCCTGCGGTTCTATACCAATATTACCCACGAACTACGCACTCCGTTGACACTGATTCTGGGCCCATTGGAAGATTTGGTAAAAAGCAATACGCTTTCCAGCAAAAGACCATCATCGGATTTCTGTTATTCATCAGAGTGCCGTACGATTACTGAATCTGATAAACCAGATACTGGACTTCCGGAAGACAGAAACACAGAACAAGAGACTGTGTGTCACAAAAGGCAATCTGACGAATACAGTCTATGAAGTTGGTCTGAAATACAAAGAATTAAACAGCAAATCAGACATCCAGATTCTGATAGAGGCGGAAGAAGAGAACATGTTCTTGTTTTTCGACAAGGAAATTATTACCATGATTCTGGACAATCTGATTTCCAATGCACTAAAATATACCGACAAAGGATATATCCGCATCCGTGCTGAATGGGTCACAGAAAATGGCATACGATATGCACAGCTCTCTGTGGAAGACACTGGATACGGCATCGGGAAAGAGGCATTGGTACACATATTCGAACGTTATTATCAGGAAAGCGGAGAGCACCAGGCTTCTGGAACAGGCATCGGTCTGGCCTTAGTAAAAAACCTGGTAAAATTACACGAAGGAGATATTCAAGTAAAGAGTCTGCCCGATGTCGGTACAACATTCTACCTACGGCTGCTGGCTGAGAATACATATCCTCAGGCATTGCACGGAGAAGATATGCACACTGAAAGCAAGATGCCAAAGAAGAGGATTCCACCTTGAAACTGGAAGCTATAGAGCCGGATAAAAATGCGCGTCCTATTATTTTAGTAGTAGAAGACAATGCCGATATACGCGACTACATTGCCGACTCGTTTACGGACTTATATGAGATAAAGACTGCTGCTAACGGAAAAGAAGGATTACAAATAGCCACAGATTGTATTCCGGATATTATCGTCAGTGACATTATGATGCCGGTAATGAATGGGGTTGTCATGTGTCAAAAGCTGAAAGCAGACATTCGTACCAGTCACATTCCGGTTATCCTATTAACGGCAAAAGACAGTATTACCGACAAGGAGGAAGGCTACCAGGCAGGAGCTGATTCTTATCTGACGAAGCCTTTCAGTGCCGGTCTGCTGCAAAGCCGCATCAGCAATTTGCTGACCCAGCGGCGACTTTTATCAGAGCGCTTTGCCATCCGTCCAGACAAACCGAAAAAACAAAGCATGGAGGAAAAGAGGGCCATTATCACGGAATCTATGAACAAGTTGGACAAGGAATTCCTAGATAAAATCACCAATACGATTACCGAAGGATTAGCTGCTGCAGAAAATATAGATATTACCGTACTTTCCAATGTGATGTGCATGAGCAGTTCCACACTCTACCGCAAGGTAAAAGCACTTACGGGTATGTCAACCAATGAATATATCCGAAAAGTTAAAATGCAACTGGCTGAAAAGTATCTGCTGGAAGGGAAATATTCGATTTCAGAAATTGCATTTAAGGTAGGAATCAATAGCAGCGTGTACTTCCGTCAGTGCTTCAAGGAAGAGTTCGGTATGTCAGCTTCCGATTATTTAAAGAAGTTGACCGGAAAATCCATTGATGAAAAAACGGATGAAAAATAGACCGTAGAAAACGCCCTTACGTTTGATTCAAAACACAAGTGCATTCGAATCAGAACGCAAGCGTTTTGCTTAAAATACAAGGACATTTAAACCAAAACGCTTAGGAGTTTTAGACCAAACACCTAAGCGTTTTTTCACACCCACAAATATATCAAAAAAGCGGCCGCTTTCACAAGGAAAACAGCCGCTTTCAAACATTATATCAGATTTCTATTTTATTCTGCTTCACCAACTTGTTTCGGCATCTTATGGCCCATTGTCAGGTAAGCTACCGGAGCAGCTACGAACAATGAAGACAATGTACCGATTACCACACCAAGAATCATGGCGAATGCGAAGCTGCGGATGCTGTCACCACCAAGGATGAAGATACTCAACAACACAATCAACGTACTCAAAGATGTGTTGATGGTACGACACAGAGTAGTGTTCAAAGAATCATTGAACAGCTGTGTACGGTCGCGTTTCGGATACAAACCGATAAACTCACGCACACGGTCGAAGATTACCACCTTATCGTTGATAGAGTAACCGATTGCAGTCAAGATAGCACCAATGAATGTCTGGTCGATTTCCAAAGAGAACGGCATCCATCCATAGCACAAAGAGTATGCACCGATAATCAATACGGTATCCACCATCAATGCTACTGTAGCACCGATACTGAAGCGATGTTGCTGAAACGAATCAAGATATACAGACCGATAGCAATCAAAGCCAATACAACTGACCATACAGCTGAAGTCTTAATATCGTCGGCGATGCTAGGACCTACCTTCTGAGAACTGATGATAGACCTCCGGCACGATTATCACGGTCGATAAAGATTTCCAGTGTAGTACCTTCACCCAACAAATTACCTTCTTTCAATGCATTGTAAAGGAACTCTTCAATTTCTGCATCGATTGTAGGAGAATCTTCGTTGATACGGTAGTTGGTAGTCACACGGATTGTCTTACCATCTGTACCCAAAGCAATAGCCTGTACGTTTGCATCACCCACTTTCGGCTGCAGCAAGCTACGTACAGTTTCCGGCTGTACAACCTGTTCAAACTGAACCACGAAGTTACGTCCACCGGTGAAGTCGATACTCTGTGCAAGACCACGTACAAAGAATGAGATGATACATACTACAATAATAACTCCCCAGATAGTGAACGAACGTTTCGTAATACCCATGAAGTTATAGTGTACATTCTGCATCAGGTTCCTTGAAAGACCAGTAGTGAATGTCAGGTTCAACCACTTGTCTTTGTTCATGAAGTGTTCGTAAACCAGACGAGTCAAGAACACAGCTGAGAAGAATGAGCAGAGGATACCGATAATCAAGGTAGTGGCAAAACCACGAATCGGACCAGTACCGAAGTTAAACAGGATGATACCTGTGATGATAGAAGTCAAGTTAGAGTCGAAGATGGCAGAGAATGCGTTCTTGTAACCTTCAGCCAATGCCTGTTTGGTTCCCTTACCAGCACGGAGCTCTTCTTTCGTACGTTCGTAAATCAATACGTTAGCATCCACAGCCATACCCAGTGACAACACCATACCGGCGATACCAGACATGGTCAATGCAGCCTGGAATGAAGAAAGGATACCCAGTGTGAAGAAGAAGTTGATGAACAACGCACCGTTAGCCACCATACCCGGAATAAATCCGTACATCGCACACATATAAATCATCAGGACAATCAAAGCCACGATGAAAGATACGATACCCTGGTTGATAGATTCCTGACCCAGAGACGGACCCACGATGTCTTCCTGTACGATGCGTGCAGGAGCAGGCATCTTACCGGATTTCAATACGTTGGCCAAGTCTTTCGTCACTTCCGGAGTAAAGTTACCGGTAATCTGCGAGTTTCCTCCGGTGATTTCAGAGTTCACACGCGGAGCACTGTACACGTATCCGTCCAATACGATGGCGATTTCCCGGCCAATGTTCTTCTTGGTCAGGGCAGCCCAGCGGCGGGCACCTTCCGTATTCATGGACATGCTTACGCAAGGCTTGTTGAACTGGTCGTATTCATCTCTTGCGTCAGTCACCACATCACCTTCCAGCGGTGCACGGCCGTTACGTTCTGTAGACTTGATAGCATACAATTCGAAGATACGTCCTGTCTTGTCCATATCCGAGCTTTCACGCCCCACATCAGTTCAGGTCGCGCGGCAGGATTTCCTTCACGGCCTTCATATCCAGAATACGGTTTACGTCGGCAGTATCCTTATAGTCTGCATATCCGACGATGCAACCTACTCCGCTCTGGTTCAGCTGCAATACGGCCAGCAACGGATGTTCTTTCTTCAGTGCTTCGATATTCGCACTGGAAGCGGCAGCGGTTTCGCCCTTCAATGCGGCAGCCAGACTGTCTTTGGCAGACACTGCTGAAGTCTGGGCTACAGCGGCCGTATCAGCTTCCACCTTTGCCGAATCAGCCGGAGTTTCCACATTCAGCAAACCACGAGCACGGTTGTCGGCAGAAGCCAGTACCGGAACGATGTCCTTTGCTTCGAATGTTTCCCAGAATTCCAGGTTAGCAGAACCCTGCAAAAGTTTTCTCACACGTTCGGGTTCCTTGATACCCGGCAATTCTACCATGATACGGCCCATCTTACCTTCCAGTGTCTGGATGTTCGGCTGAGCTACACCAAAACGGTCAATACGTGTACGCAAAACATTGAATGAGTTATCAACAGCAGCACTTACCTCTTCACGTAATACTTTTCTACTTCAGCGTCAGTACTACGGGTATTTACTTTATCCTTCAACTGCTGAGTTGCAAAGAGTTCGGCAAGCTTGCTCCGGTGCCAGTTTCTTGTATTCTCTGATAAACAGCGTAATAAAGTCTTCCTGGCTGTTAATTTGCAATTTTGCAGCTTCCGCTACAGCTTTATTGAAAGCTTCATCCGGTTTGTTGTCGGCCAACGCCTTCACTACATCTGGTACAGAAACTTCCAGAATGACGTTCATACCACCTTTCAGGTCCAAACCCAACCCGATTTCCATCTCACGGCATTGTTTCAGCGTATAAATCCCCAACCACACCTTCTGATTCTGCATGGAATCCAGGTAATGTGCCGAACCTTTCGGGTCCTCAGCCGCCTTGTTCATCTGATAACGTGTAACGAATGAGAACGAAAGGTAAAAAGCACACGCAAGGTCAGTAATACCGCAAAAACCTTTACAAATCCTTTGTTTTGCATGTTACTTTAGTTTATTATATTTACTTTTAAAATTTGATACGTTTATTCAAGGTTGCAAATATAGTTTTTTTTTCATTTATATGCGGAAAGGATTGTAAATATTTAAGGCTTAGAGCCTAAAAAAGGGAGTACAGCTTGCAAAAATGAAGCTATACTCCCTCTTTTAGTTATACTCTGTACAGATTTTCTCTGCTATCCGGACATTTTATTTCAATCCGCGAGTCTTCAGCAACGCATCCAGACTGGGTTCTGCCCCACGGAAGGTTACATACAGTTTCATCGGGTCGTCTGAACCACCTTTTTCCAGAATGTTCTTGCGGAAAGAGGTAGCAGTAGCCTGGTCGAACAAGCCATGTTCCTTAAACGCTTCAAAGGCATCTGTATCCAGACGTTCAGCCCAGATATAGCTATAATAACCAGCTGCATAACCACCCATGATGTGGTTGAAGTAAGTAGAACGATAACGAGGCGCAACCTGCGGATCAGTCCCAATTTGTCCATCAGCTGTTTTTCAAACTGAAGCACGTCGAATCCTTCCATCGTAGTCAGACAGTGCATTTCCATATCCAGAATGGCAGCTGCCAACAGTTCTGTAGTCATAAAGCCCTGGTTGAACAATGCCTGATTTTCAATCTTGGCAATCAGAGAATCAGGAATAGCCTCACGAGTCTGGTAATGTTTGGCATACATTTTCAGCACTTCAGGTGATACAGCCCAGTGTTCCATAATCTGTGAAGGAAGTTCCACGAAATCCTGAGCTACAGAAGTACCAGACACACCTTTATACTTGCACTGAGTCAGCAATCCGTGCAAAGCATGTCCGAACTCATGATACATGGTGCGTGCTTCATCGAATTGAGCATCGTCGAGTACAGTACGTACGTCTGAGCATCGATCGA
>ENA-OQCS01001686-OQCS01001686.1-human-gut-metagenome-genome-assembly--contig:-NODE-1686-length-10848-cov-3.028076_pt1 | contig 10848 bp, 20 predicted proteins | sample MGYA00242757_ERZ504575 | MGnify/ENA primary metagenome ERZ504575 (study PRJEB26092, sample SAMD00036297) | human gut metagenome | host: Homo sapiens | study: EMG produced TPA metagenomics assembly of... | reverse complement strand
GATAGCTTTACCTTGGGAAGTGAATTTGCTAGTTACCCACTTAATTTAGAATCACTTACAAATAGTGAAATTATTAAATTCGGTGGAAACCAAGATACAACTTTTGATTTATCTATCGTGTAGGAAGAACAAAGATTTTCGCTAATAATATCACCATCCTGGTGATAAAGAAGCTGTAGACCTTACTTTCTATAATGAAAAAGGTGAACAAGTAGAAGCTTTAAAAAATAGTGGATCAAACTTCGATGAAGTTACCATTCAAGGTATTAAAGGAACTTTAGCTTACGATTCATCTCGTAATATTCATACATTTACAAGAGACAAATCTGGAAAAGCTGTTACCCTAACAGCTCCTGCACAAATCGAAGCAACACTTCCTGAATTCAATGAAAATGATATCGTTATTGTCTTTTCTGGAAACTATGATAAACAAAACAACCAAGATGTTTATCGTACAATCACTTATCAAAGAGCTATTTTAAACCAAATTAAGACACAAAAATATATTGTTGTATCAATGACATCAAAAAGACAAAACAACCTTGTAAGAGACGATAATAACATCTTAAAAGAAGAACATAAAGATCACTTCTTAGACTTTAGAACTTATCTTCTTACAAATGGCTTAAAAGATGCAAATATTACAGCTACTGAACAAGATCAAAAAGATCTTACAAATAGCTATATCCCATCAAGTCTTCTAAAAGAAGACAAATTCGCAGGTAATGATACATTCAATCAATTACTTGCAAACCAAATCTATCAAAAATTACAAGAACTACACTATATCAAATAAAAATAATAATTAATCAAATTATTTAGTGTATTTTGTAAGAAATATTTTTGAAAATCAACAACACTATAACAATTAAAAAAAGTTAACAAAAAGAGAACAATCGTTAATTGCGAACCGTTCTCTTTTTAAATGTAATATCTTTTATTAAACCTAATTATAAAATATAACAACTTGTAAATGTAATTTTTTTTGCTATTTTTTATCTGAAATTTTAAAATTTGAATCGCATGTTTTTAACCCATCGATATGCTCAAATAAATCAGGTTTTACAGGTGCTCCAAGTGGATCTAAAATAAAATCTATACCTTCTCTTCTTGCAAGCTTAGCTGCAGAAACGAAATCACTGTCTCCTGATATTAAAACAATTTGATCTACTTGCTTTTTATATGCTAATGAAGCAATATCTAACCCAATCCTCATATCTACTCCCTTTTGTTCAATTTGAAGAATACAATCTTTTTCTTCTAAATCTTCAAATTTAATAGTACCATTACATAATTTTTTAAATGTTTTTTCTGTTAATGAATAATGAGCTTGTCCTTCCGCCAATTGCCCATATCTCAATGCAAATTCTTTTCTTTTAGAAAATCAAAAATTCTGTTGCCCATTTATATGTATCCGTTTTAGATAAATCAACTTGTTTTTTGTTTAAAGGATTATATATATTTTTAGAAAACTGGTAAACAATCATAATAAAAATTCTATATAATCTATGAGATGTCTGAATTCCATATATTTTTTCGTTTAAATGTCTTTTACAATATGATTATAATTCATCAGCTCTTTCTTTTGGAGATTTATCTCCTAACCGAGCCTAAGCTCTACGTCTATAAAATCCTCCATCTACCAATATTGCTGTTACTATTATATCTTTTACAAATTATTTACCTTTTGACATAATTTTCTCCTTTTTATAAAATAAAAGCTCTAGTCTCACCTAAACTTATAACGGGAGGTTACTACTAAAGCTTAGTTAACAACTTGTGCACTCATTAAGTACACTTATATATTATGCTCATTTTTATAAAAAATCAACAAAATTTATAAAAATTTAAAATTCCAGATTATTTTTCTTTCCATCTTGATTTTTTTCTCCTAAAATCAGTTTTTGAAATAAAGGAGAAAAATCAACATCTTTAATGGCTCCATATTGTGAAACAAAATAGTTTTTCATATAATCATCTGATTTTCTAACCCCCATCTTACCAGCTGTTTTAAAATCTGAAAGAGAATAAAGTTCACTTATATTATCATTGTTTCTTTCAACAAACTTTATCTCATCTCTTCTAAATAAATTATTATTTAAAAAGATAGGGTAATGAGTATTTTGGCTTTACAAAAAAAGAAATCTTACAATTATTAAAAGATTATGATTTAACAGATTATGTAGATGAAGTTAAAGAATGGTATGATGGTTATTTATTTGGAAACATCGAAATCTATAATCCTTGGAGTACACTTATGTATGTTGATTGTAAATTAAATAGCTCAGATAACAAACCTATTTCCTTCTGGGCAAATACCAGTGGAATGATCTTGTTGTCAACTATATTCAAAATGGCAGTGATGAACTTCATGAAGAATTTGAACAACTCATTCAAGGAAAGTCTTTAACGAAATATATCAAACATGAACTTACTTATCAAGAAATGGATAATATTAATAATATCTATAGTTTTCTTTTACTTACAGGATATTTAAAGATAAAAGAAGATTTAGGAGAAAATAAGTATAAACTGATTATTCCCAATAAAGAAGTCTATGAAATCTATAAACAAACATTCATGTCTTATTTTGAAGACTATACTTTTGTAAGAAAAGAAAGTCTTTATCAAAGTCTTGTTAAAGGAGACGTTGATCATGCAAATGAAATACTAGGCGATATCCTATCTAGAAGTATTAGTTACTTTGATAATGAAGAATCTTTTTATCATAGTTTCTATTAGGACTCTTTAGTGGTAAAAAGATCAAATCAAATCGAGAAGCGGTGCATGGAAGATTTGATTTATGTATCTTACCTAAACAAATCTTTCAGACAGCACTACTCTTAGAATGTAAACATTCTAAGAGTGTTAAGGATTTAATTAAGGATTCCAGTGAAGAAGCCCAACAAATCATTGATAATAAATATGAAGAAGAAATCATCAATGATGGATATCTTCATGTAAAAGGATATGGCATATCCTTTTATAAAAATATTGTTATATTGTAAAAGTGCAAGCTTAAGCCTGCACTTTTATTTATTATGTAAAGATATTTCATTAATTACCTGTTTATATGTTTTTCCTTGTCGATCAACAAATAAAACAGCCCCATCATCTAATAGCTTTTGAAAACAAACTTCTCCATAATCACCATATTCTACCCATTGATCTTTTAAATAAGAAATACTATTAGCGTACTCTAAAACCTTATGAAACTGATTTGTTTGATATAAATTATAATAAATCAACATAAATGTTTTCAGTCCAATAGCAAGTTTAGATATTTTATACTCTTTATGAGTAATTTGTTTCATTGATTGAAAATCTTCATTATTAACATTCAATCCTATTCCTACAATGACTCCTTTTAAATCAGGATCTAAAATTGTTTCTACTAAAATACCACAAATCTTTTTTCCATCGACATAAATGTCATTAGGCCATTTAATCGTTGCTTTAATACGATAACGATCAAGTAAACCAACAACACTACATGTTGCTAATTGTGTCATTTTCCAAGCATCTTCTATTTTATGAAAATCTTTAAATAAAAACTCATAATCAAATTTTCATTTGCATGACTTTCCCAAACATGACCATTTCTACCTCTACCTTTTGTTTGATATTTGGCAGTGACACATGTTTGCATAGGTAAATTTTGATATTCTCTTTTTAAATAATCATTTGTTGAATCAACTTCTTCAAGTTCAATCAGTTTCATAATGTCACCTCTTTATCATGATAAAATAAAAATTGCAATTCAAGATTATTGAATTGCAAATGTAAGTTCAGCTTTGCAAACAACTTTACCATTTACTTTTGCAATAGCTTCACCAATTCCTACGGGTCCTTTTTGTTTAGTAAGAACACATTCCATTTCTAAAACATCCCCTGGTGTTACTTGTCCTTTAAAACGACAATTTTTAATACCACCAAAAAAAGCAATTTTTCCTTTATTTTCTTCTTTTGATAAAATAGCAATACATCCTACTTGTGCCAAAGCTTCAACGATCAAAACTCCTGGCATGACATGATGACTTGGAAAATGTCCACAAAAATGCATTTCATTAACACTGACACATTTGATTCCTTTAGCATACTCACCTGGTTTATAATCTGTAATTCGATCTACTAAAGCAAAAGGATAACGATGAGGATTGATTTCTTGTATTTGATTACTATTAAGTTCCATTACTCTTCTCCATATTTCTTAAAAATAATTGAGGCATTATGCCCTCCAAAACCTAATGAATTTGACATTACATAATTTAATACTTGTTTTCTTCCATGATTTGCAACAATATCTAAATCGCATTCTTCATCAAAATTTTGATAATTAATAGTTGCTGGAATAAAGTTATCTTCTAATGCTTTAACACATAAAACACCTTCAATTCCACCAGCAGCTCCTAAACAATGACCTGTATTTCCTTTTGTTGAAGATACAGCTACTTTATGAGCATGATTTTTAAAAGCTTTTTTGATTGCAGCCGTTTCTAACTTATCATTCATCGGTGTTGATGTTCCATGAGCATTAATATAATCAATTTGATTAGCTTCAAGAGAAGCATCTTGAAGTGCATTGATCATGGCTTTAGCACCTCCAATACCTTCAGGAGCTGGAGCTGTCATATGATAAGCATCACAACTAACACCATAACCTACCATTTCGCAATAAATATGTGCCCCTCTTGCTTTAGCATGTTCAAGTTCTTCTAAAACAAGCATTCCTGCTCCTTCACCCATGACAAAACCATTTCTTTCTTTATCAAAAGGAATAGAGGCACGTTTAGGATCATGTGATTCACTTAAAGCTTTCATTGATGTAAAACCACCAATACCAAGAGGTGTAATGCTTGCTTCGCAACCTCCAGCAATGGTTACATCTAAATAACCATCACGAATATTTCTAAAGGCATCACCAATAGCATTTGTTCCTCCCGCACAAGCTGTTACAGGACATGTAGCAAGTCCTTGTGCTTTAAAGGCAATGGCAATTTGACCAGCTGCTAAATTAACAATGGTCATAGGAATAAAGTATGGAGAAACACGATCAAATCCTTTCTTTAAACCACGTTGATGATTTTCTTCAATAGATCCTAATCCTCCAATACCACTTGATACTACTACCCCAAAACGATCATGATTTATAGAATCTATCTCTAATTTAGAATCTTTGATAGCTTCTTTAGCTGCAATCAGTCCATATTGAATAAATTTATCCATTTTACGAACATCTTTTTTATCTAAATATTCAGTAGCTTCAAAGTTCTTTAATTCACCTGCTACTTTTACCTTCATATTTGAAGTATCAAATGATTGAATCAAATCAATCCCACATTGATGATTTAAAATACCCTTCCATGTATCATTTACATTATTTCCAATAGGTGTTAAAGCACCTATTCCTGTTACGACAACTCTTCTTTTCATATGCTTCTCCTTTACATAGCCATGCCACCATCAACATGCAATGTTTGTCCAGTAATGTACTTTGCTTCATCACTTGCTAGAAAAACAACTGCATTTGCAATATCTTGAACACTTCCAAATGCTCCTAAAGGAATTTGACTTTTCATTTGTTTTTTAATATCATCACTTAAAACATCTGTCATTGCTGTTTGAATAAAACCTGGTGCTACTGCATTAACAGTAATACCACGACTTCCAACCTCTCTAGCAAGAGACATTGTCATTCCAATAATTCCTGATTTACTAGCAGCATAATTGACTTGTCCTGCATTTCCCATAACGCCTACAACAGATGACATGGAAACAATACGTCCATATTTTTGTTTCATCATTAATTTTGTCGCATGTTTCATACAATTCCATGTTCCTTTTAAATTGACATCAATAACTGCATCAAAATCATTTTCTTTCATGCGTAACATTAAGCCATCTTTTGTAATTCCTGCATTATTAATTAAAATATCCAATCTTCCATATTCATTTTTAATTGTTTTAAACATCTCTAATGTTTCATCATAACTTGCTACATTTGCAGGTAAGATTTCACATTTTCCTCCAAGACTTCAATTTCATTTTTTGTCATTTGAGCAATTTCTTGATTATTCCCTAAATCTATATAATTAATTAAAACAAAAGCACCATTAAAGCTAATGTTTTAGCAATTTCTTTACCAATACCTTGTCCTCCACCTGTAACAAGAGCAATTTTATTTTCTAATCTCATTTTATTCTCCCTTCAAAGCTTTCACTGTTATTTTCAATGATTCCATATCTTCTATTTGATAAAGCTGAATACTTCGATCTATCTTTCTAACAAAACCACTTAATACCTTTCCTGGTCCTACTTCAATGATCGTATCAACACCTTGATCTATCATATAGCGAATACTTTTTTCAAAGTAAACAGGTGACATCACTTGCTTTTCTAAAATTTCTGGTATTGATTGATCTTCGATTTCATGACCTAAAGTATTAAAAATAACAGGTATTTTCATTTCATGAAAAGTTTCTTTTTTAAATCTTTCTTTTAAAGCAAGTGACGCTTCTTTTAATAAAGACGTATGAAAAGGTCCACTCGTATTTAAAGCAATCACTCTTCTTGCTTTATTTTCTAAAGCTAATTCTTTAACTTTTTCCACAGCCTTCTTTTCACCAGCAACAACAAGTTGACCAGGACAATTATAATTAGAAATAGAAACAACCCCTAACGAACTTGCTTGATGACACAAATCTTGTAAAAGTTCTTCCTTCATTCCTAAAACGGCAATCATTTCACTTTCAATTTCTGATACTGCTTCTTGCATGACTTTTCCTCTAAAACGCGCAAGATCAATCACTTGTTGTCTTTTAAAAACACCTGCACAATATAATGCTGAATATTCCCCTAAAGAAAGACCTGCTGTATAATCAGGCACAATTCCATGTTCTTTTAATAAATCTGTAATGATTGTTGCAACCATCACCATACATGGTTGGGTATATGGTGTATAAGATAGTTTTTCAAGTGGTCCATTAAAACATAATTCCTTTAAATCTTCATTTTGATCAAAGATTTCACGAGGATAAAATGATTTTCCCATTCCCACAACTTGACTTCCTTGACCAGCATAAATAATTCCTAATTTCATTTGTCATCCTCCATTAATTCATGAATCACTTCATCAACATGCATCAAATGATCTTGCCTATAACCATGAGCTCCTGTAAAAATAAGACCATCCTCTAAATTTCCTTTAACTGCTTCTATTAAAGCTCTTGAAATACAATAAGGTGTATTTTTAACATCACAAGGAATTAAACATTGATAACATTTTTTTAACAGGTATTTTTTCTTTCTTGGTTTTTTTAACAAAACTATTTTGCATTGCTCTTCCTGGCATTCCGACAGGAGAAGAAACAAAACCAATATCTTCCTTTCTAGCTTTTAAGAAGGCTTCTTTATATTTGATAGAAGCATCACATTCATAAGTTGTAATAAAGCGTGTTGCTACTTGAATACCATCGACACCTAGATCAAAGAAATGCTTAACATCACTTCTTTGACTGATTCCTCCTGCTACAAAAATAGGAATGTTCAATTTATTATTTTCTACAATTTCTTCAACATCTTTAAAAATTTCTTCTAAACTTTGGCATGTTTGATTTTCTAAATCTTCTTTTTTAAACCCTAAATGTCCACCTGCTTGACTTCCTTCAATAACAATAAAATCTGGTGTACGTTGATATTTTTTGAGCCAATGTTTTATGATTACCTTACAGGCTTTACCACTTGAAACAATTGGAGCAATTAAAACATCATGATCTTTTACCAATTCTGGTAAACGTAAAGGAAGTCCAGCTCCTGAAATAATAGCATCAACTTACTCTCTAATGCTGCATTGATCAATTCATCATAATCTTTTAAAGCAACCATCGCATTGATGGCTACTAAACCTTTTCCTTGAGAAAGCTTTTGTGCTTTTAAAATTTCTTTTTTTAAAGCACGAATATTGGCTTGACGATGATTACTTTCAAAATCATCTTCCTTGTAACCTGGATGCGCTGTAGAAATAACCCCCATCGCTCCACACTTAGCAACATGCCCTGCCAAACTTCCTAGAGAAACACCAACTCCCATTCCTCCTTGAATTAAAGGAACAGTTAAGCTTTTTTGATTGATTTCTAACATTTTAAATCTCCAAATTTGAATAAGTTTCTTGTAACTCACTCATCATTCTTCTAAAATTTGTTTAACGGGTTTAATTTCATGAATCATTCCTGCAACTTGTCCTGCCATCAAAGAACCTTCATCAACATTTCCCTCAAAAACGGCTTTTTTTAATGAACCTAAAGTATATTTTTCAAGTTCCATCATATCTGCTCCTGCTTTTTCTTTTTGAATATAAGCTTTTGCCATTTTATTTTTTAAGATTCTTACTGGTGTTCCATTAATTCTTCCTGTAACAGTTGTCGAAGTATCTTTTGCCTTTAAAATTGCTTGTTTATAATTTTCATGAATTGGACATTCTTTACTTGCGAGTAAAACTGTTCCAATTTGTACACCACAAGCACCTAAGCATAAGCCGCTAACATTTGCTTGCCACTGGCAATTCCTCCTGCAGCAATAACAGGAATAGAAACATTACTTACAACTTGAGGAACAAGCGCCATAGTCGTTGCCTCACCAATATGTCCTCCTGCTTCACAACCTTCAACAATTAAACCATCCACACCTGCACGTTCTAATCTTTTAGCAAGAGCCACACTAGGAACAACAGGTAAAACTTTAATTCCTGCTTCTTTCCACATTTTTATATATACACCTGGATTTCCAGCACCAGTTGTCACAACTGGGACATGTTCATCAATAACGATTTGTGCCATTTCTTTGGCATCTGGATTGAGTAACATAATATTGACACCAAAAGGTTGATTTGTTAATTTTTTACATGCTTGAATTTCTGCTTTTAACATTTTAGCATTCATTCCTCCAGCTCCAATCAAACCCAAACCTCCTGCATTAGAAACACTCGCAGCAAAGGCACCGGTAGCAATATTGGCCATCCCTCCTTGAATAATAGGATATTTAATATTTAATAACTCATTTAATTTCATTTTTTCTCCTTACCATTCCATTAAAATTGCACCCCAAGTAAGTCCTCCACCAAAGCCAACGAGAATGATTTTCATTCCTTTTTGAAGTAACCCTTGTTCATTCATCCTCGCTAAAGCTAATGGAATACTCGCTGCTGAGGTGTTTCCATATTCTTGTAAGTTCATATAAAACTTTTCACTTGAACATTGATATTTTTTTATAAACATGTTTAATAATTCTTTCATTTGCTTGATGACAAATTACATAATCAATATCATTTAATGTCATCTTTGCTTGGTTTAAGACATGATCAATACTTAAAGGAATTGCTTTAATAGCAAATTTAAAAACATCTTGACCTTTCATTTTTAAATAATCATTTCTTTTAGAAAATAGTACTTCTTCATTTCCATCACTATCTAAATAACTATAAAAAAGCTTTTGACTTTTTTTTAATCAGCGTAGCGGCTGCACCATCTCCAAATAAAATACACGTATTACGATCTTGATAATCTACAATAGAGCTTAATTGTTCACTTCCAATAACAAGTCCATATTGATTTTCTTCTAACAAGCTTTGAGCAACTTTTAAAGCATAAACATAACCACTACAAGCAACATTAATATCAAAACACATCATTGATTGATGATTTAAACCTAAAGCTTTTTGTACAAGACAGGCATTACTTGGCGTATTATTTTCTGGTGTCATCGTAGCTACAATAATTAAAGCAAGTTGACTTAAATCTTGATTTTGAGTTGCTTTTTTAGCAGCTTCAATAGCTAGAAAGGCACTTGATTTATCTGAAAGATGTCTTTTTAAAATACCCGTTCGTGAAACGATCCATTCATTAGATGTTTCTACCATTTGTTCAAGTTGTTGATTATCTAAAGTCTTTTCAATTTTGGCATAACCTGTAGAAACAATTTCAATTCCATTCATCTTTTTCTCCTTTAAAATACTTGTCCTATCTTTCTATATTTTTCATAACGTTTATTAATCAATTGAGATGTTGATAACTTTTGTAATTCTTTAAGATTTGTATTTAAATATTCTTTTATTTGTCGATAAACTTCATAACTTTCAACAGTAGCCCCTTTTAAATCTTCATCTATGATATGATCAATAATATGACGCTCATAAAGATCCTTAGCTGTTAATTTCATTAAGCTTGCAGCCTCTGCAACACGCTTTCCTTCTTGATCTTTCCATAAAATAGAAGCAAATCCTTCAGGAGATAAAATCGAATAAACACTATTTTCTAACATGACTAAGCGATCACTTACACTTAAAGCCAAAGCTCCTCCAGAACCTCCCTCACCAATAACAATAGTAATAATAGGAACTTTTAAAAGAGACATTTCTAAAAGATTTCGAGCAATTGCTTCCCCAATTCCATGCATTTCTGCTTCCATTCCTGGATAAGCTCCTGGAGTATCGACAAAAGCAATAATAGGACGTTTAAATTTTTCTGCCTGTTTCATTAAGCGCATTGCCTTTCGATAGCCTTCTGGTGAAGACATTCCAAAATTACATTTTAAATTATCTTCTAAAGTTTTTCCTTTTAAATGACCAATAATTGTTACAGGTTGTTGATTAAATAACCCAATGCCTCCAACAATTGAACCATCATCTTTTGCTAAACGATCTCCATGTAATTCAATAAATCATCAAAGAGATGATTGATATAATCTTTAATATTTGGTCGTGTACTTTTTCTAGCAAGATAAACATGATCATAAGGTGAAAGATGTTGATAATATTCTTCTTGTTTTTTGATTGACTTTCGATTTCTTTTTTTC
>ENA-OQCS01001685-OQCS01001685.1-human-gut-metagenome-genome-assembly--contig:-NODE-1685-length-10855-cov-2.495805_pt1 | contig 10855 bp, 12 predicted proteins | sample MGYA00242757_ERZ504575 | MGnify/ENA primary metagenome ERZ504575 (study PRJEB26092, sample SAMD00036297) | human gut metagenome | host: Homo sapiens | study: EMG produced TPA metagenomics assembly of... | reverse complement strand
TAAGACAGCAACCATTCTGATACTTTTGCTTTTTGGATAAATCCACCAACAATTGCACATAAAATAATTAAGACACCTGGTGTATTGATCCATGTAAATGTTGTTATTACTTGCGTTTTTGTATGTAGAAATTTTTACACTTGTCGCAAATGATGATAACGCATCATGAATTGGTGGTACTAAATTACTTGTAAGTAATAAAACAACAAAGATTAAAACAAACGGTGATAATGCTTGTAAAGTTTTTCCTACTTTTTAAAGGACTTCCTTTTTTTTACTTCTAAACGATATTCATCAGGAATAGCGTCTGGATTTGTAAATTTCATACTAGCTAAAATTGTACATACTAATGAGATAACTGAAGCTGCAACCCCCGCAAGTTCAGCACCAACAAAATATGAAACAACCATTCTGGAATTAAGAAAGATAATCCTGAAACTAAAACAACTGGTACAATGCCTTTAAAGGCAGAAGATTTTCCTTTTGTACTTTTTCCTAAAATATAAACCATTACAAATGGTGTTAAAATAATTAAAACACTTAATGCACAAGAAGTCGCAAAAGCAATTAAGTTATTTTCTAAACCTAAGTTTGTTGCAAGTGTTACTGTAGGAATAGCAATTGACCCATATGGTGTTGGTGTTGCATTGGCAACCAAACAAACAAGACAAGCAAGAATTGGATCAAAATCTAAAACCCATAACATACTTGCTGGAATTGCAACAGCTGTACCAAATCCAGCCATAGCTTCCATGAAACCACCAAATGACCATCCAATTAATAAAACTAAAACACGTTTATCAGCGGATACACTTGTAAGTAATTTTTTAATCATATCGATTGATCCTGTACGTAAAGATAAGTTATACGTAAAGACTGCTGCAATAATTACAATAACGATTGGCCACATTGCAAATGCAAAACCTTCTAAAATAGAAGTTAATGTATCTGACATAGAGAATCCAAAATATGTTAATGCTTCAACAGCAGCAATAATTAAGGCACCTAAAGCAGCCTTATATCCTGGCCATTTTAAACCACATAAAGCGATTACTAACCAGATAATAGGTAATAAACCTAAGATAAAATTAATAATTAGCATTATTTTTCCCCCTCTTGACAAGCTTATTATAGTGATATTTTATAAAATTTCCATTACTTTTGTAATTTTTCTCAATTTCTTCTTTATTCTCATATTTTTTGTGCTAAAATGGTCTTGCAAAATGGAGGAGATTTAAAATGAAAGAAATTAGTTATGTAGTTAATAACACATTAGGTATTCATGCAAGACCTGCTGCATTGCTTGCTCAATGTTGCGTGAATTTCAAAAGCCAAGTAAGAATTTACTTAGACGAAAAAATTGCTGATGGAGATAACGTTCTTCAAATCTTAGCATTAGGTGCTAAAAGAGGTGATACTTAAGAGTTGATATCGATGGTGATGACGAAGAAGTTGCAGCAAAAGCAATTGAAGAATTATTACATGGTGCTTTTGAAGAAAAGAAACCTGTAGATGTTTTAAAAAATTGCATTCTTTGGAACTAAAGATTATGATAGAACTTCTTTAGTGAATTAGTAAAAGATAAAGGTCAAGGAACTTACAATTCAGATATCAAATATTTTGATTCTCAATTAGGACCTGAAACTGCTGGTTTAGCTCAAGGTTATGATGCTGTATGTATCTTCGTTAACGATAACGCTTCAAGACCAGTTGTTGAAAAATTACATGAATGTGGTGTTAAATTAATCTTATTACGTTGTGCTGGATTCAACAATGTTGATTTACAAGCTGCAAAAGAATGTGGAATTACAGTTTTACGTGTTCCTGCTTATTCACCATATGCAGTTGCTGAACATGCAATGGCAATTCTACAAGAAGCAAACCGTCGTTTACACAAAGCTTATACAAAAGTTAAAGATAACAACTTGCTTTAAGTGGTTTATTAGGTTTAGACCTACATAATAAAGTTGCTGGTATCATGGGTACTGGTAAAATCGGTCAATGTATGGCTAGAATTTGTAAAGGTTATGGTATGACAGTTTTAGGATGGGATGCTTATCCTAATCAAGCATTAGTTGATGAAGGTTTATTAACTTATGTAAGTAAAGAAGAATTATTAAAGAGAGCTGATTTAATTTCTTTACACTGTCCATTAATTATGGGAGATAATGGAACTTATCATTTAATTAATGATGAAACAATCGCTTTAATGAAAGATACAGTTATGTTAGTTAATACAAGTAGAGGACCTATCATTGATCCTGAAGCATTAATCAGAGCATTAAAACAAGGTAAATTCCATGCTGTTGCTTTAGACGTATATGAAGGTGAAGACAATAACGTTTATACAGATAAAAGTGATGTTGCTATCACAAACGATATCACAGCTCGTTTACAAATGTTCCCTCAACTTGTTTTAACAAGTCACCAAGCATTCTTTACTCGTGAAGCTTTACAAGCAATCGCTGTTGTTACAATGGAAAATGCACGTAACTTCAATGAAGGTAATGAATTAGGAAGCGCTGAATGTAAAGCATAATAATAATGGAGCCAAGTGTGGCTCCTTTTTTTATTACTTAAAATTACGATATTATTTTTAATAATTCTTGGGTTAATTTTGAATCTAAAGCAGTAAATAGCTTTTTACCTTGGTTGTTTGTGAATACATAACATATATCGTTTTTTTCTTGATATTGTAAGGCACTTTTTGTATTTAGGAAGTTCAAATTTAACTCCATTTTTAATCTTATCTAAAACATATTCTTTTTCTCCAAAAGTACTATCAATCACCACTTTATTGTTTTCAATATCAATCACTTTAATTGTCGTAAGATGAACATCAAACATTACATAATCCCTCCTTTTTTATAAAATTATAATACTTTACTTGTTGTAAATCTTGTGTTTTCAATTTTAAGTACATAATATTTACACATAATAATGTTATAATATAATAAAGATAAGAGGTGATCTATATGAAGCTTATTTATTTAGTAGTTTTTATTATTATCATCATTATTGGAATTTATCTTTATTTATTCATCCAAGATAGAAAAATAAAGGTAAAGAAAACAAAGAAACTTACTTAAAACAAAAGAACTTCATGATTTATCCAGAGATGTTCATAGTGACAACTATGAAATTTCAAGAGCACAAGCACATATGACTTTCCGCAGTCCCGGAGGCATGTAAGCTTACACTCTAACCCTATCATATTGAAAAGGATGTACCAAACATCCTTTTCATTTAAATAAAAAAAGAGTCTTACGCCTAAGCGTAAAACTCACTTCTTCACTATTTAGGTAAGAACACTAAGAAGATTACAAAACAGATATCTAAGATCCATACGATTGGCTTAATTTCTTTAATTTTACCAACACCAATCATAGAAACGGTATATGTAATAAATCCAATAGCAATACCATTTGAAATAGAATAAGCTAAGATCATAAAAATAACTGTCATGAATCCACTTGCTGCATAAACAAGATTATCCCATTCAATACCTTTTAATTGTTGTGCCATTAAAATACCAACAATAATTAATGCAGGCGCTGTCACTGCACTTGTAACACATGAAAGTAATGGTGAAAAGAAAACAGATAATAAGAAGCATACCCCAGTAGTAACCGCAGTTAAACCAGTTCTTCCCCCTACTTCAACACCTGAAGTTGATTCAACGAATGATGTAACAGTTGAAGTTCCAGCAATAGAACCAATAACTGTACCGATTGAATCAGCTAATAAAGCACGATCTACATTTTCTAGATTTCCAGTTTCATCAACTAAGTTTGCTCTGTTACATACAGCAACTAAAGTCCCTGCAGTATCAAAAAAATCAACGAATAATAATGAGAAGATTGCGACATAACATTGTGGATGTGAAGTTAATTCTCCAAGTCCTGAAGCAAATGCTCCTACCAATGAAAAATCAAAGTCAAATGAAATAACTCCAGTAGGAATTTCTGGCATTCCTTCAACACCACAAACTCCAGCAAAAATTCCCACAACAGCTGTAACAACTAAACCATAGAAAACAGCTCCAGAAACATTTTTAGTTAAAAGTAATAAAGTAATTAAAATACCAACTACTGCTAAAATAACTGTTGGTTCTTGTAAGTTACCAAGACCGACAAATGTTGATTCATTTGCGACAATAATACCTGCATTTTTTAGACCAATGAAGGCAATAAAGAAACCAATACCTGCCCCAATTGCTAATTTAAGTTGTGCAGGAATAGCATTAATAATCATTGTTCTAATTCCTGTAATAGAAATAACTAAGAAAATAATACCTGAGACAAAAACACAGGCTAAGGCTCCTTTATAAGATAAGCCCATACCAAAACAAATTGTATAAGTAAATAAAGCATTCACACCCATACCAGCAGATAAAGCCACTGGATAGTTTGCAACAAGTCCCATAATAATAGTAGCTACAGCAGAAGCAATAGCAGTTGCAAGGAATACCCCTTGAACAGACATTCCCGTTTCACCAAGCATTGCTGGATTGACTGCTAAAATATAAGCCATTGCTAAGAATGTTGTCACACCAGCTAAAATTTCAGTTTTTACTGTAGTGCCTTTTTCACTTAACTTAAAAAACTTGTCTAACATAAATTTCCCCCTTCTTCAAACGTTATTATCGTACATTATTTTTAGACAATTGACAAGCAAACAAAAAGCACTTACATAAAAAGTGCTAATAACAAGGGCATAAATACCGCTGGTAAAAGATTGCCTACTTAATTTTTGTATGAAAACATAAATTTGTCCCTACCGCAAATATTAAAACCGAACCCACAAAAGAAATATTAGAAATCATCGTCGTCGTAAAATAAGGTGCTAGAAAAGAAGCACAAACTGTCAGTAATCCTTGATAAACAAAGATAGGAATTGCGGAAAAAATAGTTCCCACACCTAATGTTGAAGCAAATACCATAACAATAACAAAGTCCATGACCGCTTTTGAAATCAAGATACTTGGATCATGTAGTAAACCATCTTGAAAAGAACCAACAATAGCCATGGCTCCTACACATATAACAAGTGAAGTTGAAACGAAACCTTCAATAAATTTAGAATCATTACTTTTTACTTTACTTTTTAAATAAAACCGAACTGTTCAATTCTTTTTTCAATATTAATAAATTCTCCTATTAAAGCTCCAAAACATAAAGATAAAACAAGAATTAAAAGAACCCGTTGACTCTATTATTGATTTAGAAATCTTTAACATCCCTGTCATCGCCCCTGAAATACCGACAAACAAAACTGCTAAACCAATTCCTTGCATAATCGTTTCTTGATACCTATTTTTTAAACCATTTTTTAACAACAAACCAATAATACCACCTACAACAACAGCTATAGTATTAACAATTGTTCCTAATCCAAGCATTCAAACAATCCTAACCTTTCCATTTCATAATACACACCATCATTTTCAACACTTTCACAAATGTTATCAGCACTTGCTTTTAACTCTTGGCATGCATTTTTCATTGCTACACCATAATTGCAAACTTGTAACATTTCATAATCATTCATACTGTCACCAAAAGCAATCGTATCTTCCATTTTCATATGAAGTGTTTCAACGACCTTTTTAATGGCAAGCCCCTTATCCATTCCTTTTTTGATGATTTCACCATTGATAGAATGTTGGCTAAACATTTCATGAACAATAAAATGGTAATTTGGTAAGAGTATTTTTGTTTTTTCAATATCTTCTCTATTAAAAGCAATGAAACAAAGTTTGTGAATTCCTTGATCTTGATATTTGCTTATATCAATCATATGATATTCTTTCCTTTGTTGTTCTTTTAATCTTTCAAACTCTGAATTAGTACCCTCATCACCTAACAAGGCATGAGCAAAATAATGACGTAATTCATCACTCGCAAAAGTCATATAAGTTGATTCTAAATTATAAAGCATATGATTTTGTTCAAAAACTTTTCTTGCTTGTTCAACTTCTTCTTTATCTAAATAAGTTGTTTCAATCATTTCCCCTTTAATTTCAAGATAACCACCCGCTGAACAAATACAGCCATCAAAATCATCTGACATAATACTTTCAATACCGACACGATTTCTTCCTGTACATAAAAAAATCAAATGTCCATTCTCTCTTGCTTTTTTAATTCCTTTTTTTACAAGAGCTGATAAAGGATAATTTGGTGTAACTAATGTTCCATCTATATCTAAAAATACTATTTTTTCATGCTTCTACCCTTTTTCAATGACTCTATTTTAATTGTTTTTCTTTCTTTTAGCAACAAAAAAGAGAGCAATGCTCTCTAACGTATAATGATATAGGCTAAGTAAGCGACATAAAGAAGAAGCATAATAATTCCTTCTTTACGATCAATTTTATGTTTCGTAAATCCAAAATATAAAACTATTAAAGAAAAAATTGTTAAAATAAGAATATCAATAATATTTTCAAAGATAAAAGTAATTGGACTAATTGTTGCTGCAATACCTAAAACAAATAAAATATTAAAAACATTTGAACCAATAACATTTCCAAGAGCCATATCTACTTCACCTTTTTTAGCAGCTACTATTGAAGTAACAAGTTCTGGTAAAGAAGTTCCAAGAGCAACAATGGTAAGACCGACTAAGTTTTGTGACATTCCTAAAGATAAAGCAATATTGGAAGCACTATCTACTACAAAATCTCCACCAAATTTAATAGCGATTGCTCCACCAACAATATAAACCAAGCTTAATCCCATTGAAATAACTTTAATTTCTTCTTCCTCTTGATATGTATTCATGGCTTTTTTAACCGAAACAATCATGTAAACAATATATCCTACAAATAAAATCAAAAGAACAATTCCATCAATATGTCCTAAGATCATCCCAAAATAACCTAAGATCATTAATAAAATAGCACATAAAACAGAAAATGGAAATTCTCTTTTAAGCGTATTTACTTGCACTGCAATCGGTACAAATAAAGCAGATATACCACAAACAACCATTAAATTAAAAATATTAGAACCTACGGCATTTGCCACCGCTAAAGCATTATTTCCATCCATTGATGCTGTAATACTGACAGCACATTCAGGTAAACTTGTTCCCATAGCCACAATTGTTAAACCGATGATTAATGAAGGAATATGAAATCTTGTGGCAATAGAAGAACTTCCTTCTACAAAGAAATCCGCTCCTTTCATTAATAAAATAAAACCAACAATAAGAACTAATAATGATACAAATACATTTGTCATAACTTTCTCTCCTTTAAAATATTCCTAGATGTTCTAATAAAATCTTTAAACCAATTACAATTAAAATAATCCCACCAGCAATTTCTGCTTTATGTTCATATTTTGACCCAAAAATCTTACCAATATAAACACCAATAAAAGAAATAATAAAAGTTGTACAACCAATAATACTCATACATTCCACAATTGGATAATTTAAAAAAGCAAACGTAATCCCTACAGCTAAAGCATCAATCGATGTTGCAATCGCAAGTAAAAATAATTCCTTTAAATCTAATTTAAATTCTCCTGTTTCTTCATCATCTTCTGCTTTAATTCCATCAATAAGCATCTTACCACCAATAATACCTAATAAAATAAAAGCAATCCAATGATCAATACTCGTAATATAACTTTCAAAACCTTTTCCTAAAAACCATCCAATAAAAGGCATTAAAGCCTGAAAGCCACCAAAAAATAAAGCGATGATAAAAACATCTCTCTTCTTTACTTTTTGCATTGATAAGCCTTTACAAATTGATACTGCAAAAGCATCCATGGAAAGACCTACTCCAATTAAAAAGATTTCAATAAATAAACTCATACCAAATTCCTTTCTCCTTAAAATAAAAGAGACCCATGCATAAAAAATATGCATGAGTCTCGTTCTTTAAGATTTGCCAGGCTATACGCATGATGTTGACAAACCGCGTCCTAAGACGTGTACTACTCCCTCATTCAACAACTTGATAGTATCAAAGTCCTCGACATAAATCAAGCTATTTTTTAACTTCATACTCATAAATTTACAAATAAAGATAATGATTGCTCCTATAGCTGTCATTAAATAAACAAAAATAAATAGAGCATTCAATCCAATCGTATCTTGTAAAACACCACCAAGAACATTTCCTAAAGTTGAACCAATTCCTGATGTCATAATACCAATCATTGTTTGTCCTGACATTTGATCTTGGGTTTCTAGATTATAAGTTACATAATATGTAATAACTCCTGTAAATAATCCATAAGAAAGACCTTGGAACATCATGCCAATAATTAAAACAATTAAATTAGGAGCTAAACCAATTGTATAATTTCGACAAAGATAAAAAATAGAAGCAACTAAAATAAGTGTTACACTATTAAATTTCTTCATTAACTTAGGAACTGTCATCATGACTGGTAATTCACTAAAAGCCATTGCAAACATAGCTACTCCATATAAAGAAGTATTTCCTCCTAGGTTTTTAACAATATTAATTAAATAAGTACCGATTGCTGTTGCTCCCGAAAACATAAAACAAAAACCTAAAAGTAAGAAAAAGAAAATTTTATATTTTTTAATAACAGTAATAACAGATCCTTCTTCTTGAACTTCTTCTTTTGTTTCTGTAATTTTTGATTCTGGTAAATGATATAAAATAAATAATGTCACTAAAGCAAAGATACAATATGCAATTGATAAAACATTAGCTCCTAAAAAAGAAACCACTTGTCCAAAAATAAGCGCACTTGTCGCCCATGAAGCTGAGCCAATTCCTCGTGCTAAACCAAAGTTGACATATGTCCCTTCATTAATATAATTCATAGCAATCATTGTAAGCATGGGTACTGTGGACATATTTAAAGCATACATAACAACATAGAAAACCATCACTAAAAATGCTGGTATTGGTAAAAAAGCCATCGCAATATATAACAAAACTGTTGTTAACATTAAAATTGTCATTAATTTTTTAATAGTCATCCCTTTTATTTTAGAAATAAGTGATGACATAAATGGTGATAAAAAGATTGTTGCTATACAAGAACCTCCTGTAACAATCCCTATCTCAGTATTTGTAAGCCCTTTTGATTGTAAAAAGACAGCAATAAAACCATTAATACAACATCCAGTAAACCAATAAAATAAATGTAAAAATTATATTTTGCTTTTAGTGACATATTTCTTCCTCCCTAGTCGTAAAATATATTCTAACATAATTTTTTAAAGATGATGCTATTTTCATAATTTGAAAAAGAAAAGAAAGGGTTTTCCCTTTCTAAAGTTTTAAAGCAAGTTGAGTAGTTTTAAAAATAGCTTTTTTAGCGTCACCACCTTTACTTGCATCGACAATTAAATAAACATGTTCAATTTTTATTTCTTAATAAAGGTTTTAATTTGCTTTTGAACCAAAAGTTAAAACAATCGTATCAAAATGAGAAGTATTTCTAATTGATTATGTTTTTCATAAACAATACCATCTTGATCAATTTTGATAACTTTACTTTCTAAAGTAAATTCTACATAAAGTTGTTTTAAATGATCTAATAAATTAAATCTTGATCTTTTAGAGGCAAGTGGTGCTTTGTATCATCAAAATCATTCTAAAACACTTGATTTATTTTAGAGTATTAAAAAACATAGATTAGATTATCTAACCTATGCTTTTATTAATCATTACCAATAACTTTCAAATCTTTTGGATAACTATTTAAGACCTTACATCCATCTTCTGTTACAAGTACAAGATCTTCGATTCTTACTCCAAATTCACCTTGTAAATAAACACCTGGTTCAATAGAGAAAGTCATACCTTCTTGAACTTCAATATCATAGTTTTGCGAAACATCGCCCCATTCATGAACATCACGTCCAATAAAATGACCTAAACGATGATTAAATTCAACAGTATAACCACCTTCAGCAATAATATCTCTTGCACATTTATCAATATCACATAATCGAACACCTGGTTTAATCATGGCTTCTGCTGCCTTTTGAGCTTTTAAAACAAGTTCATAAACCGCTTTTTGTTTTGGTGAAACTTCTTTATAAAAAACAGTTCTTGTCATATCTGAACAATATCCTTTATATAACCACCAATATCAATAACAATGCTATCTCCTGGTTTTAAAGTAGAATCATCACCACTATGATGATTATCAGCTCCATTTTTACCATAGGCAACAATTGGTTCAAATGAATTTCCTGTACAACCATGTTTTTGGTAAATACCAGCAAGTTGATCAGAAACTTCTTTTTCAGTTAAGTTTCCCTTGGCACAAATATTAATAACTTCATCTACCACTAAATCATTGATCTTTGAAGCTTCTATCATTAATTGTTGTTCTTTTTCATCTTTAACCATTCTTACACGATCAACACATTCAGAACCAAGTTCAAAATGACATTCATCTACTAAATCCATTAGTGGCATTAAAAATTTAGCCGGAAAGTTTTTATCGATTCCAATTGAACAAGCTCCATCAAATTCATCAGCAAGTAATTGAAGATAGTTATCTGTATCACTATACCATACTTGTTCAATATCAATTTCATGATCTAATAAATAAATTATTCATAAATAATTTAATGATGTCCATCACTTGATAAAAGAAGTAAATACATTCTTTCACCTGGATTATTTTTATAATTAATTAAATATCAATGATGATGGATCATTAATAATTAATGTGTTAATTGTCTTTTTGCATTTCTTTGAGTACTTTTTCTAATCTCATCTCTTTATCCCCTACTGTTAACTATTTTAATACGTTTATCTCAAAATTAAAGAAATATAATCATATTTATTTAATGCCTAAAAAGCATTAAAAACATAAATTATAAGTAATTAAGACATTAT
>ENA-OQCS01001683-OQCS01001683.1-human-gut-metagenome-genome-assembly--contig:-NODE-1683-length-10864-cov-12.601658_pt1 | contig 10864 bp, 16 predicted proteins | sample MGYA00242757_ERZ504575 | MGnify/ENA primary metagenome ERZ504575 (study PRJEB26092, sample SAMD00036297) | human gut metagenome | host: Homo sapiens | study: EMG produced TPA metagenomics assembly of... | reverse complement strand
AAAATCTTTTTTTAGTATTTTTATATAAATCATCATACATTTGTTTTAAAGCATTATAAGCTCCTTCATTTAATACATGGAATAAGATAATCTTGCCCAGATCATGCGTAATAAATAACACGCCCAGATTTTCTTTCCTGGATAGCTGATAGATTTCTTCCAGAATCTGCTTCTGTACGGTTACATCCAAGGCTGTCGTCGCTCATCTGCGATCAGATAATCCGGTTTCATGGACATGGCAATGGCGATCATAACACGTTGGCACATACCACCAGACAATTCGTAAGGTTTTTTCTTCATCAGTTCTTCCGGATCACGCAGATTCATCATCCGCAGACTTTCCAACGCTGCTTCCCTTGCCTGTTTTTTGCTCATTCTGTGATGTTTTCTCAGTCCTTCCAGAAGCAGTTGTTCAACTGTAAAAAGCGGGTCAAGAGCAGCGGTCGGATCCTGAAAGATCATTCCGATCCTGTCTCCGTATAACTGTCGTTTTTCTTTTCCTGATAACTTCAGAAGACTCTTTTCGTTCAGTGTCACATCTCCGGATATCACCTTTCCATTTCCTGCAAGCAGATTCATGATCGTCAGAGAGGTAACTGACTTGCCGCTTCCGCTTTCTCCCACCAGGGCATGGATCCTTCCGCGCTTTACTTCCAGGCTGACATCTTTTACTGCATGAACCATTCCGTGAGAGGTCTGAAACTCCACATGTAATCTTTTTACCTTTAGAACATCATTTTTTGTCTGTTCCATTCTGTATTCCCTCCCCCAGATAATTAAATGCCAGAACAATGATCATGATCAGTATACCCGGATAAAACATCAGTCTTGGATAAGTCTGGATATAACTTTTACTGTCACTAAGCATGATCCCCCATTCCGGTGTCGGTGCCTGCACACCAAGGCCGATAAAGGAAAAACCGGCAATTGACAGAATGATCGAACCGATTTCCATTGTTGCCAGTGCGATCACAGATGGCAGGATATTTCTCAATACATGTCTGAATATGATCCTTGCGTGGCCGCAGCCTCCGGCTTTTAGTGCGGTCATATAATTTTTATTTTTTTCCTGAAGTGTCAATGCACGGGCAAGCCTTGCATATTCTGCCCAGGATACGACCGATAAGGACAGGATCAGATGAGCGCCGCTGGCTCCTACGGTTCCTGCAATGGCAAGTGCAACAATAAAGACCGGCATAGCCATAAATACATCAATGATCCTCATAATTATCGAATCGATTTTTCCACCTACATATCCGGCAAACAGTCCGATCGGCACCCCGACACATACGGTGATCAGAAGCACCGTAAAGCTATAGCTCAGTGAATACCGGCTGCCCCAGAGAAGTCTTGATAAAATACATCGTCCCAGCTGATCAGTACCTAAAGGATATGCCGCCGACGGATTCTTTAATTTTATCGAAACATCCACAAGTAGTGGATCATGTGGCGCCAGTACAGGTGCAAAAATAGCTGCCAATACAAAAATTATGACCACCATCAATCCTATTTTTGTTTTTGGTGACCGGAATACCTGTTTCCAGTACAGATTCTGGATCATGCTTTTTTCTGTTTTCTGCTTTCTTCTGCTTCCCATTCTATGATCTCTCCTTTACTTTAACTGGATTCGCCGGTCAATCGCAGAATAGGCGATATCCACAAGAAAATTTAATACTACAATGCCAACAGCCAGAATAAAGATAAAACATTGCAGCACTGGAGTGTCTTTTGAGATCACGGATTTCAATGCCAGATTTCCGATTCCCTGAATTGAAAAAATACTTTCTATCACAGCTGAGCCACAGAAAAAACCGATCACAATTGATACCAGACGTGTCAGCACAGGAATCAGAATATTTTTCAGACCATGACGCAAAATTACATTTACAGATGACAATCCCTTGGCTCTGCTGGCACGTATGTAATCCTGCTTCAGCACCTGTATCATATTGGTACGGATCAATCTCGTCATAATTCCAAAAAAACTGATATCCATGGCAAATGCCGCGAGAATCGGGATGCTCCGGCATCTCCTCCGATCACGGAAATCACTTTTAGCTTTACTCCAAATATATATAGCAGCATCAGACCGATCCAGAAAGACGGCATAGATACACTGAGGGACGACAAAATGCGAATGACTTTATCCAGAACTCTGTTTTCGTAAATTGCCGACAAAATTCCAAGAGGGACTGATACGATCATCAACAATAAAAACGAAGTAACTGCCAGTTTAAATGTCTGTGGAAAATATCTTTTTAATTCCTCAAAAGCCGGTTTTCTGGTAGAATATGATTTTCCAAAATCGCCATGAAGTGCCTGATCCAGCCATTTCCCGTATTGTACCAGCACCGGCTGATCCAGTCCTTCCTCATGCCGTACTTCTTCTATCTGCTCCGGTGACGGATGCTCGTATTTTTTCTCCGCCAGCACTCTGGCAGCATCACCTGCCGATATAAAACTCAGCATAAAAATAATAAATGTAACCGCCAGCACTACCGGAATCATAAATATAAAACGCTTTGCAATTACTTTTCCCATCTTCATCTCTCCTCATTTTTCATCTGTTTATTCGGTTAAAATAAAAAAAGCTGATATGATCCAGCATCATATCAGCACAAAAACAAACCTCTACCTCAAGCAGACTTATTCCTTCTGTATCCCATCCGAATCAGAATTCTTCTGTCAAAAAGGCAAGTCTCCTGACTCCAGTTCTTCCTACTTACCATCTTCCCGGATCTCTCCAGTGATATTTTGGTTTTCGTCCCTGTCACAGTAGCGGTGGCTGTTCTGGCATTTCACCAGATTCCTTATTAAGTACTTTGTACACCCTTCTGACTATTCAATTTTCATAGTTGCAACGAATAAGTATATAATATCATACTTTTCTTTTTATATAAATAGTTTTTCTGTCAAATATGAAATATCTGAACATTTCATATTAAAACCCGGATATTTTCTGCCTGTCTATTATTATAGGTTCCTCAAGTAAATGACATTATGTATGAACGGTGACTTCTTTATATTTCCGTATAATGATCATATAACTTACGAATAATAAAACAGCTGCGCTGCTCCATGCACAGATCTCTGCATAGTATATTCCATCTTCGCCGATCATTTTTGGCAGCAGCAGCGCAACACTGACACGCATTATAAATTCTGCAATGCCGCTGGCAAGCGGAATCAAAGTATTACCCAGGCCCTGGATAGCGGAACGATACACATACAGCAGATACAGCACCCACAAAAAGACAGCCATAATAAACAAATACTTATATGCTATATCCAATACCTGGCGGGTCTGATCCGGTTCACCGGATACAAACAGGGACAGTACATTACGTCCAAACAACACCATCATACCAGAAATGAAAGCCGAAGTGAGCACTGCCATATAAGTGCCGCTGCGCACACCTTTTCGAATCCTCTGGTATTTTTTTGCACCAAGATTCTGGCCCACATAGGTTGTAATGGCGTATCCATATGAGACGGCAGCCATCTCCAAAACTCCATACAGCTTGTTCGCTGCCGTAAATCCCGCTACAAACAGAAAACCAAATCCATTGATCACATACTGTACCACAAGTCCTCCCACGGAAATGATCACATTCTGTATTGCAAGAGGAACTCCCAGTTCCAAAAGTCGCAGGCTCATAGAGGGCTGCCTGTAAAAATCCTTCTTTTCCAGGCGGATATCCGGGATTTTACGTAATACGATCAAACAGTATAAGGCTGAAAATCCCTGTGCGATAACGGTCGCCACTGCTGCTCCGGCTATACCCCAGCCAAAAACCGCCACAAATAACAGATCCAGTCCCACATTGATCACTGCCGCCACTGTCATTGCGATCAACGGAGATCTGCTGTTTCCAAGTGCCCGAAGAATCGCTGCAAATATATTATAAGCAGCTATGATCGGAATTCCTGCAAAGATCAGCCGCAAATATAGCATTGTCAGATCAATGACATTATCCGGTGTCTGTAAGAATAAAAGAACATGATAAACTGTACCTTCACTTACTGCGAGCACGACCACAGACAGTAATGCTGTCATGATATAGCTTTTCGCTACTGCACATTTCAGATTTTCCTTTTCCCTTGCTCCATAATACTGAGATACAAGAATAGAAAAACCCTGTGTGATACCTGTCATGATCCCCAACACCAGCCATACCAGCCAATCTCCGGCACCTACTGCCGCCAGTGCTTCAACTCCTACCACTTGTCCGACGATCATGGTGTCTGCCATTGTATAAAACTGCTGAAAAATATTTCCAAGCATCATTGGTATGGCAAAAGTTATGATCAGTTTTCCGGGAGATCCGGCAGTCATATCTTTTTCATTGGTTCCCATAAGAATCTCCTTTTCTTTTCATCCTTGTCCGTTATTTTACAAGGGACTCTTACGAAACACAAGACTATTTTTTCACAAAGTTTTTCTCATATTTTTGGTAGCTATTACATCTTTATGATCATTATTTTTAATGGATCATTTTTGCCACGCCTATATTAAAACTCTTTCTTCTTCATGGCGCTCATACTATACTTATACGAAGCAAACCATATAAGCAGACTTAGCACAATAAGGGCAATCCCGATTTCAAAATCCCCTATTCCCCCTATCATATGCAGAATACTTTCTTTTAATCCCAAGTTAGTCTTCACAAAAGATCTAATTGTATAACAAATCGCAAAAATAATTAAAATTGCGATTGGCAGCACAATTCGCCCTTTCTCTCCTTCGAACCTTATCCTGATCGCGATCATAATTCCCGCAATTGCCTGAAACACAAAAAATGTGATCAACTCCATTGCCAGCATTTCCAGATCAAACACCTCTTCAGGATTTATGAGTACCATAATTCCTGCACAGATCATTCCAATGCACCATCCACATGCTGTCATGATAAAGGAAAAAATATATTTTTCTCTGACATATATTTTTTATTTACGGGTAAAGAAAATAAATATGTGTAACCATGGCCATTTTCATCATAACTGATCGTATTACCTGAATATATCGCCAGAACAGATGGGATATACATTGCAATGAAAGCAGCTGCCGTTTTTCCTGTAAGTATAAAAAACAATGCTACAAACACTAACACCAAAAAAAGATTACCACCCTGTCGAAAAAACAATCGAAAATCCTTTTCCAAAAGCCCTCTGATTCCTTTCATCATCTTTCGCCCCCTGTCAACATCAGGATCACCTGATCGAGTGATCCGCTCTCTACTACGATTTCCGGATAATTTTCTATATAATACTGCTTCTCGTTCGTCAGACAGGCAACTCCAAAAAACTCTTTTTTCTCTTTCAAAAGATACCTTTTATCCACTGCCTGATATTGTTCCTCACTGACCTTCAACACTGCATATTTTTCAAGAATCGTATCCATCGCTTCATGAAGTACAATCTTTCCTTTATGTATCACATAAATGTCATCACACAGATGTTCTAAGTCCGAAGAAATATGTGAACTGATCAGGATACTTCTCTCCGGTTCTTCTTCCATATACTCTCTTAAAATATCCAGCATCCTTTCCCTCGCTCCGACATCAAGCCCTGCTGTCGGCTCATCCAGCATCAGGAATTCTGCCTGATGTGTCAATGCAATGATCAGATTCAGCTTTGCTTTCATTCCTGTTGAGTACTCTTTTATAAATTTATCCAACGGAATCTGATATTCTTCACACATCTGATGAAATTTTTCTGCTTCAAACTTTGGATACAATTTGGCAAGGACTGCCTCAACATCTTTCCCTTTCAAGTATCCACTGAATCCGGTTTCTGCCAGGACAACTCCCAGCTCTTCTTTCTCTTTTTCACTTAACTCTTCCGGTATTTTTCCCAGGATCTTTATCTCACCGGCATCATAAGAAATGAGTCCGAGCACTGCCTTGAACAAAGTACTCTTACCGGCTCCGTTCTCTCCAACCAGACCGGTGATTCTTCCTTTTTCTACATTTAACGAACAGTCTAACTGAAATTCACCGTAGCTTTTCTTTACTCCTTTGATCTCCAACATAATCATTCATCCTCCATGATGAGTTCAAACAACGAACGGATCTCTTCCTCTTTCATTCCGCAGCGCCTTCCCTTCTGAATTGCTGCTTCCAGATCCGCCTCAACCTCTTTCCTGCGCTCTTCTTCCATCAGCTGTGTATTCGAAGCCGCTACATACGTTCCTTTCCCATGAACTGTGACTGTCATGCCCTCTGCTTCCAGATTGTCATATGCTTTCTTCACAGTAAGTGCACTGATCTTCAATTCCTTTGCCATTGTTCTCACGGACGGCAATATATCATTTTCTTTTAACTCTCCGGAGATGATCTGCGCCTTGATCTGCTCCATGATCTGCTCATAAATTGGTACCATCGATGTATTATTGATTATAATCTTCATATGTCCCTCCTGTTGCAAACAGTATATAACAGCATAATACTGTTGTCAACTGTTATATACTGTTTTGCAGTAGTTGACTGCCGGGATTCTGTCATCTGCCATTAGAAGGTATGGGAAGTCTTAGTCATTTACTTTTCATGATCATTAATTTTTATTTATTACGCAAAATGTATTGACTTTATAGACCGATTAGTCTATTTTGTAAATAACTACAACCAAAATATTCTTGGAGAAATATATGACGAAAGCTATCAATAATTATGATAAAACAAAAATTTCAATGGCACATGTTTTCCTGCAATATGATCAGGCTACAATGATACATAAATATTCATTAGATCACAATTCTGACTGGTTATATATTACTTTTATTAACCGTACCTATCGTATTAACCGAAAAACGGGAAGTATTCAGTGGTCAGATAATGATTTTGAAATAGTTCATGAAGCCAATCATAATGAAGCAATGACTATTTATGATGTTTTATGTTATTCAAAGGATAGATGCCATCTGTCACATGAATTTGTAAATATAAACAGCCTTTCCTCTGTCCGAACAGGAAATCTCTCGCCGAACAGAGGATTTTTTCAGAATACCGCTGACTTTTTTAACGGAAAAACCGTTGCATTGCGTAATGCCTGTATATCACTTTCCGGAAAGGAACTGGAAAAAGGAGATGTTGCTTTTAAATTAAATCTTTTTCCTTTTTTGCCGATTATCATCCGTTTCTGGGAAGCTGATGACGAGTTCCCGGCAAGTCTTCAAATTCTTGCAGATAGGAATACTTTAGATTACATGCATTATGAAACGCTTATGTTTGCACTTACACATCTGTTTTCCAGACTGAAGGAGGAAATGCGAATTGAAAAAGGGTGAGGAATCCAGACAACGCTTGATCGAGTGTGCTGCTGAATTATTTTGGAAAAATGGATATTCTGCTACTGGAATCAGCGAAATTCTCAAACAAACAGACCTTCCAAAGGATCTTTTATTTTTATTTCAAAGCAAGGATGACCTGGCAACAGCGGTAACGGAATACTATCAAAAAATCTTACTGGAACAATTTCAAAATAGTTCTCAAGGAAATGACTGGGAAAGTTTTATTGAAGAAATCTTTGATTTTTTATCTGAAAGGACAAATGGACAAACATTTGCAGGCTGCCCGTATGCGGTGATGGGCATGGAAACAGCACTTAGCAAGCCTGCAGTTGCATCTGTATTTATGGAAGGACTAAAAAAATTTGAGCAGATTTTTCAGGAAGTATTGTTATGCTCCGGATTGTCTCCAGATCATGCAAAAATTCTTTCTCAGCGCATGCTTTCTATCTATCAGGGATATTTTCTTCTTGGGCGAATCAGCGATGATACTTCTTATTTGAAAAATGCAAAAAAAAATATGATTGAAATGTACCGGGAATACCGGGCATTTCATGGAATCTGAGAGGAACTTCAGTCCAATGCTGTAAAGCTCTGCCCCTTCCTGATAGCGTACAAATTTCTTTGCCATTTTCTTTGTTTTCTCTACATCTTTACGTGCATATCCCATACACCACCTTATTCTTTCCTGTCGCTGGTTCATGGAATTATTCCAGATAGGCATCAAAAATATCCCGGTTGATCAATACGGTTCCATCTATTCTGTAAATCGCACCTGCATCACTGGCAAGTTCAAATAATTTCTTATGAGAAATACTGTAAATAATCTCTGCCTGTTGATAACGCAGATACTGTCGGCGCAATTTTCTAAGCTACTCCGATACTTCCTTCATACTTGTGATTGGTTTATAATTTTTATCCATGATATTTTCGCGTAATTCACTGTTTTACAGAAGTTGACTGCCGGGATATATTTTTTAGTGCGAAAAAAGCACCTCTCAGATTAACTCTAAGAAGTGCTCTTGTTGTCATGCATATCAATCATTGATCCAGTGAATCAATTTTGATTTCATTCTCAAACCTGTGTCCTTTCACCTGAAATTCGTCATGCTTCATAACGATTCATTATTATCCCAAATTTTGTTGTCAAATTGTGGTCAACTGTGGTCTGACATCATGGTTTTAGAGATTTTATATTTAATTTTAGTACAGCTTAGCACATGCCGGAATATGGTTATCAACCATCAGAAGATGAAGCTTTTCTTCGCCTTCTTCTTCATGAATAGCACTGAGGAGCATGCCGCAAAAGCTATGGATTATATCAATCTGCTCCACGCATCCGGAATGTATGAAAAGCAGACTGCTAAGATAATTCCATTCCGTAGCATTGATATTTTTGAAAATGCCGTATCAGCCGGAACCGGTAACTTCCTTGTAAACGGACCGAAAGAGACTGTACGCATAGATGAATCTATCCTGCCGGAAGATACTACTTTCGGTGTCCGTATTAGTGGTGACAGTATGGAACCTGAATTCCATGATGGTCAGATTGCATGGGTATTACAACAGGAATCTGTTGCTAATGGAGAAATCGGCATCTTCGCTCTTAACGGAGAAGCTATATTAAGAAATTACAAAACGATAAAGACGGAATTTTCCTTATCTCTCTTAATGAAAAGTATGCACCTATCAAGGTTAGTGAAAATGACCGCTTAGACATATTTGGAAAAGTTCTTGGAAAATCTGATGCTTCTGCTATTACAGGACATTGCCGATAAAGCATTGCCGATAAAATTGCAAGTCCTTTTTATTGGACACATTATTTTGCATAATTGACAATAAGAAAATATCTATAGAACTGAAAGAAGGGATTTTTATGGCGGTTACCAATAATATCAGAGAAATCCGGGAACAGCGTGGCATTTACCAGGATGACCTTGCCGCTGCTATCGGATACAGCACCAAAACTGTTGGCAGGATAGAACGTGGGGACAGCACCCCATCTGCCGAATTTATGCTGCGGATATCAAAATACTTTAATATGCTGGTGGAAGATGTATCCACGTGGAAGATTGAGTCGGAGCAGCAATCCGGTTCACCTTCTATTTTGGACAGCTTTTCATGTCCTTATCAACAACTATAGTTTTTTGATAAACGCTTGACTGTAAACCTTGTTTATAGCTTATTATTAAGTAAAATAGAGTTGCTCGAAAGGAGGGCATAATATGACTATAAAAGACGTAGAAGAGCGAACAGGTTTATCCCGTTCTAATATCCGTTTTTATGAAAAGGAAAAACTTATTGAGCCTTCGAGAAATGAAAGTAATGGTTATAGAGATTATTCTGAAAATGATGTGGAAAATATAAAGAAGATTGCATATCTACGTACATTGGGAATTTCTATTGAAGATATACGAAGTATTATATCCGAAAAAGTAACATTGCAGGAAATGCTTGAGAAGCAAAAGGAAGTATTAAAAATCAGATTACTGATTTGAATAAGGCGAAACTCATGTGCGAAAAAATGCTGGATGAAGAAAGTATTAGTTATGAAAAATTACAGGTAGAACAATATGTAACAGATTTGCATGACTATTGGAAAGATAATCGAACTGTTTTCAAACTGGATTCCGTCAGCTTTTTGTATATATGGGGAAGTATGCTTACCTGGACTATGATTACCGCACTATGCTTGATTATTGGGGCTTTGTCTTATTCTAAGTTGCCGACAGAAATTCCAGTACAATGGAGTAAAGGAGTGGCAACATCCCTAGTTAATAAAAACTGGATTTTTATTTGTCCTGTTATATGTATCATAATCCGTTATTTATTAAAACCTTTTATCTATGCGAAATTGCAGATGAACAATTATTATGGAGAAATTATAACAGAGTATTTGACAAATTATATGTGTTTTATTGTGTTGTCAGTGGAAATCTTCTCCATACTTTTACTTTCGGAGTGGTAAAAAGTGTTGTTGTACTGTTATTTGTGGACACGGCAATTTTTATTGGATTGTTAGTAGTTGGTTTGGTAAAAATGGATTTGAGAGGGAAAGAAGTTTTATGATTCAAATTTTATATTTCAGAAATAACAATAAGATACTATTTTTCCCACGCCTACTATGAGAACGGCGGCTATGAGATAGAAATTGCATATACTGGCGAATAAAAGAACCGCTGTTGCATGGTTTATTGGCTTCCATGTAGCTAGTATTCGGCTGAGGTATTGAAAGAGCTAGGATTAAAATGAGGGAAGTGGATAAATGTTTTGATTGACGAAATAACCTATACATGATAGTATAAATCCAAAGATGATGGTCTATCAGAGAGACTGTTATATATCTTCAAGTTTAAAAAGATAATTTTCAATAATTTTTCAAAAATCAGAATCGACAATTCATGACAAATCAACCCTGAATCGGGGAACGTTTCTCATAGAAAAGAACTACAAAAAATAAGAAAATAAAAACGGAAAACCATTGTCTGTAGTATAAGTATTTGTTATTATGAAGTAAATAGAGGATATTTTACAAAGTAAAGCTTAATCTAGAGAATCTGCCAGTGGCAGGCCTCTGTA
>ENA-OQCS01001682-OQCS01001682.1-human-gut-metagenome-genome-assembly--contig:-NODE-1682-length-10869-cov-3.521691_pt1 | contig 10869 bp, 13 predicted proteins | sample MGYA00242757_ERZ504575 | MGnify/ENA primary metagenome ERZ504575 (study PRJEB26092, sample SAMD00036297) | human gut metagenome | host: Homo sapiens | study: EMG produced TPA metagenomics assembly of... | reverse complement strand
ACCATTGTTCCAATAGTTGTAGATATTGGTTGGTGTCAAAGCAGTAGTATTCTCTGTATAGATAGGAGCACCATTAGCATCTGTACCAGACTGAACCACAGAATTTGGAATAATCCATGGGTTACGATGGTTGTATGCTGTCTGGATAGCATTACCTGTGAAGTATTCAATATTCTTGGTACGAGAGAACATCACACCACCCTTACGGATATCAAAGTCGAATGACAGGCTGACACCCTTATAAGACAAGGTATTAGAAATACCCATCTGATACTTACTGTTCATGCTACCAACAATCTCCTGCTTATCAGTCTTCTGAGGAAGACCATTAGCATCAACGATCAAACGTCCCTGGTCATCACGCTTAGAAGTATAAGCCTTGAACACACCGAGTTCCTCACCTACGATAGCATAGAGAGAAGTACCACCAGAGAAACCGTAGATGATAGATTCACCGCCGAGTTCCTCAGGCAAAGAGATTACCTTACTCTTGTTCTTGGTGAAGTTCCAAGAGAGATCCCATTTGAAATCCTTGGTCTTAATTGGAGTTACGCTTACCAACGCCTCGATACCACGGTTGCGGATCTTACCCAAGTTCATATTCTGAGCTGTATAACCAGAAGCAGGATCCATATCCAAAGAGAAGATCTGCTTATCAGAGTTTCTGTCATAATATGAAACATCGAAAGAAACACGGTTCTGCAAGAATGCCATGTTCAAACCAAGCTCAAACTCAGTTGTCATCTCAGGACTCAATGTATTGCTACCCAGAGTATTGCCCTTGGTATAAGCATTGTAGTTACCATTGGTGAATGGGAAGCTACTAGAACCCCAGCCTGAAGTGCTAGCTGAAGCCTGAGCATAGACAGAGTTTGTCATATATACGCTGGCATCGTTACCTGTCTTACCCCAAGCAGCACGGAACTTACCGAAAGTTACGATCTTCTGAGCCTCAGGAGACAGGAACTTAGAGAATACGAAGCTACCTGTTACACCTGGATAGAAGAATGAGCGGTTACCCTTTGGAAGAGTAGAAGACCAGTCGTTACGAGCGGTCATTGTCAAATAAGCCCAATCGTCCCATCCGAGTTCTACCTGACCGTATGCACCCATCAAACGACGAAGTGACTGATACTGAGAAAGAGATGGTTTCTCAGAAGAGTTGGTCAAGTTGAAATAAGTAGGAATTGTCAAATTAGTAACAGCACCATACAAATATGAGTACTTACGCTCATTACCATTGAAACCGAGAGCTGCATTTACATCCAACTTATCGATGAACTTATGTGTGTAATTGAACATTGCATTGAAGTCCATCTCACGGCGACGCTCAGTCTGCTCTGTTACAGAACCAGTCAATGACTTCAATGCATCCGCCCAGTTGGGAGTGTTTGCATAAAGAGCAGACATGTTTGGTTCACCGGTATTATGATCACCAGTAGTTGTATCAAGACCGAAACGGGTAGAGAACTTCAATCGGTGAAGATATCCCAGTCAAACTGCAACTTACCATAGAAACGCTCAGATTCATACTCATTCTTGTAGTTATTCAAGATATAGTATGGGTTGGTTACACCATAAGGAGTATAGTAATAACCTGGAGTATTGAATGGATCATTCAAGTCCTTCATCTCTACGATACTGATATCGCGAGGTGTCTGCATGATGGCATTGTACATAGAACCTGTCTTCTGACCAGTAGTCACGAAGTTGTTCTTCTGATAAGCATAGTTGGCAGACATGCTCAAAGTTACATTCTTAATCTTGTGAGAAGCACGACCAGAGAATGTATATTTGTTGTAACTATCCGCATCAGTAGGGATAATACCATCATCATGAATCTGAGAAAGACTCAAGAAGAAGTTACTAGCATCAGTTGCACCATTGAAAGATACACTGTTGCTGTAGCGAAGACCCGTGTCAAAGAAATCCTTGACATTGTTCTTTATAGGAAGATAGCTCTTCAGTTTCTGTGAGTTATCATAAACATTACCATATTTCAAGGTTGAGCCATCGAAAGCTGGTCCCCAAGAACCATTCTCGATATCAGTCTTGTCACCATACCATCCCATACCGAACTCGTTCTGGAGCTGAGGCAAACGAAGCACTGACTCAAACTGCAAACCACCATTATACTCTACACCAATGCCCTTGTTCTGCTTCTTACCACTCTTGGTAGTAATCAAAACAACACCATTGGCAGCACGGCTACCATAAAGTGCAGTTGCAGCAGCACCCTTCAGAATGGTCATGCTGGCAACGTCGTCAGGGTTTACGGCATTGGCACCATTACCAAAGTCATAACCATTGTCCAAGCCATTGCTACTGGAAACAGAAGAGTTATTCAATGGCACACCATCAACAACATACAAAGGCTGGTTGTTACCCGACAATGAGCTGACACCACGGATGATGACAGAATTAGAAGCACCTGGGTCAGAAGATGTAGAAGAAATCTGCACACCAGCTACCTTACCAGCCAAACTTGACATAACGTCGCTGGTACGAGTTTCAGAGATTTTCTCACCGCCCACAACAGCAGCAGAATAACCCAAAGCCTTACTAGAACGGGAAATACCCATCGCAGTAACAACAACCTCATCAAGGTTTCTTGAGTCAGCAACCAGCATAATCTTCATCTTAGCAGAAGCTTTTACTTTCTTTGGCTCCATACCAAGATAAGAAACTTCGAGAACAGCATCCTTACCTGCATTTGGCAGAGTAAAGTTACCATCCACATCTGTCACTGTACCAGTCTTTGTTCCTGCGATTTTTACAGATGCGCCAATTATCGGCTCACCGTCTTCCTGAGAAACAACTTTACCTGTAACAGTAGTCTGTGCGAGAGCCATTCCTGTTGAAAGAACAAGCCCTCCCATTAACATGGTTAGTCTTTTTGTCATAATTTCTCTCTCTTAAATTAAACAACTTACAAATATCGGGTACAAAGATACACACTTTTTATAAAATAAACAAATTTTTAGCTAACAAAATGCAATTAAAAAGCTATTTTCTTGTCCCTTTTGCATATTTTCTGCATATTTCCAAACTTTTAGACAGATTTTTATAACTAAAGCCAACAAAATGTTAGTTTTCAGCAATAACACCATACTTGATGAGGGCATTCTTCACTCCATCCTCATCCACATGAGTCGTAATGTAATCGGCTACCTGCTTCAATTCATCACCAGCATTGCCCATTGCTACACCTACACCTGCCTTCTTGATGATAGAGATGTCGTTGCCGCCATCGCCGAACGCCATGGTTTCTTCAATGTTCAAACCCAGATAATCAGCCATTGCCTGGAGTCCCTTTCCCTTGTCGCTCCACGCGCCGTGATGTCGGTAAAGGCAGGATGCCATCTGCCGGAAGTGCAGCTTTCGAGCGTAGGCATCAGGAGCGCTTCCTGCTCTACGGTGCAGAAAGGAGTGACCTGCAAGATGGCCTCATCGCCCAAACGATTGAGATCGGTAACAAAAACGCTGCTATCCACTCCCAATCCCTTGCAGAAGATTTCATAAACCTCGTCGGTATAATGATGAATGGCAAAACGGCTCTCGCTTACCACGATGGCAGGATAGTTGTCTCTATCAGCAGCTCGATGATTTTCTTCACGTCTGAAGGAAGGATGGCGTGCTGACTCACCAATGTATCCTCCACAAAGCAGCGGGCACCATTGGCTGTGATGTAACCATCGATGAGATGCTCTATCTGACCGAGGTTATTGATGATCTGCTTGGGGCGTCCCGTAGAAATATACACCTCTACCCCATTCTCCTTAGCCTGCTCCAAAGCATCTACAGTACTCTGCGGAATCCTGTGAGACTTGAAACTCACCAACGTGCCGTCGATGTCGAAAAACAATGCTTTTATCTTCTTATCCATAAATATATCTTGTTCCTTATTATTTAAACCCAATTCCTTTTCATGTAAATACCATGCCATATTTACCCATTTCTCACGCGCGTACCTTATTATATATAGATACAAATGATTCTTCTCGCTGAAAAACGGGTGCAAATATACGAAAAAAAAAGATAATTAGCCAAAAATATGCAGTTTTTTTAGAATATCCTTGCCATTTTCGCAGAAAAATCGTATATTTGCTGCGACTTTCATGCGCAAGAAAACGTCTTGCACCATGCATAGAAAGCAAACTTAAAAACTTAGTGATATGAAGAAGAAGACCTATGTCTGGCTGGCATCCCTCTTGCTGATGCTGGTAGCTACGCTTACTTCATGCGAAAAGTTTGCACTCGATGATTCGGGTACCAATACATGACGCAAACGCCAACGTAATCATCATGCGTCCGTGGCAAAAAACAATTCTACGGGAACAAGAAGCGGAGAAGAAGATTTCGGAGATGAGGAGGAAGGAGATGAAGACGGATTTGATGAAGGAGATGAAGAAATAGAGGGAAAGCCTCTGGAAGATTACTGTTCCCGGCTTTCCATCGCCATTTTTGATGGAGAAGAAAAGGTGAAGACCCTGAATCTGAAAGCAGAAGATGGCTACGATGATATCGGGATTAATCTGGATGCAGGAAAATACCGAATGGTTGCCATCGGTCATAACGGAAGCGGAAACTGTACGATCAGTTCCCCTGAGAAAGTGAAATTCTACAAGAACAAGATGACCGATACCTTCTTCTATTACGGCACTTTCAATGTGATAGATGGAGAGGATACGGATAATTACATCCTGTTGAATAGAGCCGTGGCACAGTTTAAGGTCCATATTACCGATGCCACCATCCCCGCCGAGGCACACAGCATCAAGTTTTACTATACGGGAGGCAGCAGCACCCTTGACGCCGTAACGGGTTATGGATGCGTACAGAGCCGGCAGACCGAAAGCTTCAAGCTTCAGGAAGGGAAAAGGGATTATTCGGTTTATACCTTCCCACGCGAAGAGAACAAGGGGTTGAAAATGGCCATCAACATCCTGGATGCAGATGCCCAGAGTATCAAGGAATATTCCAAGGAAGGCGTCCCGGTGAAACGCAACAACATCACCCAGACCCATATCAGCATCAAAGACCATACTATCTCCGACCCCGACCAGAAAGAAGATGGTGATTCCGGAAAAGGCAACCTGGGATTCACCGTAAATCCCGACTGGGAAGGAGAAATCGTTGTTGAATTTGAATAGAAGAATGTTCCATTTTTCCATAATGTAAGGTAATTTTCGATTCTTAAAGATTTGATAATAAAAAATCCTTTGTGGTTTGCGAATATTTCCATAAATTTGCACCAATATTATAATATTATAGTAAAGGAATGAAAAAAAATACTAACTCTTATCATGCTGATGGGAGCAATGACTGCAGCCGAGGCTCAAACGATGGTTCTGAACCTCGACAGTTGTCGTGCGATGGCGCTACGCAACAACAAGCAGATCAATGCCTCTAAGCTCAAGAAGGACGTGGCGACCAACCTGAAGAAATCGGCGCGCACGAAATATTTGCCAAAGGTAGATGCCATGGGCGGATATGAATGGTTCAGCAAGGAAATCTCTTTGCTCAATGATGGTCAGAAGTCAGCATTCAGCAATTTAGGTTCCAACATCGTAGGTGGAATCACCGGCAATGCCAACGACGTGATGGCCGATCTGGTAAGCAAGGGAATGCTCACCCCTGAACAGGCACAGAAAATCGGAGGATTGCTCAACGAGAAAGGAAGCGTTATCCAGCAGCAGGCAATGCCATCGGACAGAGCGTGGTAGATGCTTTCCGCACCGACACCCGCAATATGTGGGCTGGTAGCGTGATGCTCCGCCAGCCTATCTATATGGCGGCGCCATCTTGGCTGCCAACAAGATAGCAGACATCGGTGAGCAGATAGCAGACAATGATCTCGACATGCAGACCCAGAAGACCCTCTACAGCATAGACCAGGCTTACTGGCTTGCCGTTTCGCTGAAGCAGAAGTACAAGCTCGCCACCAGCTACAGAGACCTGGTGAAAAAGCTCAATGACGATGTTCACAAGATGATTCAGCAGGGCGTAGCCACCAAGGCAGATGGTCTGAAGGTAGATGTAAAGGTGAACGAGGCGGAGATGAAGATTACCCAGGCTGAAGACGGTCTGGTGCTCTCCAAGATGCTTCTCTGTCAGCTTTGCGGCATTCCGATGAACCAGGAAGTGACTCTTGCCGATGAAGACAAGGAGACGCTGGCTCTTTCGGGAACTCCTGTGGATACAGAGCAGCAGCGAGTAGCCGCTTCTGATTCTGCGATGAATACCCGTCCGGAATTGCGCATGCTCCAGAATACGGTCGATATTTCCAAGCAAGCCACCAATCTGGTTCGCGCCGTCTATCTGCCTCATGTGGCATTGACCGGCGGCTACACCATTTCGAATCCAAATGTGTTCAATGGTTTCCAGAAGAAGTTTACCGGTGTATGGAATATTGGTGTCATCGTGCAGGTTCCGGTATGGAACTGGTTCGACGGAGCTATAAGGTGCGTGCATCCAAGGCAGCCACCAACATTGCCCAGATGAACCTCGACGATACCCGCGAGAAGATCCATCTCCAGATTACCCAAAGCCAGTTCAAGGTGAAGGAAGCAGAAAAGAAGCTCAACATGGCCATCAAGAACATTGACAGCGCCAACGAGAACCTGAGATGCGCCAACCTCGGATTCAAGGAAGGAGTGATGGAGGTAACTGATGTGATGGCAGCCCAGACTGCCTGGCAGCAGGCACAGAGCCAGAAGATCGATGCGGAAATCGACGTGAAGCTGACACAGGTAGGGCTCAACAAGGCGCTCGGTATTCTGCAGTAACAATAGAAACATTTTTAAAAATTCAAATTCAGAACAAACATGTCTAAGAAATCACAGCATAACAATATACTGCTTGCCGTTATCGGTTTTACGGCAGTTGTCATACTCGTGGGAATCATCGGCTTCTTCACGCTTGAGCAGAAGGACGACACTATCCAGGGCGAGGTAGAAGTATCAGAATACAGAGTATCCTGCAAGTTGCCAGGCCGCATCGTAGAACTGAGAGTCAAGGAGGGCGACTACGTTCACGTGGGCGACACCCTCGCTATCCTCGAAGTTCCAGAGATGAAATCGCAGGAGCAGATGCTCCAGGCAACCAATGCCGCAGCAGAGGCCATGAAGGATCTTACCGATGCCGGTGCGCGCAAGGAGCAGATTCAGGGTGCCTTCCAGCTGGTTCAGCAGGCAGAAGCTGCTGCAACCATTGCCAAGAAGACTTACGACCGCATGCAGAACCTCTATAACGACGGTGTAATCAGCGGTCAGAAGCGCGACGAAGCATTTGCTGCCTACAAGGTACAGAGGCTCAGGTGGCAGCAGCCAAGAGCCAGTATGAGATGGCGAAGAATGGTGCCCGCGAGCAGGAGAAGCGCATGGCTGCCAACAACACACAGGCTTCCAAGAGCGCTGTAGATGTAGTGAAGAATCTCTTGAAGGAGACTGTTCAGGTGGCACAGTGCGAAGGCGAGGTCAGCAATGTCTATCCTAAGGTAGGCGAGCTGGTGGGTCTCGGTTCTCCTATCATGAGCATCTCTATCATGAGCGATATGTGGGGAACCTTCAATGTTCGCGAGGATCATCTCCAGGGATTGAACAAGGGCGATGAGTTCACCGCTTTCGTTCCTGCCTTCAACAAGGAAATCAAGATGAAGGTTTACTACCTGAAAGACAGGGTTCCTATGCCACCTGGAAGGCAACCAAGGATAATGGCGACTACGACCGCAAGACTTCGAGGTGAAGGCACGTCCTATCACCAAGCTGGAGGGATTGCGCCCGGGAATGTCACTCATCATTAAATAACATTGAACTTTGAGATTTGAACTTTGAACTTTATGATTAGTTTTCTTCTTTGAGTTTACTATAAAATTTTGAGAAATTAAGCATATCATAAAGTTCAAAGCTCAAAGTTCAATGTTCAAAGTAAACAAGTTCTATGTTCAAGAAATTATATCATATTGCCCGTAGAGAGTGCGGCATCATGCGGAAGAATCCCATCTATCTCTTCTGCATGGTCATCTTCCCCATCGTGGTGGTGATCTTCTTCACTACCTGATGCAGGGAGGTGTGCCTACGGATATGCCTGTGGGCATCGTTGACCAGGACAATTCTCATACCTCCCGCCAGCTGGTGCATAAGCTCGACGCTTTCCAGACCACCAAGGTGGTGGCTCACTATGAAAACATAGCCGAGGCAAGACATGCTATCCAGAAGAACGAAATCTATGCCTTCCTGGTGATTCCTAACGGAACAGAGGCAGGACTGATGGCTTCCCGACAGCCGAAGATTTCCTTCTACTACAGCAGCGTTTCGCTGGCAGCAGGCTCCCTACTCTTCCGGGATCTGAAGACCATTTCCACCCTGGGAGGAGCAGCAGCAGGTATGGCGAAGCTGTCGGCACTGGGAAAGACGAACGATGAAATCATGACCTTCCTGCAGCCTATCGCCGTGGATCTGCACATGATAGGCAACCCTTACGCCAACTACAACTATTATCTGTCGAGCGTGATGGTGCCGGGACTCATCATGCTGTTCATCTTCCTGATTACCCCTTATTCCATCGGAACGGAACTGAAGTTCAACAGAGCCAAAGACTGGATGCGAATGGCGAACAACAATCCTTATCTCGCCATCGCGGGTAAGATGTTGCCTCAGACGCTCATCTTCCTGAGCATCTTCCTGCTCTTCGAGTTCTACATCTATTATGTATTGGGATTCCCGCATCCGGGAGGTGCAGCACCCATCATACTGCTGGGCATTCTGAGCGTATTGTCCTGCCAGTGCTTCGGTATCTTTGCCTTCGGACTGATGCCTTCCCTTCGCATGTCGATGAGTATCTGTTCGCTTTGGGGCGTGGTGAGTTTCTCCATCTGCGGAGCCACCTATCCACTCTTCTCCATGGATTCGCCAATCCAGGCCATCGGACAGCTCTTCCCTATGCGCCACTATTATATGATTTACCAGATGAACATCTTCAACGGTTTCCCGATGAGCGATGCTGTGCTCCACTGGGGCGCGATGGTACTCTTCTGTGCCCTGCCAATGCTCACCGTCTGGAATATCAAGAAGGCTATGCTGGTTTACAAGTATCTGCCATAGAATGTTGAATGTTGAGTGCTGAATGTTGAGTGTTGAGTGTTGAGTGTTGAATGTTGAGTGTTGAATGTTGAATGTTGAGTGTTGAATGTTGAGTGTTCAAGATTAAATGTTAGATATTAAATGAAGAAAAGTAGTTTATTATATAAGATCATCAATGGAATCTGGGATATGTGCTACATCTGGAAGACGGAAATGCGCAATGTTTTCCACGATGAGGGTGTGCTCATCTTCTGCATCCTGGTACCGCTGGGCTATCCGCTGCTCTACTCGTGGATTTACAACAACGAGGTGGTGAGAGAGGTGGATACGGCGATTGTTGACCTGAGCCACAGCCACACTTCCCGCGAGTTTATCCGCGATTACGATGCTTCTCCGGATGTCAAGGCCACCTACTATTGCAACAGTCTCGATGAAGCAAAACAGCTGGTGCAAAGGCAGGCTGTGCATGGAATCGTCTATATTCCAGCCGATTTCGACACCAAGCTGAATCGTGGTGAACAGGCGCATGTGGGCGTATATTGCGATATGAGTCTGATGCTGACCTATAAGGCGATTTTCCAGACTGCACAGGGTGTGGCAAGCCAGATCAACTCGGGAATTCAGATTTCCAAGGGAGGAGGATTCACGGATCGGGATGATGAAATAACCGCCCATCCGCTGGAATTCGATGAAGTTCCGATATTCAATACCACCGGGGGATATGGTAATGCGATTCTTCCGGGTGTACTGGTACTCATTCTGCAGCAAACCATGCTGCTGGGCATCGGAATGGCAGCAGGAACATCGAGAGAGCTGAACAGAAATCGCGAACTGATACCGGTAAGCAAGCATTATGGCGGCATTTTCCGGATTGTATTCGGCAAGTCGATGGTTTATTTCATGGTTTACGCCGTGATGGGAATGTACCTGACGCTGGTGGTTCCGAAACTTTTCGGCTTCGTGAGTATGGTAACCTGGACCACCATTCTTGGTTTCCTCCTACCTTATATTCTGTCGTGCGTATTCTTCGGATTGATGCTATCATGCCTGGTAAGATACCGTGAGAATGTAATGCTTCTGGTGGTTTTCACCTCTGTGCCATTGCTCTTCATGACGGGTATTTCGTGGCCACAGAGCAATATTCCAGCCTTCTGGCAGGGATTTGCCTGGGTTTTCCCATCTACCTTCGGTATCAGAGGATTCCTGAGAATCAGCAGTATGGGAGCATCTCTTGCCGATATTCTACCGGAGTTCAGAGGGCTCTGGATACAGACGGGCGTATATTTCCTCGCTACCTGCCTGGTTTTCAGGCAGCAGTTGCGCTCAGCAAGACTCAAGGCGAATCTTACACCCGAAGTTGCAGAAGAAGAGGATGAGGCAGAAGAAATCGTTAATAATGTACAATGAATAATGTACAATGAATAATTTCGGGGTGACCATGCAAAAAACAGCTGTTAACTGTTAACCTGTTAACTCCTGAGAAAAAAGAGGGTGTGTCAAGAGCGCAACCCCGCCAGGCGTCCCGGCGGATTTGAAATCCGCCGTAAAAAAAAGGTTCGACCTATTAAACCGGGGATTTACAATCCCCCAACATAAGGTAAAGCATACTCCTTTGCTGCGGATTGCAAATCCGCAGAGCCTAATAGGTTAGGACATTTTTAATGCCGGATTGCAAATCCGGCAGGACGCCAGTGTTGACCATACAAAAAACAGCTGTTAACTGTTAACTCTGTTACCCCCCCCGATAGAAAAAAGCTAGCCCCATACGCCCTGAAAGCAGAAGCTC
>ENA-OQCS01001681-OQCS01001681.1-human-gut-metagenome-genome-assembly--contig:-NODE-1681-length-10872-cov-3.816845_pt1 | contig 10872 bp, 16 predicted proteins | sample MGYA00242757_ERZ504575 | MGnify/ENA primary metagenome ERZ504575 (study PRJEB26092, sample SAMD00036297) | human gut metagenome | host: Homo sapiens | study: EMG produced TPA metagenomics assembly of... | reverse complement strand
CAAGGACTGCGGGGTGTTATGATGAATTTGTATCTCAGTGCGGCGGAATACGATTACCACACGCTGCTCAAGGTAGCCGAGATGGCAGGGCTTGCAGGATCATCGGTTTTCATGAGGCCGGGGACGGCTATCTGGTGACCTTCCCGCAGGGGGAAAATGTTCAGGCTCTGATAGATGACTATAAGGGACGGCTGCGCGATTTGGAAAACAATATTTGGCAGCATTAAAACAGGTATATAAATCGGAATTTGATGAGGTGACTTTGTTGGAGAAAATCATTGAATATATTGAGCAAAAGTATAACCCTCTTTCCATCATCCTTTATGCTCATATGCGAACGGAACAAACAATCTGAACAGTGATTTTGACGCATTGGTTATTTCTTATGACCATGAGCAATTCCATGACACATCTTTCGTTAACGACATTCAGTTGGATGTTTTCGTATATCCTGCTTCTTATTTTGATGGAGAATTTGATTGCAATAATTTTATCCAAATTTTTGATGGAAAGATTATTGTGGATAACGAGGAACGAGGAAAAACGCTCCAAATGAAGGTGCTTTCGTATCTACAAAATCGTCCCCAAAAAACAAAAGCAGAAATGGATGCAAATGTCGACTGGTGCGTCAAGATGCTTGCGCGAGTAAAACGATACGATGCTGAAGGGATGTTTCGATGGCATTGGGTGTTGATTGACAGTTTAGAGATATTTTGTGATATCCAGCAGCATCCTTATTTGGGACCAAAAAAGGCATTGAAATGGATGGAGAAAAACCGTCCCAGTGCTTTCGTTTGCTACAAAAATGCACTTGATAATTTCAGTATAAATAGCTTGGAAAACTGGATTGCATATATAAAAAACGCTAATGGTACAACTTAATATATTCCAGTTTGTCGAACTGAATATAAGGATGATCCGTCTGCGGTATGGGAGCATCCCCACACCGCAGATACTTATCATCCGCCCATGCAGACCAGTATGAGATTCCTGTAAAAAATACCACCTATGTTCTTAAAACAACCACCTATCGAGCATCGGTAGAAATCGGTTCTTGATTTTCCTATACTGTAACCGTAGCGAGGAGGTGAACCGATGCAAATTGAAATCAAGATAGACGAAAAATGCAAAGAGCCAAAAATCATCGTGATGACGACAAAATGACCGATGAAGTCAATGCAATCATAAAAAGACTGTCAGACGAGCAACCGCAGGTCATTGCCGGCTTCAGGGACGATGTGGTCGAGGTTCTGGAACCGTCTGAAATCTACCGTGTTTTTGCCGAATCAGGTAAGGTGTTTGCCGAGGCAAATCACGGCGAGTATGCGCTCCGCCTGAGGCTATACGAGGCGGAACAACGGCTTGACAGCAAGACTTTTGTCCGAATATCAAACTCGGATATTATCAATCTGAGAAAGGTCAAGAGCTTTGATTTGAGCTTTGTCGGGACAATTTGCATCACGCTTTCAAACGGTACGGTTACTTATGTTTCACGGCGATCCGTTGCCAGAATCAAACAACTGTTAGGAATATGGGGTGGCAGAAATGAAGAAAAAACTGATTGGACGAGGTGTAATTGGTTTCCCTGTTGGCATTGCAATCGGATATGTCATTACGGTGATTATCTCAATCTGCATTGGGGATGGCTTCTTCTATCCGGTCACTCCGGAGCTTGTGAATAAAATGGGGAGCGAACTAAATGCAGTTCTCATTCAAACCGGTCTGAGCGGAATAATGGGCACAGGCTTTGCAATGGCTTCTGTTATTTGGGAGATCGATTCGTGGAGCCTTGCAAAGCAAAGCGGGATTTACTTCGCAATTGCTTGCGTGATCATGTTCCCTATCTCTTATTTTGCCAACTGGATGCCCCATTCGACCGCTGGAATTCTGTCTTATGTAGGCATATTCGTAGCGATCTTCCTCGCTGCTTGGGTAACTCAGTATTCTGTGTGGAAAAGGAAGATCAAAAAATGAACGAAGGCATTAAGGATAATAACGATATGAATTGATCCCGCCGTTCTGCATCCTGCGCCTTGTTTTAACAACAGAATAAACCACACACATAGCCGCTTGGTTTTCAAAAGAAATCAGGCGGCTATTTCTATTTTGAAGGAGGTGTTCGCTATGAACGAAACAGATTACAACGCTCGCCTTTATGAGAAAATGAAAGCCGAGCAGGACAAATATCGGGACTGGCTACTGCATCAGGAGCCGTCCGAAATTCTCAATCATACCTACGAATGCCACAAAGCGAAACAACGAACGCTGTTTGACAACTTCCAGTTTGTAGCATCCCTGTGGACCGCTTCGGCGGTCCTTTATTTTTGTATTGCATGGCTTTACTCCTTTTCTCAGACGGGTTGGTCGACATCAATTTATAGAGCTTTGTATCCTTCGGGAAGGAATTGGTGAATGGAACAATATTGCCCGCGCACCGAATCAGCCCGCAGCCTGCAGGGACATTGGTGACGTAGCCAAGCTGGTTGTCGGAGATGTTCAGCAGCTTCGCTAGTTCCGCGCGGTCTGTGGCGCTCTGGTTCAGCATGACCAGAAATTCCGAGTTTGCCAACATCAGGCGGGCGGTGTCGGAACGCAGCAGTTCGTCCACGTTCTGCGTCAGCCCGGTCACAAGTCCGTTGTACTTGCGGATGCGTTTCCACAGCTTGTAGAAGAAATTGGCGCTGTACTCGTAGCGGAACAAAAATACCGATAGGTCAGACTCTTTCGAGCCTTTCGCCCCGGTCCACACCGTGCAAGCAGCTTTCACTGCACACGGCGTTCCATGGGATAAGTTTTTCATTGTTAATGCAGTCACTTTCAAAGTAAGGATTATATATATTTTTTATAACGTAATAGCGGGAAGATTGGCACTTGCACGCCAGCGGTTGATTTTATCAAGACATGGTTTCTTATAACAATCTGTTTTTCGCAAGTAAAATTGAATACTTTCCGGAGTAGTAGCATGGATAAGCCTGTGTACATCCACATGAACTATACGCAAATTTGAATACTGGTCTGTTCCACCTAGATGTCGCGGCAGAAAGTGATGACAGTGAACTTCATTCACAGATAACAATTTCCCTGTGATTTCGCACTTTCCTTTGGATGCCACAAACTTGCCAGTCTGTTATCGCAGTATTCCACACTTTGTAAGGGTGACATACGGTTCCCAAGTTCAAATAACACATCTGCATACTCTTACAGAGCATATCATGTATTTTGCGTCTGCCTTCGGGAGTATATTGATTGATAGATGGTCTATGGCACATAGGACTTTTATGTTTGCAGTATGCTATGGGAGCAATGATAAAACCGTTTATGTATCGAACCTGTTTCGACTTTCCGTATTTGCGGAATATATACGCATCGGTTCCACCTTTTATCTTCGTCGGCTTTTCCCTTACAAGTGAATTTTTCCCCGCACAGCGGCATTTCATGGTTTTGTCAATGCTGATAAACATACGGTGCATATCCTCATTTACCATTGTTGCCATGCTATAATATTCATGTATCCCTACAACGGCTTGGTTGTAGCGGTTCACAAAAATATGTTGGACTGATGGGTTGCCATAATCGTGACAAGCTTGCACCATGAGAGATTTTAGCGCTTTCTGCTGATTCTTTATTGCTTTATCTGTCATGTGCGATTTTATAGCCCACTTCTGCTTTGGGGATAAGTTTAAATTTGATACCTAGAAATTCACTGTAAGATTCCTCTAAATTTGTAATTTTTGATTTTTCCGGCGAGGTTTCAAGATGAAGCCGTTCCAAAAGCCAGCGCTCTACTGCAATTTTCAACCGTTTAGCCGCGTTGTAATTTCGGCAAAACACCTTGAAATCGTCTGCGTATCGCACTATGTACACATGCTTCAGATTGCACCGTTGGAGTTTCGTATTTCCACCCGGACGGTAGAGCATCCCATCAGGCCCGGTACGCCATATTTCACTTGGAGATGGGTTGTGGATTGGTATGCCAGCCCATTGGCTATGTATCCACCAATCAAGTTCATTGAGTACGATGTTCGCAAGCAATGGGCTGAGAACACCGCCTTGAGGCGTACCCTCCTGCGGAATAGTTCTCTTTCCGTTTTCCTCGACAGGTGCTTTCAACATTCTGCTTATGACGCACAGCAGACTTTTGTCGCGTATTCCCAGACTCCAAAGCTGTTTTAACAGCTTTCCGTGATTGACATGGTCAAAGAATCCTTTGATATCCACATCCACCACATAATGATATCCGTTTACTTGTGCCAATTTATAGCACATAGCAACTGCCTGCTTACAGCTTCGGTTCGGGCGAAATCCATAGCTATACCTGTGAAACTTCGACTCACAGACTGGTTCTAAAACCTGCAAGATGCTCTGTTGTACTAATCTATCCAGTACAGTCGGAATCCCTAATGGGCGCAATTTCCCGTTTGATTTAGGAATGTATACACGCCTAACAGCCTTGGGCTGATAGTTGAGCAGCTTTTCCTGCACTTTTCTTATTAGTTCAACATCTTCAAGTTTTGCATAGTCAGCAAAGGTTTTTCCATCTACACCGGGAGTATTACTTCCTTTGTTATTTTTCAGATTGCGATATGCCAGTCGGATATTTTGTGGACTGGCAATTATCGGCATAAGATGGTAGAATTTCTTTTTCATCATTCCTTGCCGATATAATTCGTCTTGAATTTCTACCATATTGTAGTATTCGGCGTACCGAATACCTTTCCGCTTTCTGATATCCTTTTCTTCGCATAGTCAACACCACCTTTGTTGGTTGGTTTCTCTTAGTCATACTCGAACCTATGAATGTTGACTACATTATTTTATTGCACTTACTTTTGTGCCGCTGCTAGTTGCGGCACTCCCACTAGAGGCTGTTGCTCCATTTCCATTACAGAAATTTCATCGCTCGTGCCTCCGCTTTCACAACAATAAAGGCAGCTTATGTATTTGTCTGCCAACGGGTCTTAGCAGTCGCCACTGCTCACCGTTTGCTGCTTCCGACGTTCCAATAGAATGCGATACTGTACTTAGGTGCTTCCTTTGAGCCTGCTGATTTATACTGCCTTTAACAGTATTCCGACTTTCATTTCTACCCAACTACTTTTCGGTAATCAGCGTCCTGTTAGGACATACGCTTTTCAACGCATTCGAATTTTAGACCCTTTAAATCGTCAGTTCGTCCCCCTTGCGGGATTCTCACCATATACAGCCCACTACATAATCTTCGACAGCCTGTACCTCTACAAACATTTCCACAGCTAAAACTGTTTGGGTCGAATTTTTGCTCTCCAGCCTAGCTTTCCGACATTTTCACATGGCGCTGCTACTCATGCCGTAGGCAGTTTATGTGCGCCCCTTTGTGGTGTTAGCCACTCATTTGAGCAACATTCTATTAGTTGTATCAATAAATCTCATTGACCCTGTGACCTATTAAGTCACAGAACGTCTCGCCCTGTAAAACTCATCGCAAAAAATCCACGTTCTGCGGCCTTTCTTCCAGTTCTGGATGACGCGGTTATAAATGGCATCCAGCGTCACCAGCATACCCAGCGGCATAAGCTGCTCACCCAGTTCGCGGATGTCATAGGCAATGATCCGCGCCTGCGTGTCCACATTGGTGTGCCGGGCAAAGGTGTTCAGAGTACCGGTAATGAACAACTCGGACGAAAGCGCCAGCCCTGTGCTTCGGGTTCGGGCTGCATTTGGAGCAGACGGTAAAAGTCCTGCAGCGTGGGCGGGGTGCCTTTGTAGCCGTTGCGGATGTAGGGCAGGTACACCTGCTCGGTGCAGCGACCGAGGATGGACTTTTCTTTCGCCGTCACCATGCCGTCACCAATCAACTGCTCGAACAGCGACAGCACAAACTCCGACTTGCTGACGATGGGGTTGCGCTCGTCACCGTAGGCACGGTCCATGTCCAGCGCATTGATGTGGGTGTCGGACGTGGCCGAGATGCGGATGACTTCACCGCCAAGGGCTTCGGTCAGATAGCCGAACTCCGACTCCGGTCGAGGATGAGGATGTCATCTCGGTAGAGAGCGCAATTTGCACAATTTCTTCCTTGGCGCTCATGCTCTTGCCGGAACCGGACACGCCCAAACGGAAGCTGTTGCCGTTGAGCAGCAAGCGGCGATCCGCTACGATCATGTTCTTGCTGACGGCGTTCTGCCCATAGTACAGACCGTTCGGCTGCATGATTTCCTGTGCACGGAACGGAATCAGCACGGCGGTGCTTTCGGTGGTGAGCGTGCGCAGGGCTTGGATTTTCCGCAGTCCATAGGGCAGCACCGTGTCCAGCCCATCCTTCTGCTGCCAGCGCAGCGTGGAAAGCTGGCACAGGTGCTTACGCGCCGTGGAGTAGAGCGTTTCGGTGTCGCTGTCGAGCTGCTCTTTGCTGTCAGCCAGATGCACCAGCGTCACTAGCCCGAACATCATTCGTTGGTCTCGGGTGGTCAGGTCGTCCAGCATTTCCTTGGTTTCCTTGCGCTGCAATTCCATATCGTAAGGAATGGTCGCGGTAAAATTGTTGTTGGCGTTCTGGCGGCGCTGCCAGTTGGCGACATTCGTTTCCACGCCCAGCAGTGTACTTTGCAGCTGGCGGGCGCCTCATCCGTAGGCACCGGCAGGATATCGATGGACAGCATCAAATCGCGGTCAAGGTCGCAGAGTTCTGACACAAAGCTGTCCTTGATGTAGCTGGCATAGTCCTGCAAATACAGCACCCTGCCATATCGTGCGTCCAGCTTGAAATGGTCGGCGGCAAACTCCATGCTGTCGGGGCAGAACCAGTCCTTGAAATGCTGCCCGCGCTTGGCGTGTTCGTGGATATTGAACTCCGCCGCAGCCTGTTCCCCGGCCTTGAAAAAGTCGCGGAAAATATGCAGGCGCTCGGTCAGCGTCACTCCTGCGCTACCGATGAAAGCTGCGCAAGGTGTGTCACCAGATCCGTGCCGACGCGGGCAAAGTAGCTGCGTGCCTCGTCTGCATTGCGCTTTACCACGCTCACGGTCAGGTAGCGCTCCCGCACAATGCTGTTGCTGGTGCCGGTGACTTGGGCGGTCAGCATTTTATTAAATTCATGGCGGTATTCGTCAAGACCGTCTGCTTTGTCGGGCAACAAGACACTGCGCTCAAACTCGGCCTTGTTGATGCGGCGGTTATAAATTGTGATTTTGGCCGATGCGCCGGAGTCGAGGGCGTTCAGCAGTTCCGAGTAATCAAGGAACATACTGGTTTTGTCCTCTTTGCTGGCGATGGCGTAGTTGATGTCGGTAAACGACCATGTTTTGGAATATTGGTTGCCGACTTGGAAAATCCCATCCGCAAAGATGCGGCGCATGGGGATGGCATCCTGTACACTGCGCGGAATACGGAACTTTTCGCGTTCCATCTTCTGCGCTTTTGACAGGGTTTTAATCAAGCGGTTTCCTCGCTGTCATGGGTGTTTTTCTTCATAGGCAACCCTCTCTTTCGCTTTATGCCCGCACGGATGGCGGGCTGCATGGCTTCGTAATAGTAGCTGTCGGATTTGAACACAAGTTGTTTCGGGCAGAGGATTTCAGATTTGAACCACGCCCAAAGCACCTGTTCGGCGGTCATGCCGTGGTATGTAAAGAACCCGCAGGCGGCAAACGGCGCAGCACCTAAAATGCACATCCAGCCGATTTCCTCGGTACCAACATACGGCTGCAAGGCAAAATAGATGCCGACAGCCACGCCGACCGCCAGCACCGAGCAGATGAATTGCCGCGTATTCAGCCGAAAAAGATATTTTCGTGGTAGTCGCGGACTTCTTTCGGTATTTTGATTTCGATACTGCATTCCTTCTTTCTTTAATAAATAGGTTGAATTCATCCTATAATTCGTGTATACTATATGTAAAGGAGGCGTTGAATTATGGTTATTAACACAGACAATCTTGTATCCATCACGGAGGCCAACCAGAATTTTTCCCGTGTAGCACGGATGGTTGATGAGAACGGCGCGGCGGTCATCTTAAAGAATAATGTCCCGCGTTATGTGCTAATGGAGTTCAGCCAAGTCGAGGATGAGCAACAGGCGAAAGACGAGGACATTCTCGAAATCTCCAAGCGCCTGATTGCCAAAAACAAGCAAGCCTATGAGGTACTTGCCAAATGAAAACGCTGAGCAAGGAACAGGTTTTAAGGCTGCATAATGCTCTGTTGGAGACATTTGGCGGTACTGCCGGTGTCCGTGACGATGGTTTATTGGAATCTGCTTTGAATGCTCCTTTTGCTACATTCGGCGGGCAGTATCTATATCCATCCGTACAGGCAAAGGCGGCACAGCTTGGATTTGGCTTAGTCTGCAATCACCCATTCACGGATGGCAACAAGCGCATCGGCGCCCACGTTATGCTGGTTTTTCTGGCAATTAACGGAATTGAACTTGACTACACGCAGGAAGAACTGATTGACATTATTTTGCAAATTGCAAGCGGTCGTGCAAAGGCAGTGGATTTGCTGGAATGGATTCTCTATCATCAGGCATAATATTTGCGGCGCACCATAATGGTGCGCCGCTTTTGCTTTACAATCCCATAATTTCCTTAACAATGCGGTCACAGCCCTTAATTGCTCCCACCAGCACCAGCAGGTTGAACGCCAGTTCCCCAACGTAAGTCCATACCGCCGTCACCACAGATGCACCGGTATCCACGGCGGGCGGGCTGGACGAAATGGCGGAGAAAATAATGCAGGACAAGGCAATCACCACGCCCTGCAAACAAACGCCCGCATAACTGCGGATAAAGTTCTTGCCCACGCTGCTGGTGGGTTCACCCGCAAAGGTAGACAGCGGTATCGGCGCAATGGCGGCGTACATCCACAGGCTGAACATTCTGCCGTAGACCGTCAGAATCATCGTGAACGACAGCACCGTAATCAGCAGCCCGCCGATCAGTGTGACCGCCCACAGCGGAATGGAATCCCAAAAGCCCACGTTATTGATGGCATCGATCAACTCCTGCGGCAGCGATACGCTGCTCATGCCGGAACTGCCCGATTGGGTAATAATCGTAGACACCATGCCCTGCACGATGGAGAACACCGCCAGCATCAATTCCAGCCCATACGTCACCGCACCCTTTGCCAGCGCAAAGCGAATGAACAGCTTGAGCGCGTGTTCCGGCTTTTTAACCTCGACAAAGCTGCCGCAGGTTTTCATAACGCCCACGGCAAAGAAAAGCACCAGCAGCCCATAGCCGATTGCCTGCAAGGCACCGTGGATTCCGGTCATCACTCCCCAGACCTGCCCGCCCTTGAATGTCTGCGGGCTTTCGGTCAGCAGCGACCAGATTTCCGCCAGCTTGTCGTTCCATGTGGAGAGTGCGGCGTTTAAGTTGCTGACGATCCATGACTCACCCACAGGGCATCACCGCCGTTTCTTTGTGCAAAACCCTCACGCGGTAATGAGGTCGAGGATTTCTTTGGCAAACGTGATAACCAGCCACCGGCCAGCGTCAGGAAACCTTGGCTGCGCTGGCTGGGATCGTGGCTCTGCAAGGACAGGCCGACCTGCACGATGCCCCACCCCAGCAGGATAAGCCCCACGGCGCGAATCAGCGAAAAGATGAACGTGGAGAGATTCTCCACGACCACCAGCGGATCACTGGCGGCAAAGGCGGGCAAGGCAAAAACAATGCCGCACACCATGACGGCGTACAGCGCAAACAAATTGAGAGAAATTTTCACGGATTTTTGTTATTATTCAGCTTCATATAGACCTCCGAATTCTTTGTATGGCTGGGCGGATTTCAGCCGGTTCTCCGGGCAGAAAATCGTCCATATCCAGCAGTTCGTAATTTTCGGGTGCGCCGGGCAGATCGTCCCGCGCGTTGTCGGCGGCGGTGTAGTCGTAAGGGGCTGCGCCGCGTCCTCGGTGTAGCGGATGTTCGGGTACTTGAGTAGATTATATTTCAGGTCAACCACCGGGCGCTCCCCTCGGATAAACAAAATGCACTTGCTGTTGTCCATCAACCGCACCTCGTCCGGGGTCATAAGGTCGCGCCCGGATTGCTGGCGGTTGATGCTGTAACTGCCGCTGCGCCCTTTGCTTTGGTTATAGCTGGTGGTGGAGATGGTTTCCTTGCCCAGCAGTTCCGAAACATATTTGTGGGTTTCTTTCTCGGTGCCGCCGAGATAGAGGAACTCGTCGCACAAACCGACCAGCGATTCCCAATCGTCCTTGTACATGGCTTTCAGCTGCGCCATGTTTTGCACGATGATGGAGCAGAAAATAGCGCGGGAACGCATAGTGGCCAGCGCCGACAGGAATGTATCTTTCGGCAAGGAAATGTTCGCGTACTCGTCCATCAGACAATGCACAGGCACAGGCAAGCGTCCTTTGTGTACGCGGTCTGCCTGTCGGTACAGTGTCTGGATGAGTTGGGTGTAGATCATGCCGACCAGATAATTCAGCGACTTATCCGAATCCGGAATGCAGCAGAACAAAGCGATTTTGCGTTCGCCCAATTCCTGCAAATGCAGTTCATCCGTCATCGTCAGTTTGGCGATAGACGGCAGGTTGAATGCGGCAAGGCGCACACCTACACTTACCAAAATCGACTTCGCCGTTTTGCCAGAGACGAAAAGTCAAGGACTTTTTCATCAAATTCAAGAAGAAGTCACATTTTGCGGACTTCTTCACGGAGCATACGCTTGATTTTGTCCTCCATCGTCTCTTTTGCGGTCTCGCTGAAATGGACACGGACGATATAGGTGGTCTTGCCGATCTGCTTTCTGACAGTCGGGCAAGTGGCGGTGTTGGTTGCGGTATTGTTCATTCAAAATCCTCCTGTAAATGAAAAATGCCCGGTGACTGTTCATCATCGGGCGGTGTCGGTATGAGGGAACAAGG
>ENA-OQCS01001680-OQCS01001680.1-human-gut-metagenome-genome-assembly--contig:-NODE-1680-length-10875-cov-1.627931_pt1 | contig 10875 bp, 13 predicted proteins | sample MGYA00242757_ERZ504575 | MGnify/ENA primary metagenome ERZ504575 (study PRJEB26092, sample SAMD00036297) | human gut metagenome | host: Homo sapiens | study: EMG produced TPA metagenomics assembly of... | reverse complement strand
TTTGTTTAGCCTCAAAATCTTTAATCAACTTCTCCTGAACATCTGTCGGAACAAGTTCATAACTAGCGAACTTCATGATAAATGAAGCACGTCCACCGGTGAGTGAACTAAGTGCTGTCGAGTAAGAAGACATCTCCTTCAAAGGTACTTTAGCAACAAGTTTCTCAAATCCCTTTTCGCTGCTCATACCCATAATCATGGCACGACGTCCCTGAAGATCTCCCATCACATCCCCCATTCTGTCAGACGGAACAAACACTTCCACATCATAAATCGGTTCCAAAATCTTCGGGCCTGCATTCTTAAATGCTTCACTAAACGCATGGCGACCAGCCAACATGAAGGAAATTTCATTTGAATCTACTGGGTGCATCTTACCGTCGTACACAATAACACGTACATCACGTGCGTATGAACCAGTCAGCGGTCCTTGTTCCATACGACTCATGATACCTTTCAAAATAGCCGGCATGAAACGGGCATCAATTGCTCCACCAACCACACTGTTAACAAATACGAGCTTACCACCCCATTCCAAGTCGATTACTTCCGTACCCTTCACATTCATCTTATACTCCTGACCGTTAAACTTGTAGACTTCCGGAGCAGGCATGCTTCATAATAAGGCTCTACAATCAAGTGAACTTCACCAAACTGTCCGGCACCACCCGACTGTTTCTTATGACGATAGTCTGCACGAGCCGACTTAGTAATTGTTTCACGATATGGAATCTTAGGTTCATAGAACTGAATCTGCAACTTTTCGTTGTTTTCCAGACGCCATTTCAATGTACGCAGATGGAATTCTCCCTGACCGTGTACCAGAATCTGACGCAATTCCTTAGACTGTTCAACAATCCAAGTCGGGTCTTCTTCACGCATACGGTTCAATACCGCCATCATCTTTTCTGTGTCGGCTTCATTTACCGGCTTGATAGCTCTCGTATACTTCGGATTCGGATATTTAATGAAATTGAATCGGTTCTCACAATCCTTTCCATTCAAGGTATTGCCCGTCTTCACATCTTTCAATTTTACTGTACAGCCAATATCTCCTGCACGCAGTTCGTCCACTTTTTCACGGTTGGCACCTGCACATACATAAAGCTGTGCCATACGTTCTTTCGAACCTCTGTCTGCGTTGCTCAAATCATCGCCTTCATGTACCACACCACTCATTACTTTAAAGTACTGTACATCTCCGATATGAGGTTCCACAGCTGTCTTAAAGAAGTAAAGTGAAGTAGGACCATTCGGATCGGGAGGAACAGGAACACCACGTGTATTGTGAACTACCGGCATTTCATCCACGAACGGAACTACATTGCCCAAGAATTCCATCAAGCGACGCACGCCCATATCCTTACCTGCACATACGCAGAATACCGGGAACATACCTCTGGCAGCCAAACCCTTACGGATACCTTCACGCATTTCATCTTCTGTCAGCGATTCAGATTCAAAGAATTTCTCCATCAGACTTTCGTCGTGTTCAGCCGCAGCTTCCACCAGCGTCTTATGCCATTCCTGCGCTTTTTCCATTTCTTCTGCCGGAATGTCTTCAATAGTTGGAGCACCGCCGTCCGGTCCCCAAGAATATTTCTTCATTAAAAGTACATCAATCAACGAATTGAAGTCTGGTCCTGTACTAAGCGGATACTGAACCGGAACAACTTAGAACCATAATTCTCTTTCAACTGTTCAAGCACATGGTCAAAATCACATTTTTCACTATCCAACTGGTTTACCAGGAAATCACCGGCTTACCCAGTTTTTCAGTATAACGGAAGTGATTCTGTGTACCCACTTCCGGACCATATTGCCCGTTCAATAACAAAATGGCTGTATCAGTCACATTCAATGCGGTAATGGCAGCTCCCACGAAGTCATCACTTCCCGGACAGTCGATAATATTCAACTTCTTTCCGTTCCATTCTACATGATATACAGTAGAAAATACCGAATATCCGTATTCCTGCTCTACCGGGAAATAATCACTCACCGTATTCTTGGCAGTAATTCTTCCGCGACGTTTTATAATACCACTCTCATAGAGCAAAGCTTCTGTGAGAGTGGTTTTACCTGAGCCATCATTACCGAGAAGGGCAATGTTCTTGATTTCGTTTGTCTGATATACTTTCATGGTATTTCAAGATTTAGTTTAGTAACGAAAGGATATGCTTTTCATATCTCTTATTTTTTAACGAAGCGCAAATTAGAGATTATAATTCAGAAAAACAATAAAAAGTTTCGTGTTACTAAACTATGTTTCAGACATACAAAATCTGCATTCCTTCTTTCCTCCCATAAATTATCCGTATCTTTACACCCGTAAAACAACTTCTTACAGTAGATTAATTATGGCTGGCATCTATCTTCATATCCCTTTTTGCAAACGACGTTGCATTTACTGTGACTTCTTTTCTACGACAGAAAATGATAAAAAAAGCACATACGTACAGGCTCTATCCAAAGAACTTGAGCTGCGGAAAGACTATCTGGATGGAGAAATTATTGACACCATCTACTTTGGTGGAGGTACGCCTTCACAATTAGAAGAAAAAGATTTCATCCAACTTTTCGAAACCATCTATAAGATATATACCATAAACCCAAAAGCCGAAATTACGATTGAAGCAAATCCCGACGACCTGACACCTCAATACATAGCCATGCTGCGTACCCTCCCGTTTAACCGGTTAAGCATGGGTATACAAACCTTCAAGGAAGATACTCTTCGTCTGCTTCACCGCCGGCACACGGCTGCTCAGGCTCAACAAGCATACCAACATTGCCGAGAAGCTGGTTTTCAGAATATCAGTATCGATTTGATGTACGGGCTGCCCGGAAAAACATTAGAAGATTGGCAAAAAGACCTTCAAACAGCCCTTCAGATGCGTCCGGAGCATATTTCAGCTATCACCTGATTTATGAAGAAGGTACTCCTTTATGGAACTTGAAAGAAGCACATCAAGTGGAAGAAACGGATGAAGATTTAAGCGTTTCCTTATTCAAGGAGTTGATACATACCCTCAAGAGCAACGGATATGAACATTATGAAATATCCAATTTCTGCCGACCGGGATTTCATTCACGCCACAACTCCAGTTACTGGACAGGCAAAAAATACCTGGGTTGCGGTCCTTCTGCCCATCCTACGACGGAATTCCAGACAATGGAACGTAGCTTCCCTTCTCAGTATATACAAGGTATTCAAAAGGAACGCCTTATCAGGAAAGGAAGAGCTTGATCTGTATACGCGCTATAATGACTTTATCATTACCCGCCTGCGCACTACTTACGGCATCCCCACCCATATACTGAAAGAAACATTTGGAGGAGCCTTATTTGATTACTGCATGCGCATGGCTTCTCCCCATCTGAAACAAGGATTCCTGACACTCGATAATCACATCATGAAACTCACAGAAAAAGGGATATTCATCTCCGATGGAATCATGAGCGACCTGTTATGGGTAGACGATTAGATTATTTAACACTTCCTCAATAGGGGGATATTCACATTTTGGCGTTTTCATTACAAACCCCTAAAAACAACGCATTATGGAACTCAAAAAGTTATTCTGCCCTTCTTTTACGCATTATTCCATGCTGGTTTCTCGTCAGAAGAAAACTCGTCCCCTATTGGTTCACCACAAAAGAATCGGCATTACATTCAGAATTAGCTCCCATTTCTTCAGAAGAATCTGAAAAGGAATAACCCCTACACACATTTTCTCTATCACACATTCACAAAAAATTCCGGAATGAAAACCAGCTAACCGCTTTATTTCAATTCCGGAATTCATTTTATTTTCAAAAGAATGTGCTAACGCTCTTCTTATTTAGCCAGACTGTATACAATGTCCATAATCTGCTTACCGATTTCATCAGCAGCTTCCATTGTAGAAGCTTCTGAATACACACGAATAATCGGTTCTGTGTTACTCTTACGCAGGTGAACCCACTTATCAGGGAAATCAATCTTCACACCGTCGATGTCATTGATTTCTTCATTCTTGTAAGTTCTTTTACCTTCGCCAAGATGGCATCTACATCTGTTTCCGGAGTCAGGTCAATACGATTCTTCGCAATGAAATAATTAGGATAAGTAGCACGCAATTCGCTTACTTCTTACCTTCGTGTGCCAGATGACTCAAGAACAAAGCAATACCTACCAATGCATCACGTCCGTAGTGAGATTCCGGATAAATCACTCCACCATTACCTTCACCACCGATAACCGCATTAGTAGCTTTCATCTTGGTTACTACATTTACTTCACCCACTGCAGATGCATTGTATTCCATACCGTATTTACGAGTTACATCACGCAGTGCACGAGTTGAACTCAGGTTAGAAACTGTATTGCCCGGAGTATGCTTCAATACATAATCTGCTACTGTAACCAGTGTATATTCTTCGCCATACATAGCTCCGTTCTCACAGATAATAGCCAGACGGTCTACGTCAGGGTCTACCACAAAGGCTACATCACAAGTTCCTTTCTTCATCAGGCCCATGATGTCACCCAAGTTCTTTTCCAAAGGTTCCGGATTATGCTGGAAGTCGCCAGTCGGTTCGCAATACAATTTTTCCACATGCTGTACGCCCAACTGCTCCAACAATTGAGGCAATACCACACCACCAACAGAGTTTACGCAATCAATTGCCACGCGGAAATTAGCCTTACGGATAGCTTCTACGTCTACCAGTTCAACGCCAACACGCTGTCAATATGTTTCTGGTTGTATGTATTGTCTTCACGGTACTTACCGATATGTTCGATGTCTGCAAATTCAAATTCTTCTGCAGCAGCAATACGCAATACCTCATTACCTTCTGCCGCATTCAGGAATTCACCATGTTCATTCAACAACTTCAATGCATTCCATTGTCTCGGATTATGGCTGGCAGTCAAAATAATACCACCGCATGCTCCTTCCATAGTTACAGCAAGTTCTGTAGTCGGAGTAGAAGCCAACCCGATATTTACTACATCGAATCCCATTCCCATCAACGTTCCGCAAACCACATTTTTCACCATTTCACCAGAGATACGTGCATCACGGCCCACTACAATCTTATTTGATTTATTGGTCGTAGTCTTACGAATCAATGTAGCATACGCTGAAGTGAATTTCACGATGTCCAAAGGATTCAATCCTTCGCCGGCATGGCCGCCTATAGTGCCACGAATACCGGAAATAGATTTAATAAGTGTCATAAATAAAGGTTTTAATTATTTAGGTTTTTAGGTTATCACAGTTTTACATAAGTCAGTTCATAAAAACATGGATACACAGACTGAGTGGCCGAAGAAGTACCTTCACTATGCGGCACAATCAGTTTCACACGTGCAATTTCTCCAGAATCAGTCGTTTTTCCTGGTTTCAAGTAACGCAATGGAATCAACCAACCAGAAGGAACGGCTACTGTTCCATACATGCCATACATGCTATAAGAATCACTGCGGGTAAATGAAGCAGAATACGACTCACCACTAATGGTCAGTTTAAAATCTTCTCCTTTAATCGTATACGAAGGATTGGACACGTGAAAATTAGCCAGCAATGTATCTCCTGCCGTCATACCTAAGTCACTGCGTGTCTGAAGTGCTATTTCTACAAAACGTGCAACCATATCATACGTTCCATTTCCCAACACTTCTTCACCTGGTCCACGATTATCCACATGCATATACACTCCGCTTTCATCCAGCAGCACATATTCATTTTCTTTCGTAGTGGAATCCTGCGCAGCAAAATCTGCTTCAGAAATCACCTTTATATCATTTTCCAAAATGTACTTATTAATAGCATCTGCCTCCTCTTCTTTCATTTCAGCGTAGGTCTTTCCGTTATTACAACTCTGCAGTGCCAACATTATCAGGCAGTTACAGCCCACAACAAATAGTTCTTTTTCATCTTAATAAGCATGTTTACACGGGCAAATGTAGTTAAAATGTCTCAAAAACATCCTTCCTATTTTGTCCAATTATGTCTAATATTGTTCAAGAATAAAAATTTCTCACTAATTTTTCAATAACAAGCTCTCATATTTCACCAAAGCCTGCTTAAACAAGTCTACAGCCTCATCCATCGTACCGTAAAACTCTCCACCGGAAGCATTCAAATGCCCACCTCCATTGAAGAATTCAGCGGCTACCTGATTACAGGGGAATGCTCCTACCGAACGAAGCGAAACCTTAATCATATCCTTCTCGTATCTTCACGCAAGAATACCGAAAAACAAATTCCCTTCATCTGAAGAGGAATGTTTACAAAGCCTTCCGTATCTCCTTTTACATAACGGAATTTGCCCTGTTCTTCCTTTGAAAGACAGATTAAAGCTGCACGGAACTGAGGATATACCTGCATTTTTTCATAAAGTACATACCCCATCAGGCGAAGACGTCCTTCTGAATACGTATTGAACACCTTACGATAAATATCATCTTTATCAATACCCTTAGATAGCAGTTCGCTGATAATGAAATAAATCTCACGGTTATTGGAGTTATAAGTAAAGCCTCCCGTATCCGTCATCATTCCGGTATAGATACATTCTGCACCTTCCAAAGTAATGTCATCAAAACATCCCAGACGGCATATCAATCTAAAGATTAACTCCGAAGTAGAAGAAATTTCCGGATGTGAAATAGTCACCCGACAAAAAGGTTCCGGATTCAGATGGTGGTCAATCATCACCTTTCTTCCTGTGCATCTCTTACTGCATCTGCCATCCGGTCAATACGCGACAATGCGTTAAAATCAAGACAACAGATTACATCTGCCTCAGCAATCAGCTTATCGGCAAACTCAGCGTATTTATCATAACGAATAATATCTTTTGCTCCAGGCATCCACCGCAAAAAGTCAGGAAATGCATTAGGTACAATCACATTCACGGTCTTGCCATGTACAGACAAAAAATGATACAAGCCCAACGAAGAACCCAGCGCATCTCCGTCAGGAGAAACATGGGTCACAATCACCACTTTATCAGCCCGGTCAAAATAGGTCTCAACTTTATCAATATGGGCCTGAAGAATTACTTTTGACAACATATTCTTTTTCTTAAACTTACACTTTTGAAAGGAGCAAAAGTACAAATTTATTTTTATAAACTACAGCACAACGGAATAAGAACCTTGAACAGAAAGGTCTGTATAAGATATTTTAAGTAATTGACATTCCCTTATAAGCTTTTCACGGAAAGCATCATTCAGTGAGCTGTCCAAAATTACTTGCCGAATGGCAAATAGTTTGTCCAACTGCAAAAGGCTCCCTTTAAATCCCTTACAAATATATGCATACTCCAAAGGGAAACGCGATGAAGACTCATACGTTCTCCAGCGGGCATCATTCAACACTGCAACGTGTATATTTCGAATGCACAGCAGTCCGGTTTCAGAGTGGTGGGTGGAGACACAGTCTTTCTTACGGGTGTAGACTTCCGAGCGAAAGAAATACAACTGTTCCGGTGCGTCTCCTACATATTCCACACAAGACACCGCTACAAACAGATTACAAACCGCCAATAAACGAATCCAGTCGGAAGCCTTGCGGTGTATTCCGGATGCCCAGCATAGATAAAGGCAAATAATCACTCCAGCCAGCAGACAGGCTTGAGGGGATGATAAATAGATGGAAGTAATTTGAGAACCAGCCAATTGCTGTACTCCCTGCATGGATTTATTCAAGATCAAAGTACTCCATTCCAACAAAGTAATCACCGTATTTCCCACTATAGGGACGGAAGCCAAGCATAACGCAGCAAACGTCAGCACCAATATTACACCAGCCAATATAACTACAACCAAATTAGCCAGCAGAAAATAGGTCGGGAAACTTCCAAAGTAATACAGAATGAAAGGCAACGTACCTAGCTGAGCCGACATAGACAGACTGAGGGTATTCCATACATAACGCAGCACACGATTTTGATACATAAGCTACGCGAGAACAAAGGATAAAACGCCAGAATGGAAAAGACGGCAACAAAGGACAACTGAAAACTTATATCAAAAAGAAAGAATGGATTATACACCAGCATCAGGAAAGCAGCCAATACCAGGGAGTGCATACCCGAAAAACGTTCTTCCAGACAGAATGAGGCAAGTGTATAGACTATACATCACCACTGCACGCACCACCGACGAGCTTAATCCGGAGATAAAGGCAAAGCCCCACAACAAGCAGACAACCAGCAGAGCCAGCATTTTGCGCCCGTGCTTCAGATAAGTCAACGGATAAAACAACCACAAAAGAATACATGAAAAAATCCCCACATGCAATCCCGACAACGCCAGTACGTGACTGGCACCTGCCGCGCTGTACACCGCTTTCAATTCAGGAGTCAACTCGCTTTTCTCTCCGATTGTCAATGCCGACACCACAGCCTGTACATCCTCTTCCAGCCCCCAACTTTGATACACATCCACCACCTTTTGCTGACACACCTTTGCCCGCTGCATGAAAGACAAAGAATGAGGCTTTCCCGTACAACGCCAGTTACCAGCATAGGCCAAAGCCGTTCCGCTAATACCTTTTCGCAAAAGATAATCCCCATAATCAAATCCGGTCAGTTCCTTTTCAGAAAAAGGACGTGAAACTTTTGCATAGAAACAAACGCTGTCACCACAAGCTAAAGGACTTGACAGGGAGTCCGGCATCCACGACAAAAGGATATTCCGGTCTACCCTTTTCCATTTGTCACCCGACAACCGCTGCATCTCCACACGCACTTCCGCCCGAAGTGTCTTCCCTCTGACTTCCGGCACACTTTCCACTATACCTTTATATATAGCGGGGATCTCCATCCCAATTATATTGCACCGTTTCCCTTTGATGAAGTACCGATATTCCTCCCACAAGAAAAAGCCCTCCGCCACTCCACCGAAAGCCATCTCCACCGCCAACGGGAAAACCAGAATACTCCTCCGCAAACTCCCACAAAAAGCAGCCATATCGCAGCCCCATATTGCCATGAAAGATTTTCCGCCACCACGTGTCGAATAAAAATTCCGGTTGCCAGACAAATAGTCAACCGGAACAAAGGGTACGCTATCAAAGAATGTAAGGTTCCCAATACTTACTCCACATATTTCAACTCCTGAATAGCTTTTATCATATCCGGCGCCTTAAAAACAGAACTACCGGCCACCAGCACATCTGCTCCGGCACGTTGTAGCAAAGGAGCATTTTCCGGATTGACACCTCCGTCCACTTCGATAAGAGCAGAAGCCCCATTACGGGTTATCATTTCACGAAGTTGCTCAATCTTTTTTAATGTATTAGGAATAAATTTCTGACCACCGAATCCCGGATTGACACTCATGAGCAACACCATATCCACCTCTGTGATAATATCCTCCAACACGGAGACCGGTGTAGCCGGATTCAGCGTAACCCCTGCCTTCATACCCGCTTCCTTAATCTGCTGAATGACGCGATGCAAGTGAGGACAAGCTTCATAATGCACATTCATCATCATGGCTCCTAATTTCTTCACTTCCTGAATGAATTTCTCCGGCTGTACAATCATCAGATGTACATCCAGCGGTTTCTGACTAAGTTCCGCCACATACTTTAATACAGGAAAGCCAAAAGAAATATTGGGTACAAACACCCCGTCCATAATGTCCAGATGCAACCAGTCTGCCTCACTTTGATTTATTTTTTCCAGGTCACTCTTCAAATCAGCAAAATTTGCAGAGAGCAAGGAAGGAGCTACCATAATTTTTCCATCGATTTATTTTAGTTAATCAGATTCTTTTCAACAAAGATAAGCATCTTTTCTCATAAATCAACTATAAAAACTTATTTGGTCACATTAAAGCGCAAACCCAGTTGCAGATTAAAATTGAACGGATGTTCCTTTCGTATCGTCTCCACGCCACTGTGGTCATCAAAGTAATATGCGATTCCCGGTTCCAGATACAATCCAAAACGTGAAGTAAAGTTCACCTGTGCTCCGGCTGCTGCGGTAACAGACCATTGAAGCGGATCTACATCTAATGAAGTATTTTCAGACGTACGATTTCCTCCATTCGTTACTGTCACAGTTTCCAAATTTCCAGATACACATTTTTCCATTACTCCTCCAGCTGATGCATACACTGAAAGCCAGTTATTTTTCCAGATGGAACGATGCAGTTTAAGCGGAATACCTATATAATGCAATTTCTGAGTTTCCTCTACATAAGATTTAGAACCGGAACGAATATCAGAAGTTAGCAACGTATAGTTCAATCCCGTTTCCAGTGCCCAGTCTTCATGAAACTGCCAGGTACCGTCAATCCTACCGTAACAGGAATATGATGCTTTACCGTTGTCTGAGGAGCCTGTATGGCATTCTCCAACAACACCTGACTATAAGCCAGCCCGTTATTATTTATCGGAGACATATTCAAATCTGAGGAAGTATAATAAGCCGAACGGGCTACAAAACTTCCCATTCCATCAAATGTATTCAAAGAGCTATAAGGTGTATTTCCAGCACCAACACCCACAGAAAAGCCTGAAGATTTATCCGACTTATTTTTCAGTGCCATGGCATTACGTTCCATCTGTTCCCGGTCAGCCGCGCGACTCTCTTTCACTTTCCGGCTTCTTTCAGCAGCACTAGTTTCTTCTAGCTCTTGCGGTCTTGCACTCTCCTTTTCTTCAACCGACTCTATCGGTTCCTCCTGTTCAGCCAATGCAACTGAAGCAGGGGCTACCTCTACTATTTCTTCCGGCACTTCTCCGGCAGATTTCTTAGAAGAAACATTGGCCAAAAGAGCCACAGGTTCTTTCTGGAAAGGCTCAACATGCTTTACTTCAGCCACTTGTTCATCTAAAGAAGAAGTTTGCGCTGGCAAAGGCGTAT
>ENA-OQCS01001679-OQCS01001679.1-human-gut-metagenome-genome-assembly--contig:-NODE-1679-length-10880-cov-11.888868_pt1 | contig 10880 bp, 12 predicted proteins | sample MGYA00242757_ERZ504575 | MGnify/ENA primary metagenome ERZ504575 (study PRJEB26092, sample SAMD00036297) | human gut metagenome | host: Homo sapiens | study: EMG produced TPA metagenomics assembly of... | reverse complement strand
ATTTATTTTGATAGTTGATTCGTTCTCCTTGAATTACTGGATAACAAATCATTTTATCACTATCCAGATTTTCTACATGCATATCTACTGCACTGATCTGATGGTTTTCATAAGTATTGTAATAATAAATACCTTTTGTAACATTACAACACGACGTATACAATGTGATTTCATATTTTCCATCCGCTACTTCGCAACATCCTCGTTGCTGATCCACAGATCCGAGAATGTGGAAGAATTGGCTAACGCTTTCTTCCTCTGATTCACCTGAAATTGCATTTACCTTTGTAAAAGCTACACGTACAAAGCGTGAGGAAGATGAGAGATCTCCCGGAAGACCTAATCCTCCCATACCTCTACTATATGCATCAAGAGCCAAATTTTCGCAGAAAGTATTTCTGGGCTGTTTAGGAGATAAATACATATAATTATTTAGTTGAAACATCTGCTGTGGAAATGGCGGATTATTCGTAAGCACTCCTACTGGATTGTCATAAATATGCAAACCATCTGACATAGATTCTACCGTAATTGACTCATTCTCATCAGAAATGATCCAGTGTAATTGTGCTAATGGTAATTGCTCGCTGAAAGGAGTATTAACAATATTAATTCGTTCAAGAAGCTCGCGAACTTCAACTAAAGAAGAACACTGACTTAAAATCCACGGAATAAATTCAAACTGTGCAATATTTTCCACATCTGGCTTAATCGCGGCATAAACAGCATTTCCGACAAAATTCAGTCCTGCCATTGCCACTCCTTTTTCATTCATAGCATCATAATACAAAGGATAATCCTCTGCAACATGAGCCATTCCAATAATTGCATAATGATTTTTCATATCGCCAACATGGCGAAAATTAAACGCATAATTACGTGGTGTAATTACTATCTGATCACCATAAGAGAATTCATAATCGAGGGTTCGTCCAAAGTAAAAATCTTTTGTTTTATAAGTTGCTGCTGTACACATGATCGTTTATCCTCCTAAATAGATTGAAATATGTCAATGAGTTTTTCTTGAACAATATTATAGCACAATTCTTTTATTTTGTTCCAACTTCATACATGATCATAACATGTAAACTTTAAACTATTTTCCTAGATTATTTCTCCATCAGTTTTTCAAACCAGGTATTCATAGCTAGGATGAATTGACCTACGTCTGGCAATTCTTGCAGCATTTCGTTTAGGGTTTTGTGCTTCACATATTTCTGCACATACACCCAACAGGCAACGCTACTGGCTTCTGATACAATGTCAGCTATGGTTTTGCGCATAAGCTCTTCAAATTCAGCAATTTCTTCTTTTGGGACAACATCATACAGGGTTGGTGCCTGATGACTTAATTTTACTCCATTTTCATTTGCATCTTTAAGCAGATTCTTAACTTTTTCTCTTGAATTCTCCGGTACTTTCATGTACTCCCACATAAATGCTACCACATCAGATGGTGTGTCTTTTTTTAGTGGTGGTAACTGAATATAATCTTTGTTTTCGCTCATTTTCATATCCTCCTCACGATATAATAAAATCAATAATACGTTCTCTTGTCATGTCCAGTACAGTATCTACGAACACTCCTGCAAAAAGGATCAGATACAGAATTACACTCAGCGAAAACAGAAATGCAACCTGTACCCAGTCATGGTAACAGTATGCAGTTGCTATAATCAACAAAGTGAATATAAAACCAAGGATTCCCCTTACAACCGCATAAGTCTGTACTGTCATCTTCACTGCCAGGCCGATCACAAAAAGGATCAGCCATACCGGCAGTAATAATATCTTTCCAGCAAGTTTTAAAATAAACATGTGCACCTCCTATCTTACCAGTCCTGGCATATCATGGTTCACCTCTGCCTGATAATATCCGTTCATCATTGACGGTGCATTAAACAGGGCTGCTAATAAATATTTCTTGATGCTCTTCACCTTTGTGGTGTTACCACTCATACAGTGTAAGACATACTCGATATGTGAATAGGTCAGCATCAGAAATTTTTTCTTCACCAGTGATGCCGGATACCAGTTGCTGGCAATCAAGATCTTGTCATTTTTACACATCACAGTCTCTACGATCAGGTTCACGATTTCATCTACCTGTCGCATATCGTCATGATGGGTTACTTCCAGTGATTCATAATCAATGGTCTCTTTGACAAGGTTTTCATAAGCCTGATAATCCTCAGAGCGGTTATCGCTATCAAATCTTTTCTCATCCACAGATATGATAGGATTAGATTTATTATCATTCATTTCAGCATCACTAAGATTAGTATTATTAGGGTTTGAAATGTAAACTTCTTGAAGTTTGTTTTCGGGACTTCTAGAAGTTTGATTTTGGGACTTCATGAAGTTTAAATTGTAAACTTCTGCAGGCTCTTCATTTTCCACAGAAGTTTGTTTTTTAAACTTCTCTAATTCCTCTCCAAATTTTTTCTCATCTGTTTTCTCAGGCATAAAGGTTTTCACGTAGATAACGTTCACCTTTCCAAATCCCTGCCTGCGTTTCTCAATCAGACCAATTCCTGTTTCGTCATCCAGTTCTCTCATGGATTTAATGGCTTTATTTCTGCCACAGTTCAGTAATTCCATGATATCTTCGATGGAAAAGTAGATATATGCTCTGTTTTTGTCGTCAAACCACTGATTCTTGATGGAAAGAGACATTCGATCCAACATCAGTCCATATAAAATTTTAGCATCGCTTGATAAATCTTTAAAGTAACTGTCTGTAAATAATGCTTTTGGTATGCGGTAGAAGCTGAACTGATCAGCTTCGGTACCGTAAAAATAATTAAATGTCATTTTTTTCTCCATAATATCCTCCTTTCATTTTCTGCTAAGAAGTCCTCTTTTTAAACTTCTTTGACTTTGTTTTCTTAGCTTTTTCTATCCTTAACAGGACTGTTCCTGCATCCATTTTTCTAATAATGATTCAATCACCTGCTCCATATCTTTGGCTGTATAATCATCCGGAAAGTACTTTGTCAGTTTCTTTTCTGAGAAAGTGAGAGACCGGGATACTTCTTTGCCATCACACAGTTATTGAAAATTGATAACATCTGAATCTGATTGATTGGTCCATCATTTAGCTGATTTCTAAGTGCTGCAATCTGCTTGGGTTTAATAAATCCGGTGTCGCTGATATATTCGTAGATCCATCCCTGTATTTCCTTATCGATGTAGGAGATATTGACAGCAACCGTGAATTGAAGCTTTTTGTTATCTAACAGATCAAGAAGTTCTGGTAGCAATTCTGTCAGTCTAATGTAACGCTGAATCTGTTTATAGCTTTCACCTGTCCCATCCGCAATTGCTTCCGTTGTTCTTTTGAACTTTGGGACATTTTGTCCCAAAGTCAAGTCTGTCCGAGAACCTTGGTGTTTCATGGCCTCTTGTTTCATTTTGTAAGCAAAAGCTTTCTCACTGTAACTGATCCGTTCTCTGTGAAGATTGGAATCTACCATACTTAAAATGGAATCATCTTCACTTAATACTCGGATAATTACCAGTACTTTACGGTATCCCAACTTCTCCGCAGCATGTTTTCTTCTGTGGCCGGATATGATCTCATAGTATCCATCCGGTACCGGTCTGACGATCAGCGGATTTAATATTCCATACTTCTCAATGCTTTCCTGCAGAAGAAACATTTCCTTATCATCTTTCACCTGAAACGGATGCTCTTTGAACGGTCGAAGACGCTCAATCTCAATTTCTATGATTCTTTCTTCGTTTTCTCCTGATTGTCTGTTTGGCTCAGTCATCTTGACTCCTTTCCTCCAGGATTCAGGATACTAAAAAATGCCAGCCTGGAACTTTTATAGATAGTAAAGTTCCAAACAGACATTGCTGTTTGACCATTAGCTGTAGCTAATAGAATCGAATACTGTTTCAGCTAATTTATGTTTGCAGGTTTGGGAGAGATTGTTTCTTTTCCCGCCTTTTCTCTGATTTACATCCCCGAATAAGGGTGACAACGGAGCGGAACCCAAATGTTAGCTGGACTTCTTAAAACCCATGTTTGCAAACCGGTAATTTTGATTAGCTGTCAGCTAACAAAAATCGGATTGCGTTAGCTGGAAATTGATCATTTTGAATGGAATTTTGTGTCACGAACGTGATTTGAAAATAACAAAAGCGTTCGTTGTCAGCTAATCCAGCTAACATTTTCGAACGCTTTGAAGCCCGTCGCCAAGAGGATTTGAACCTCCGACCCCTCGCTTAGGAGGCGAGTGCTCTATCCAGCTGAGCTATGACGACACATGCCGCAAACCCTTGATTTTACTGGGTTTCTGGGATTTTTCCCTTCGGCCATATATAAGATTATCAACTCTTTTTCGAGTTGTCAATCTACAGATTTTTTCGATTTGGTAACATTAGACCGCTCCCCAATTTGGGGAATGCTTTGTTGTCACCTTTGGCATTTTTCAGAATAGATTCGAACTGAAAGTTGTTTTTCATTTTTTCCCTTTGGGGAATGCCTCGGCTTTCTCTTAGGAGGCGAGTGCTCTATCCAGCTGAGCTATATGGACATTTAATCAACACCCATAATATAAGTTACTGTTCACTCCGTTCTCAGTAACTTAACCAAAATTCATTCCAGATTACCTGCGACAATGGGATTTTGGCTTGTATGTCTCGGGACTTTGGCATATTTTTGCAAAAATACCTCGAGGAATAATGGTGTATGAACAGTAACTAATATACTATATTTCAAAGAAAATTACAAGTGCAATCTGGCTTTTCTTATCTAATTTTCTGCTTCCGGATTCCATGTATTATCTTCCAGCTTTTGAATCATCTCATCCAGTTCAACAGTATATGCTACTTTTACATCACTATCCTGTTTAACGATAAACTCAGACAACCCGTAAGCCTGTCCATTATCCGCCCAGTCATAAGTATATCCCAATCTTGTCCATGGATATTCGCCATCATAATAGCTGGAAATAATGTTCGCATCAAACCATGCTTTATAATCCGCATCAACATCTTCGGAGAATGAATCTGTCATTTCTACTGTTCCAATATCCGAAATATATGCCGGACGAAAAACATCTTCCGGTTTTACCCACATAGCTGTAACATAGTTAGATTCATTATCAGGAGTCAGACCAAGCAATTCTTTCATTCTTGTCTGCCAGTCTGTTACACCCTCTTTATTTTCCTGATACCAGTCTTCCAGTTCACCACCTGTAAATGTCCATACATTTCCCCATTCCAGTTTCACATCAGTGCCATCCGGATAACTGTCCGGATATTTATGGAATGTATATAGAAGAACTCTTCCCTCTTCATTATAAACTGCATAAGGCTCTCCCTCATCCAGGCTTACTACCGGAAGAATCTCACCATCCTCAGCAATCATCGCATCTTCAACTGCCTGATCAAAAAGAATCTGCAGATCATCTTCACTTTCAGCAGAGGAATCGGTTTCTGCTGCTTCTTCTGTCTCTGTTGTTTCTTCTGCCTGTACACTTACAGATACCCCGCATGATACAACCATTGCAGAAACCAGAACCCCACTTATCATCCATTGTTTCCATAATTTGTTTTTCATATAATATCACCTTCCTTTTTTCAGTTTTCCACCTTGCCTGCTCCAAGTATATCATAGGAATTCATTCTTTTCTTACCCATGGAATGAATTGCAAATATTCGGCGTGAAATGTATATTTCTATAGCATTTCCTCGTCAAGCGGATTGTTATAAGCATGTTTCACGTGAAACATATTCTTGTAAATCACAAGATGGCATAGGCGAAATATTCGTCCATGCATCATAAATCATTTTAATTAATAGTGCAACTGTCCCTGGAGCCATATGATTCCTTTGAATCTACGTCCGGTCTTTGGCTCCCCCAGCAAATCATTCTTATTGATACAAACATCAAACTGCATATCATTACAGTCTAATGTAAGCTGGCAGATTTCTTCTCCTGTTATAATGTTCTTGAATGTCATAAAATCCAGAATCTCACCCATGATACTATATTGATCACATTCAATTCCATATGGCATGAAATAGGAATCCACTATAGAAAAAATATCGTCTGTAACTATACGCTGAGAAATCATGGAATATGTATCCATATCCTCCATCGTGAGGCTCTCCATAGCCTCTTCATCACCGTTTCTGGCGGCTGCAATGAGATGATTTCTGTTCTTTGTCAGTTCACGTTCTGCTTTTACTGCTTCTTTATCTTTCTCTACAGGAAAAAGGATTTTTCCTTCCCTGCCAGCCCGGAAAGGGTTAAAGCTGGCCACCCGGAAGTATGTTGCCTTTTTCACGCTGTTGCAGATACTCAGCAGCATTCTGAAGATAGAAAATTAAAGTAACCCCAATTCTCAAATCGTCACAGGCACCTGCAAAAGATTCTTTGTCTGCATGTCTTTCTATCACAACACTCTCCTGTGTTGTAATGCCTGTTCCGCGAAAAAAAGGAAAATAATAATCCGGATAAAATACGTTGTTTTCATCATACTGCCCGCAGACAGTAATTCCACAATCGCATCCATAATTCTTGGAAAACTCTGCAAACATACCATCAGGGTAGTTCTCTATGACTGTTTTCTCATCATAAGTTTCAACCACATCCGTAATGATCTGTCTGATACTGCTTCTTTTGGTGATCCTGGAAAAACCAACTGCCCTCAGATAACTGTGCATAAGAACACCTCCCTGAAAAAGCTCACCCTCCATTAAGCGTGCTTTTTCTCAATCTTTGTCATACCACCCATGTATGGCTGCAGAGCTTTAGGAATACTTACAGAACCGTCTGCATTCAGGTTATTCTCCAGGAATGCGATCAACATTCTAGGCGGCGCTACAACAGTATTATTTAATGTATGTGCAAGATATTTCTTACCATCTTTTCCGTTTACACGATCTTAAGACGACGTGCCTGTGCATCACCAAGGTTTGAACAGCTTCCTACCTCGAAATATTTTTTCTGACGTGGAGACCATGCTTCTACGTCAAGAGATTTTACTTTCAAGTCTGCCAGGTCACCGGAGCAGCACTCAAGTGTACGAACCGGAATATCCAGAGAACGGAACAGATCTACTGTATTCTGCCATAATTTATCAAACCACATCGGACTCTCTTCCGTCTGCAGACAACGATCATTCCTGTTTTTCAAACTGATGAATACGGTAAACGCCTCTCTCCTCAAGTCCATGAGCACCTTTCCTTACGGAAACATGGAGAATAGCTTGTAAGAGTTTTCGGAAGTTCTTCCTCAGGAATGATCTGATCGATAAATTTACCGATCATGGAATGTTCACTTGTTCCGATCAGGTATAAATCTTCACCCTCAATCTTATACATCATGGCATCCATTTCAGCAAAACTCATTACACCTGTTACAACATTGCTTCTGATCATAAAAGGAGGTACACAGTAAGTAAAACCTCTGTTTATCATGAAGTCACGTGCATAGGAAATTACTGCTGAGTGAAGTCTTGCGATATCTCCCATTAAATAGTAGAAACCATTTCCCGCAACACGTCTTGCACTGTCAAGATCGATTCCATCAAAATTTTCCATAATTTCTGTATGATATGGCACTTCAAAATCCGGAACAACCGGTTCACCAAACTTCTCGATTTCTACGTTCTCGCTGTCATCTTTACCGATCGGTACAGATGGATCAATGATATTCGGAATTACCATCATATCTTTGAGAAGTTCTTCCTCTACCTCTTTCTCTCTTGTGGAAAGTTCTTCAATACGGGTTCCGGAAGCAGCTACCTGTTTCTTTACTTCTTCAGCTTCTTCTTTCTTTCCCTGTGCCATCAGTGCACCGATCTGTTTGGAAATTTTATTTCTCTCTGCACGAAGAGCTTCTACTTCCTGTTTGATTTCGCGATTCTCTTTGTCCAGTTCCAGAACTTTATCCACTAATTCCAGTTTATTATCCTGAAATTTGTTGCGGATATTCTGTTTTACAACTTCCGGATTTTCTCTCACAAATTTAATATCTAACATCTTGTTCCTCCTGAAATATTCTATTACATTATGTAATGATGTCAGGGTAAAATCTGGCAACAACTTTCCCCCTGATATCAATTTATCATATCATGTGCATTCCTGCACAAAACAGATTCTCTTTTAGTATGCTCTTGTTTTCAGCTTTTAAACATTACTGTTCACTCCGTTCACAGTAACTTTTAAAAAACTTTATTCTTCAATATTATCCAGTCCAAAATTCACTGCCTTACGAAGTGCCTCTACTTCTTCCTGGCTGAGCATAACGTAGGATTCGCCTTTTACAATTTCTTTCATATACAAAAAACAATTGTCCCGGCTGTGTACTGCATTTAAGATAAGGCCTGTATTCTCTTTGTCCAGCAAAGCCAGCGCAAAACTTAACTTTCCACCTACATCATCAAATGCGTCATACTTTTCTACACCATATTTATTAAACATTTTATCAAGATTCTTTTTGATAAAAAGAAGATCATGATCATGTTCTTCCTTCGCATCATAGAGCTTATCTATCTGAGCGAATTTTCTAACGAATACTTTTTCCAGAGACTGTGCATCTGAACCTTTCATGAACGTCTTATATTTACGTTCCAGACGGCTCAGGCGCATATTCATACTGATATTCCTTACCAGCAGGAAGATAGTAAGAATCAGCAGTATAATAATGATGATCCCGGAATCAATTCCAAGATTTTCAAAAATGCCACTCATATTACTGTCACTCCTAACCAATGGATTCGAAAAGATCTATGATTCTTTCCAGTTCATCCTTGGAATAATATTCAATTTCAATTTTACCTTTGTCATTTTTCTTTCTGTGAATCTGGACTCTGGTACCCATGATACTTTTCATTTTTTCTTCCAGACTTTCATATATTGCATCCTCAGCAGAACTGAATTTGCTCTTCTTTGCTGTTTTTGGCGGCTCCAGCATACGTTTTACAAGCGCTTCTGTTTCACGAACACTTAATTTCTCGTCAAAAACCTTCATTGCAATTGATTCCTGCTTTTCCTTATCTGCTATCGAAAGGATTGCCCTGGCATGACCGGCAGTGATCATCTCATCAATCAGCATCTGCTGCACTTTTTCACTGAGTTTGAGAAGTCTCATTGCATTTGTTACTGCTGTTCTGCTTTTCCCTACACGCTCTGCGATTTCATCCTGTTTCAGATGAAATTCATCAATCAGTCGTTTATATGCCATCGCTTCTTCCACAGGGTTTAAATCTTCCCGCTGAATATTCTCAATCAGGGAAATTTCTACTAATTCCTGCTCAGAAAACTCTTTAACAATTACAGGAATCTCTGTCAGTCCGGCAAGCTTTGCCGCTCTCCAGCGTCTTTCACCTGCAATTATTTCATAGTAGTCCTTTTTATCAGACACAAGAAGTGGATGGAGTACGCCGTACTGTTTAATAGACTCAGACAGTTCCATGAGTGCATCTTCATCGAACTGTTTACGTGGCTGATCCATATTCGGCTCTACACTTGAGATCTTTACGATCATTGCCCCTGTTTTCGAATCTGCTGTTTGCTTCTTTGCAACAGTAGGGTTTGTCTGTTTTTCAGCTACGTCAGATTTCTTCTCTGTTTTAACTGTTTTGGTTATTGTCTTTCTGGCAGGTTCTTTGACAACAGATGTTCTGTCTGGAAAAAATGCATCTAAGCCTCTGCCAAGACCGTTTTTTCTTCCTGCCATTAATTATCCTCCCTGTTGAGCACTTCCTCTGCCAGAAGCCTGTAGCTTTCTGCTCCTGCTGATCTCGGATCATAGATATTAATCGGCTGTCCATAGCTTGGAGCCTCCGCCAGTCTTACATTACGTGGAATAATTGTTTTATAAATATTCTGATTTAAATTCTCTTTTACGTTTTCCACTACCTGCAGAGACAGGTTTGTTCTTGCGTCATACATTGTGAATACTACGCCTTCCATTTTCAGACGTTTATTCAGTCTTTCTTTTACCAGATCAATGGTATGAATCAGCTGTGAAAGTCCCTCCAACGCATAATATTCACACTGGATTGGCACTAATACAGATGTAGCTGCGGTTAATGCATTGATCGTCAGCATATTTAATGACGGCGGACAATCCAGTATTATGTAATCATATTTACGTCGAAGCTTATCTGTGATTCCCTTTAAGATAAATTCTTTATCATCGATTCCTACCAGCTCGATTTCTGCACCGGAAAGATTAATATTAGATGGAATCAGGTCAAGATTCTCAACAACATCTTTTACAATCGTGTCTTTCGTTTCTGCCTCTCCAAGCAAAAGTTCATACAATGTATTTTCTATGCCGTTCTTATCAACGCCGAAACCACTGGTAGTATTTCCCTGTGGATCCATATCAATTGCGAGAACCTTTTTCCCTTTTTCTGCAAGACATGCTGAAAGATTAATTGCAGTTGTTGACTTTCCAACTCCGCCTTTCTGATTAGCAACTGCTATAATTCTTCCCAACTTCATTCCTCCTTTATGAGGTTTTAATTGTAGTTATTCCTATTTTGCCTGTTACATTATTTTTTATAATGCCAACAGGCATATACAGGTTTATTATAACACTTTTATTTTAATCATGCCACATAATGTTCACGTGAAACATAAAAAAACACATTATTTTTAACATAAATATTGTATATTTTGTGGTGATTGACATTTTCTTTTTCCATCAATCGTTTCTGTTCACTCCGTTCTCAGTAGCGTAGCCAAAATTCCAGATTGCCTGCGGCAATGGAATTTTGGCTTGTATGTCTCGGGATTTTGGCACATTCATGCCAAAACACCTCGCGGGATTGTGGTGTGTGAACAGTAATCATCAAGTTACTGTTCACTGGTAATATCCCGCGAGGTGTTTTTTGTGAGTGAAGGTCACA
>ENA-OQCS01001678-OQCS01001678.1-human-gut-metagenome-genome-assembly--contig:-NODE-1678-length-10888-cov-5.944057_pt1 | contig 10888 bp, 16 predicted proteins | sample MGYA00242757_ERZ504575 | MGnify/ENA primary metagenome ERZ504575 (study PRJEB26092, sample SAMD00036297) | human gut metagenome | host: Homo sapiens | study: EMG produced TPA metagenomics assembly of... | reverse complement strand
CGGCTTTCCCAACTTCGCATTGCTGATGAGAATGTCCAAGTATCGTCTCACCTCCAATATTGGTATATATTGATTATATACAATATTACTTGAAAGTCAAGTCCTTTCCAAAAAAAGAAACCCCGCCTGGCGTCAGCGGGGCCGCTATGCATGATTTCGTGGCGCGCTTAAAAGCTGCTCCGGTTGTTCGGGCTCATATTGGGGAAGGCATTCGGCGCATTATTCTGCATCATATTGCTGCCGGAGACCGGCCTTCCCTGGCTGTCGAACCGCATTGTTGGATTGCCACCATTGCGCGGCTCATAGAAGGTGATAAATTTTAACGAATATACGTCACATACAACGTAACGGCCTTCGTTGGGCTGATACAAGGTGACAAAATTTACGCCGGCGGAATAGAGCACGCCGTCACGCCGGACAATATTGTTGGTGCCGATGAGGAATTCGCAAGTGACCGGCTGGCCAATGTTTTCCTGTAGAATTGCCGCGAGCGAGTCGAGATAGTATTCGCGTCCAGTCTGCGGGTTTTCGATCTGCTCCTCCGTCAGCCCCGCCTGTGCGGCCGGGTTAAGATGGAGGTCGTTACCATTGGCAGGGGTTTGGGCAAACGTGTTGTTGTTACCGTCCATTCTAACACTCCTTTGACTGTTTTCAAGGTAATCGAGAGGTCAAGTTTTGAAAATAGGCATCTGTAGGGTTATAAAAGCAGTGCTCATTGATCCTGGCGGTGAAAATGCCGACATTGCTTGGGAAATAGGTCTGACAATTTGGGGAATATGGGTTGAAAACCAAAGCGCCTGGCCTACGTTATACAGCCGTTGGCCCGCGATCGCCCAATCCGCGATTTCATAATGGATAGCCTCCGGGCGCATATTGTAGATGTTTTGCAGATTTGGCCGTCCACCCACAAATTCCTGCACACAGGTAAACTGACCGGGCTGAAAAATAATATTCCGGATGCTGCCCTGACCGACGCGCAGATATTCCCGCCCGGCGCGTTGACTCGGTTCATGATCACGCCGGCCACGCCGCGCATGCCCGCGTCGCCCTCGCCCCCTGCCTCACACTGGATCAGGCGGGCCAGAAGCTCGCGGTCTGAAAAGCCATAGCATCCCTCCTCTGCACAAAAATCTATATGCTTTTCAACCGTTGATTATGCAAAGCCTGCGATTCAGGAAGCCATGCGCTTGCCTGTGTTGCACATTAAAAATATTAAATTGAAATAAAAGAATAAAAATTTGACAAAAAAATTTATAAAAATATTAAAATCATATACATCATTATTGTAATATATATATTGACAAATTTAATATCAAGGAGGATAATCATAGAAAAAGGAGGGTTTGATGTACTGGTTCAACAAATACCGGAGTTATCTGAAAAGCCCGCAGGCCTACTATTATTTTTTTGGAAAAAACAGATTTAAGCAGATTCCCCGCGCTTCAAATCGGCGCGATTGACAAACTGGAGGAGGCGGACGAAAGCGGGCTTTACCAATGGATGGAGGATTATCCGCTTTTGCTAAGGCAATATCCTTTGCAGGACTGCGCACAGGGCGCGGACGATTTCCACACGGCGCTGCGCGTGATGGATTGGCTCTCCGCGCATACCCATTATTGTGGATTACAGTTCCGTTTGATCCCCGACCGCACGCCGGCAATCCTCGCATATGGATATGACAAACCCTTCCGCAATGCGATCAACTGCCGCTTCAAAGCTATCGCCATGGCGGACTGCCTGCTGGCTCTACAGAAAAAGGCTTACCCAGTCGCCCTAATCGCGCAGAAAGAGAAGGGGAAGGATCAGCCTTGTCACCTGATGGTACAGATGTATGCACGGGAACTGGAAAAATGGGTCGTGTTCGATCCTTCCTTCCGCACCTATTTTCTGGATGAAACAGGCCGCCCGCTCGATATTTTTGAGCTACGGGAGCAATTTATGGAGGAAAAACGCCCCGGTTCCCCGGTTATGATCTCAACGGGTCGGACGGCTTACAGGATATTTACATCCAATCGTTTGTCAAACCGCATTGACCAATATTACCACTTGGAGCGACAACTCGATGGATCGAAGGATGGTAAGTCTCTTCAGACCCGCAAGCCTTTGACCGGATTCCGCCCGGATTCGGGCCGGTGATCAAAGCGCAGGCGGAGCGCTTCCAATCGCTCCATACAACTCGTTGAATTGAAGAAAGCCGCGCGCATGCTGTGAAGCCATGGCGCGCGCCTTTTTATTCGATTGTTTATTTTGCAACCTCATCAAAGGCAAGCGCACGATTCAGGAGGCGTACCTCTCCGCCAGCGAGCTTCTCCGCCTTCACCGGGCCGGCGGGAAGCGTTTCATTAATCTGTTCCGTGTCTCTACTCACCTGACGTGTGCTGATGCCCAGTTCCGCTGCTGTTTCCTTAACTTGTTTTCCCATAATAAAATAATCGCTCACGATTTTCTTTTCCTTCTCTGTCAGATCACTGAAGAGTTCTTTGAAGAAGATCTCTGTTGTGATATCTGATGCAATGTCACGTCCATCATCTGCGATAAAGTCTGTCGCACAACTGTTTTCTGATTCTAATCCACAAAATAATACTGTATTATTTCTCTGATGCTGCTGATCGAACATATAATGTTCCTTATTATAAGAAATATTAAGAACTTCCAGCTCTTCTGCTGTAATATTAGCGTATTTCACCTTCTGATATCTGTCGTAAAATGTGTATTTTCTTTCTTCCATGATTGTTCCTCCGATTTGTCGTTTTTGTTGATTTGTGACAAATCGGAAATCATGGATATCTGGCATAATGTCTGCCTCTTCCCTGCATCTTGATATGCTCTTCCTTTCCGGCATCTACCTGTTAAAAAGGAAGCTTTTTCAAATCTGCAACCTGTTTTTTGGGTATAAAAAAGGCCATGCCCTTCCGGGCACAGCCTGACGCCTTAAAATTTGAGAAAAGAAAAACCTCCGCAAACATTACGTCTGCGAAGGTCTATTTCTCTCAGCATATCAATTCTAACATGCATGTATTTTCATTGTAATGCCATTCACATGCCAGTTTACTGTCAGTTCACTGCCACTTTACTCCCACTTTTCTTCCAGTTTATTTCCTCCATCTTATTCTGTATCTTTTCCGGACGTGTAAATGCCCAGAGCATTGTTGCATACAAACGGATTGCTTTCTTACGGTTTCGATAATAAGTGGTACTTGGCATATCATCCAGCATCAGCATCACATCTTCATTGGTATTTCCTGCTTCAAAATATCTATATTTCAAAAGCCGATAATACAGCTGTCCATTCTTCGGATAATCCCTCAAAGCTATCAGGGAATCTCTCATGATTTCCAGCAAACAGAGATTCATATCATTATTTAGAAGCTTTTCCTGGATTCTGCGTTTCTCTGCAGTCGCATCGAAATCTACCAGATCATATAACATTTCCTTCAGATGCTTCCCTTCTTCTGCATACATTTCATAATCTATATCCACAAGATTCTTCTCAATACGGAACATTACCTTGGTATACTGACTCAACAATAATTCCGTATTCTTATAAGCATCCTCTGCCACTTCTTCCATATTGATAAACATATCCTGTATTCTCTGCATAATTGTCCTCCTTCCCGACCGCTTCCGCAGCCAGACCAATCATTGTATTGTTTATTCCATTCACAGTCTGTCACTGTCCTAACATCTCTTCATGCAGATTCCGCAGAAATATCTGCTGTGGGATAGCTTCTATTTCTGGCTGACCGGCAACTGTATGATCTATTGAAAGCAATCGGTTCTCACGGGAAAGGATGTATCCCCGACTGCTGATGTTCTCATCGAATATCTATCTCTCCAAAGGGGGCCCTGATTCAGGGCTCCCTTTTAGGGCACCGTTATTTACGTTCCATAAACCATTTATAATTTTCTTCATAAGTCAGATGACAGATTTTCCCGCCCACCTGACAGGTATAACGATATCCGGTTCCGCCAGCTTTTCGACTGGCACAACGCTCCGGTTTTGAAACCTTATCAATCGCATACTTACGTCCATCTTCCCAGACAAACGCTGTAGGGATCAATTCTCCTTCCCGCTGAATACCGCCAGGACATCTACATACACTTTAGCTGTCATTACAAAACACCTGCTCTCTCCTATCCATGAAAATATGCTTGTGGATGAACCGTGTGTTCCTTAGCATTCAGCTGTGCCAGTATCTTATCCTGATACATAAATGCTCTCTGAATACTCTGATAACCAAATCTTCCACGGATCTCATCTGCACCTGGTCCATCTTTTTGATTTTTTCTCTTTTTGTTTCATCCATAAATAAATCAAGCTGATAAGGCATCTCTTCAGACACCAGATCACATCCTCGAACACCAAGACTACGAATCGGATGTTCCCAGTTATAATTTTTCTGAAATAACTCAAATGCAGTTCTGGCAATTTCTTCTGTAAGATTACTTGCCCTGTCCAACTTGCACTGTCTCGTGAATGGTACAGTCCATTATCCCGAATCGAGATTTCTACTGTCCTGCATTGAAAACCATTTTCACGCAACCTGGCTCCTACACTTTCTGAAAGCGCCATCAAAATAATCTTCACATCCAATTCACTAACAAGATCTCTTGGTGTTGTTGTGCTGTTCCCGATAGATTTGATTGGTGCTCTATATCCTTCTACTGAAACTGGAGTCTTATCCCATCCATTTGCAAAGGTATGAAGTACCAATCCCATCTTTCCAAGATATGTTTCTAATATAGAAGGTTCTGCCCCTGCCAGATCGCCAATCGTACAAATGCCAAGTTTCTTCATCGTCCGTTCAGTGCTTCTTCCAACCATGAGTAAATCTCCTACTGGAAGTTTCCATGCAATATCCTTGTAATTGTCTTTGGAAAACTCTGTAATGGCATCCGGCTTTTTATAATCAGAACCGAGCTTTGCAAATATCTTATTCCAGGAAACACCAATACTTACGGTAACACCCAGTTCATATTTAATCCGACTGCTGATCTCTTTTGCAATCTTCATTCCATCTCCCTTGATAGAAGTACTGGCGGTCACATCCAGCCAGCTTTCATCAATCCCAAATGGTTCTCTCTGATCTGTGTATTCACTGTAAATCTCCTGTGCCATTCTGGAAAACCTCAAATAAAGATCCATGCGAGGCGGTACAAAAATTATTTCCGGGCAAACCTGCCTTGCCTGCCACAATGCCATACCTGTTTTTACTCCGGCTCGCTTTGCAATATAATTCGCAGTCAGCACAATTCCATGTCTTGCTTCCGGATCGCCCCCAACTGCCATCGGCTTTCCGGCAAGTTCCGGATGATGCAGCATCTCAACACTTGCGTAAAAGCAATTCATATCTGAATGAAGAATTGTCCTGCTCATAACATTCACCTACCAGTCTAAAAATCGTAATAAAACTTCTTTGCTTCATATTGACTTTGTGAAGTTTTTGAATTATAATTTCTACTAACTTCACGAACGTTTGTTTGTATTCTATACGTGATAATGAACTCTGTCAATAGTTTTTATGAAGTTGATGAAGTTACGATTTCAAAAACTTGGAAAGGATCCCACTATGAATTTTTCAGACAAGATTAAATTTCAACGAGAACAAAATCATCTGACACAGAAAGAACTTGCAGAACTGGTCGGCGTATCCCAGCGTGCAATCGCAGCTTATGAAAGTTCCGGCACAATCGCACGAATCTCTACTATGAGAAAGCTCGCTCATGCATTAAATGTCTCTTATGATTATTTAAAACATGATGAGATCACAGATCCTTCTTATGGAATTGAAAAAATGGATTATATTGATGAAGTCAATGGACAGCTTGGTGAAAAAGGTGCCAGGGACATCAATGAGATTCTCGAAGCCAACCGTGCTCTTTTTGCTGGTGGCGAACTCGATGAAGAAGCAAAAGATGCTTTCTATCAGGCTGTAACCAAAGCATATCTTTCCTGTAAGATGGAAGCTAAAAAGACATTTGGACGGAAAAAGAAAAACACTGAAACGGAAAGGGATTCATAGGTGTCCGTATTTTCGTACAGCACTTTTGCTACTCTATACTTGCAGCAAACTATCTTATGAAATATCGAGGTGTTTTTATGAGTTCAAAATGTATAAGAGACACTGTTAGTAAAGTAAAAACAAAATATCAGGAAAGTGATCCGTACCGCCTTGCAGCCGCTATGCATATTATTGTTAAGAAGCTTCCGCTTGGAACTGATCCAAACTGTTGCAAAGGCTTCTGTATGCGGGAATGTCGAAAGACCTGCATCGTCATTAACTGCGACCTGCCGGAAATCATACAGCAGATTATCCTGATCCACGAGATCGGTCACGCACTCCTTCATCAGAAAACCCTTCAGATCAAGTGTTTTCATGATTTTGAATTATTCGATGGAGTATCACAATGTGAATATGAAGCGAATTGCTTTGCCGCTGATTATCTTCTGGAAGATGAAGATGTACTGGAGATGCTTAACGCCGATATGTCCTTTTTCCAGGCTGCCGCAGACTGAAGTTCCACCGGAACTTCTTGATTTCAAATTCCGAATGATGAAACGAAGCGGCGTTCAGATTGTAGATTCTCCGATTACTTCCAACAGTGACTTTTTAAAAGATATCCCTACTTCGGGAATAATAGAAAATTACTAAATATGCTATTTTTGAAAAAGGAGATTTTTGAAAATGATCAACTTAAATAAACATAGAATAGACTTTGGAAAAGGGGATGTAGGCATTGGTGTCATCGGTAACACTACAGATTCCGCACAACTGGCATTTTATAATCAGAGTGCACGTCCCATCCATATACTCAAGAATCCAGATCAGAATCCTGGGTTCGAACCATGGAATTTAAAGAAGAACCTTTTATCATGAGCTTCTCCAATCCTGAAAGCATTGATGCAGTTATTTCAATTTTACAACGTGCCAAATATATTAATTTCACTTCCAAAAACGAACCGCAAAAAACAGAATAGATGAATGATGTATCTTATAAAGAATGGCTGTCTTTTCTCCAATGAGCAGGCAGCCATTTCTCATGTAATTCTTTAATACAAGTCTCCCACATATCCATCTGCTTCCAGATGCATATAGCACTCGTCCACCTTCTCTGATTCCAGAATCCGCAAAACGTGTTCCATACCTGTAGCAAGTTCTTTTGTTTTTAACTCTTCCAGCGGAATCCAATAAACTCTTCCTTCCTCAGAACTCTTTAATTCTCCGGTAAACTTATCCGCTTTATACAAGGTAATAACATAGTGCACTCCGCTCTTATGCCAATGATATAATCCTCCAAGCTTCGGTGCTTCAACCGTAAGTCCTGTTTCTTCCCAGACTTCCCGAATCATAGATTTCTGAAAAATCTCATTTGCTTCTACGTGACCGCCTGGAAAAGTTGTACCGGTATAGCTATCATTTACTTTATCCAGAGCCAGTACATTCCCTTTATGATCCTGAATCATACACATATTCATAAAACAGACCTTCTCAATCTGACTCTCTTCTTTTTCATTCAGAGATTTTCTGACACGTTTGTTGATATCCGATCGTTTGGATTTATAATGCTTGAAGACCTCTCCATACGGAATCCAGATTTCTGCATCTTCAATTTTTCATAAACAGAATCCACCACTTCTTCCAGATGTTTGTCACTCGGAAAGTACATTTTTTCATATAATAATCTCTGGTTGCCTGAAACATCCATTCCGCAATCTTTTCTTTCTGCTTCATTTTTAACTGGGAATACTTCTTATTCGTTTGCAGTAATCTCCCATCTATCATCTTATGGTTTTTCCGTGACATCGGTTTGACCTCTTTTCTTCTTTTTCATTCAGATTTTACTATACCACAGAATCATGCTTGCGTCATACTTCTGAGCTTCGATGTCCTCTTTTTCTTCTCTCAGTACCTTATTTATAGAGGGTTCTTTTTTAAGACTCTCTTCCGGCGGCTGTGCCACCGGGTAAATAGCAAGGACAGGAAGTGTATATACACTTCCGGAAAACCAGCAATTTAGGGAACCCTGCCCTAAATTAAAAACACAGAAGTCACTACTTCGAAGAACCAAAGAAAGGAGAATCTGCCTATGGCAAAGAGAAAAAGAAATATACAGATTTTGTTTTGTGTTTCCCCAGAAGAAAAAAAGCTTATTCGTAGAAAGATGATTGAATCAAAGACAAAAAATATGGGAGCTTATCTTCGTAAAATGCAATCGACGGTTACATCGTCAACACCGATACCACTCCACTGAAGAAACAGTATGAGGAAATGCATAAGATCGGTGTGAATATTAATCAGATTGCCAAAAAAGTAAACAGCACCGGTGATCTGTATCCGGAAGAAAAGCAAGAATTAAAAGAGATGGTGAAAGAATTATGGCGTATCTTAAGATCTTCCCAATTAAAGTAACAGACAAGAAAGCTCTGGACTACATCACGAATCCAGATAAAACAGAAGAAAAACTGTTAGTTTCCAGTTTTGGCTGTTCCCCGGAAACTGCAGATCTTGAATTTTCTATGACAAGAGAAATGGCAAAAAAGAATGGAATGGACAAAGGTGATAACCTGGCATTTCATCTGATCCAGTCATTTAAACCTGGAGAAGTTGATGCCGAAACTGCCCATCGCTTAGGGCAACAATTTGCAAACGAAGTACTGAAAGGAAAATATGAATATGTGATAAGCACCCATGTTGATAAAAATCATATCCATAACCACATCATCTTTAATGCAGCAAGTTTTGTTGATCATCACAAGTATGTTTCCAATAAGCGGAGCTACCATAAAATCTGCCGGATCAGTAATCGTATCTGCCATGAAAATGGACTTGCCACCAGTATGCCAACCGGAGAAAAAGGCAAAAGTTATAAGGAGAACATGGAATATCATCGTGGCACCAGCTGGAAAGCCAAGCTACGTGTTGCAGTTGATAAAGCAATCTGGACTTCCATCAACTATGAGGAATTTTTACAAAAAATGCAGTTAGCCGGATATGAAGTCCGACAGGGAAAACACCTGTCCTTCCGTGCACCGGAACAGAAAAACTTCACTTATATGAAATCTCTTGGAAGCTATTATTCAGAAGAAAATGTCCGCATCCGTTTGGCAAAAAACCGTAACAAAATAAAAGCTCCAAGGCATCTGTCCAGAGAAGCTCGCCTGTATATCAATATCTCCACTTATGTTACGACCGGCAATCGAGAAGGATTTGAACGATGGGCAAAACTAAATAACCTGAAAGAAGCGGCACGCACCTTCAACTATCTTTCCGAAAATAACCTGCTGAATTATGAAGATTTCCAACAGCATGTTTCTGATGTTGATGCTTCTGTTAAAGCGGCTGATCAAAGAATAACGCAAATCAACAGTGAGCTGAGCACACAGAAAATCATTCAAAAACACTGTGATTCTTACCGTCTCTGCCGAAAAGTGATTGAAGATTGCAAATCTGCTAAAAATCCAAAAGCATACCGAACCAAACATCAAGCAGAATACCAACTGCACGATTCACTAAAAAAAGAGCTTCAGGATCTCGGTGTTACCAAAATCCCAAGCTCTAATAAAATCCAGAATAGGATAGAAAATCTTGAATCTGAACAAGCTGCTACTGTCCGGGAAAAACAAGAATTGCAGAAAAAGCAGAAGACACTGAATATCATTAGACAGAATTTCACAGCACTACTTAATGCTCCGGAGATGCAAATTCCCATATCAGAAAAAGAGCTAACTCTCTAAAAAGAAGGAGGTACCTACTTTAACGGTGCCTCTTGCTTTTCGTCTAATCTATTTATATCTTCCTCTTTATGCAATTTCCCATATTACAGTTGCCGTATCAGTAACATTAATATCGTCTGCCTCAATATCTATATCATATGCTCCCGGTGCACTCATTTCACATTCCGTACACTCCATTAATCTCATTTCATTCAATGGCTTTGTTACAAAATCTATCTCTCCCCAAGAATAATCAATTGCCTGTATTTCACCCAATTTCACATTTGCTGCTGTTGTAAGCACCTGTGCCTTTTGAATGGAATCCTCGATTGCTTTATGTAACAGCTCATTTTTACATTTTTCTACATCTGCCACTGTATACTCAATAGAAAACTCTGGCCTTAATGAGCTATGAGCCAAAGCGTAAAGGACTTGCCTAATCTTTTATTATCAGCTGCAAACTCTATTTTCATATGGTGATTATACTTATAACCTTTAAATCTTCGCTTCCAGCTCTTATCTCTGTCCTGATAGCTTTCATATTCTGTATCGACATTAAAATATACTGTTTTAAGGTCTTTTCTCTGAAAACCAAGTTTCTCAAACAAATCCTTGAGAAGCTCTGTATCTTCTGTTGACCTTCGGAGAGTATCTTCATATTCTTTGCAAAGTTCTTCCTTGTTGACATATAACCGGATTTTATCCGGCTTTACTGCTATTTTCCCTTTTCCTGTAACTGCCCGAAAAAAGGACATAAAAAAAATCCCTCCAAATTTAAAAACAAATTCAGAGGGTAATTTAGGGTATAACAAAATAACCCACCCGAATATCGTTTTTTTTATTTGGTGAGTTTGTTCTTTCAAATACGAAACAAAAAGAGCCGATGATTCGTGAATTGTTCCACAATTTCATCGGCTCTGCGTCTTAAGCGTCTGGCTCTTTGATGACAGTTATCTTCAAGTTGTCAACTTTAATCAATCTTTCTTGTCTGCATTTTGGACAATAAAGGGGATAATTCTCCAAAACAGTGTCCTTCCTAATTTTATTACGGGTTTTGCTCCCACAAACAGGACACAATATCCATTCGCATTTCATCATAATTAGTCTCTAATCCTTTCAAATCTCATTTTATATGACTTTTGCAAGCTGTTAAGCTAACTTGTGGAACATATG
>ENA-OQCS01001677-OQCS01001677.1-human-gut-metagenome-genome-assembly--contig:-NODE-1677-length-10890-cov-4.840751_pt1 | contig 10890 bp, 14 predicted proteins | sample MGYA00242757_ERZ504575 | MGnify/ENA primary metagenome ERZ504575 (study PRJEB26092, sample SAMD00036297) | human gut metagenome | host: Homo sapiens | study: EMG produced TPA metagenomics assembly of... | reverse complement strand
ACGCAGATTTCCCGGAACTAAGAGTTACTACGCTTCCTGCAAAATTCACCCAAACCGAAATAATGCCCCGCGCTGTTTACTAGTTGTTTCGCGTTACTGTTCACACACCACTATCCCGCGAGGTGTTGGCATGAATATGCCAAAATCCCGAGACATACAAGCCAAAAATTCCATTGCCGCAGGCAATCTGGAATGAATTTTGGCTAAGTTACTGTGAACGGAGTGAACAGTAACTGTTTCGTAAGGCGCGCGAACAATATACGCGAATATATGTTTGCGTTATGAGGTGGTATGTGGTATGATGAATCGGAAGTGATGAATTTGGGACGGAGGATGTATCATGATTGCGTTTGTTCATGGAATGGCTGTGGATATGACTGAGAGCTCGGTGGTTGTTGAGGCCGGGGGGATTGGTTATGAGATATATATGACGGGGGGCAGATTTGTCTGAGATTCGTATGGGGGGAGGATGTGAAGGTCCATACTTATTTCAGTGTGAGAGAGGATGCATGAAGCTGTATGGGTTCAGGACTAAGGATGATCTGCAGATGTTTAAGCTGCTTCTTGGCGTGAATGGTGTGGGGCCGAAGGCTGCGCTGGGAGTTTTGGCGGGGATTACAGCGGATGAATTGAGGTTTGCAATTCTTTCGGATGATGTGAAGACGTTGTCGAAGGCTCCGGGTATCGGGAAGAAGACGGCTCAGAAGCTGATTCTTGAGCTGAAGGATAAGATGAAGCTGGAGGATGCGTTTGAATTGAAGCTGGCTCATGAGCAGGAGAGGGCAGTAGTGGGAGCCGGTGGGGTTTCGGATGGCAGGCAGGAGGCTGTTGAGGCTCTGGTTGCGCTGGGATACAGCAGTGCGGATGCGCTTCGTGCGGTGCGTAAGGTTACGGATGTGCCGCCGGATGATGTGGAAGGTCTTTTGAAGGCTGCACTGAAGAATTTTTAACTGAAGCAGGATTTCACGCTCTGGTAGATTGGATTGCCTGTATTGTTATAGAATTGTTATAGGTTAGGATGGGTAACAGATGGAGAAACGTATTATAACTACGGATGTGACGGAGGAGGATTTTTCTCTGGAGGGGAATCTCCGGCCACAGACGTTGGATGATTATATTGGTCAGGAGAAGACCAAGAGTACTTTGAAGGTTTATATAGAGGCTGCGAAGCAGAGGCATGATGCATTGGATCATGTTTTGTTTTATGGTCCTCCGGGGCTTGGTAAGACTACTCTTTCGGGGATTATTGCCAATGAGATGGGGGTTCATATGAAGGTGACTTCCGGGCCGGCTATTGAGAAGCCGGGGGAGATGGCTGCGATCCTTAATAATCTGCAGGAGGGAGATATTCTGTTTGTGGATGAGATCCACCGCTTGAACAGGCAGGTGGAGGAGGTCCTTTATCCTGCTATGGAGGATTATGCTATTGATATTATGATCGGGAAGGGAGCTTCTGCCAGGTCTATACGTCTGGATCTGCCGAAGTTTACACTGGTGGGGGCGACTACCAGGGCAGGACTTCTGTCTGCACCTCTTCGTGACCGTTTTGGTGTGATGCATCATCTGGAGTTTTATACTCATGAGGAGCTTAAGACGATCATTATCCGTTCTGCTCAGGTTCTTGGAGTGGAGATTGATGAGAAGGGTGCGGCTGAGATTGCCAAGAGATCCAGGGGAACTCCGAGGCTTGCCAACCGTCTGCTGAAGAGGGTTCGTGATTTTGCGCAGGTGAAGTATGATGGACGGATTACTTATGATGTGGCGTGTTTTGCGCTGAATCTTCTGGAAGTGGATCAGTATGGTCTGGATAAGATTGACAGAAGGATTCTTCAGACTATGATCGTGAATTTTCAGGGTGGTCCTGTGGGACTGGAGACTCTGGCTGCGGCGATAGGGGAGGATTCCGGTACGCTGGAGGATGTGTATGAGCCTTATCTGCTGCAGAATGGATTCCTGAACCGTACGCGAGAGGACGTATGGCATCGGCGCTTGCGTATGAGCATCTGGGCTATCAGATGCCGGAGAAAAACTGAAGTTAAGGGCGTAAAAATATAAAAAAGTAAAAGTTTTTTAAAAATTCCTATACATTTCGACTGCTTTCGAGTATAATGAAGTAAATGTCCGGGGTTCCGGGCAGATTGAAGGAAGATACAGGAGGCTCGTACGGATGGCGGTCAAAAATACAGCAAAGGTAATCATAGGTGGTAAGATTATTACGCTGGGAGGCTATGAATCGGAAGAATATTTTCAGAAAGTAGCATCCTATATAAATAAAAAGATGGATGAGTTAAGTGCTATGCCGGGTTACAGCAGACAGCCCATGGAGACCAAGCATACACTTATCAGCCTGAATATTACAGATGACTATTTTAAGGCAAAGAAACAGGCGGAGGTTTTTGAACAGGATTTACAGCAGAAGGATCAGGAGATGTATGATCTGAAGCATGAGCTGATCTCGCTTCGTATGCAGATTGAGGAAGCGCAGAAGCATGAACAGGAAGCCCTGGAACAGAAGAGCCTTCTGGAGGGAAAGAATAAGGAACTGGAAAAGCAGATTGATGAGCTGCTGAAATAACAGAGGGGGATTACTTCGGTGATTTCCCCTTTATGATTTGTTTCATATGTATTCGATTTGAATATTATAGTAATGCTCATAAATAATGCATTTAAGATGACTGTTATAGAAAACGTGAGGTATAGAATTGAGAAGAGAAGAGATTGAACTTCTGGCACCTGCCGGTTCCTATGAGGGATTTGAGGCAGCGATCGGTGCAGGTGCAGATGCGGTTTATGTAGGGGGAGCAGCCTTTGGCGCGCGGCCTATGCGAAGAATTTCGGAGAGGAAGAGCTTTTGCGTGCCATTGATACTGCTCATATCCATGGCAGGAAACTTTATCTGACAGTGAATACGCTGTTGAAGAACAGGGAACTGTCTGAACAGTTGTATGATTATCTGCTTCCATATTATAAGGAAGGTCTGGATGCGGTGATCGTTCAGGATATGGGTGTGTTTAAGATGATCAGGGAGATGTTTCCGGGTATGCATCTTCATGCCAGCACGCAGATGACTGTGACAGGTCCGGAGGGGATGAAGTTTTTGGAAGAACAGGGTGCTTCCAGAGTGGTAACTGCCAGAGAGCTTTCCCTTGAGGAAATCCGGAGGTGCATGAGACAAGTCCTATCGAGATTGAATCTTTTGTCCATGGAGCTTTATGTTACAGTTATTCGGGACAGTGCCTGATGAGCAGTATCCTGGGTGGAAGAAGCGGTAACAGAGGAAGGTGTGCACAGCCTTGCCGTCTGCCTTACCAGACGGCGCTTTGTTGCGGGGAAAATGGCAGACGGTCAGAGAAAAGGAAAGCGCAAGAACTATGTCCTCTGAGTCTGAAGGATATTTCTACGATAGAGATTCTTCCGCAGATTCTGGAGGCTGGTGTTACTTCTCTTAAGATAGAGGGCAGGATGAAGCAGCCGGGATATACAGCAGGGGTAACTTCTGTATATCGGAAGTACCTGGATCTTCTTTTTGAGAAGGGAGCTGAGAATTACAGGGTAGCAGAGGAGGATAAGAGATATCTGCTGGATCTGTTTAACAGGGGAGGTTCCTGTACCGGTTATTATCAGATGCAGAATGGTCCGTCCATGATGGCATTCAGCAATGAGAAGAAACAGGAGATGTCAGTCCCGTATTAAGAAAGAAGAAGAAAAAATTCAGGGAACATTCATTCTTTTTCCGGGAAGTCCTGCTATACTGGATGTGTCATGCAGGGGAATCCATGGATTTGCGTCTGTGGGTGAGGTACAGTATGCGCAGAACCAGCCGCTGACAGAGGAGCGCATCCGTTCACAGATGGAGAAGCTTGGAAATACAGAATATGAGTGGGAAAATCTGGAAATCCAGATGGATGAGAATATTTTTATCCCGATGAAAATGCTGAATGAGGCGAGAAGAGAGGCACTGGAATCTCTGGAAAATGAATTGCTCAAACCATATAAGAGAGAAGAAAATAATGGGAAGAAACGCTTATCAGAGGATGCCGGAAGAAAAGCAGATTCGCCAAAGCAGAAAAATCTTCCGATTTATATTTCCTGTGAAGAAAAATCCACTGCACTGGCGTTATATAAAAGAGAGGGGATACATGGAATGTATCTGAACGCTGATGCCATGGAGGTCTGCCTGGATGACTGTGTAAGCAGAGGAATGGAGATGTATCTGTCTCTTCCGCATATTATGAGAGGTGAGATGCCCCGGGAGCTTCTCACCAGGATCAGAGAGTGGATGGACAGAGGAATGACAGGATTTCTGGTAAGAAATCTGGAGACTTTTGCAGTTCTGCGAAAGGCAGGTCTGGCTGAGAAATGTGTTCTGGATCACAGTATGTATACATGGAATGATGAAGCTGCTGATTTCTGGAAAGATCAGAAAGTCCTCAGAAATACGGTACCGCTTGAGCTGAACGAAGGGGAAATCCGCCACAGAGATAACCGGGACAGCGAGATGCTGATCTACGGATATCTGCCTCTTATGATATCGGCCCAGTGTGTGCATAAAAATCTTTACGGATGTAATCATAAGGAAGAAGGGGTAACTTTAAAAGACCGTTACGATAAAGAATTTACGGCGAAATGTATATGTAACCCATGGAAAACTGAGAATACAGATTTCTGTATACCCTGCTATAATATCATTTACAACAGTATCCCTTACGGCCTGTTGAAAGAGAAATCACAGATAGACAGACTTGGTGTCTCTTCCCTGAGACTTGCATTTACCATTGAGAAGCCTCAGGATGCGGTGAAGATATATGAAGAGTTCAGAGATGTTTATCGTGATGGGAAGAATCCTCCGAAACGGGAATATACAAAGGGACATTTTAAAAGAGGAGCCGAGTAAGGCATATGATTAATGTAATTGTAGAATTATCCAAATATGTGATCCTTACCCTGATGGTGATTTATACCTTTCACTGTTTCTATCTGGTGAAACAGCAGAGTGAGGAGGAGAGAAACGAATCGCTGCGCCAGCAGCTGATGCTTATCTTTTTTATGGATTTCACTGCGTTTCTGGTCATCTACCTGAAGACAGGTAAGTTGCAGGTCGTGTTGTTTTATGTCGAAATGATGGCATTTTTTGCGGGAATCCAGATTTTGTACAGGATTTTTTATAAGAAAGCATCGATTTTACTGCTCAACAATATGTGCATGCTTCTCAGCGTAGGATTTATTATGCTGTGCAGGCTGGATGTTTCCACAGCTACCAGACAGCTGGTGATTGTGGCAGGCGTAAATGTGGTGGCATTGATCGTACCTGTCCTGATCAGGAAGATGAAATTTCTCAAGGACCTGACATGGGTTTATGCGGGAATCGGAATCGTTTTGCTGGCGGCGGTATTTGTGCTTGCAAAGACAAGCTATGGAGCAACTTTCCTGATGGGAATCCAGCCTTCAGAGGCGATAAAGATTACATTTGTGTTCTTTATGGCGGCATTGCTGAGAAAAGGTGCTGATTTTTCAAAAGTGGTCCAGGCTACGGTAGTGGCGGGACTGCATGTGGGGATTCTTGTACTTTCCAGAGACCTTGGAAGTGCAGTGATCTTCTTTGCGGCATATCTTGTGATGATTTATGTGGCATCCAGAAATGTGGGATATCTGGCACTTGGTCTTGCAGGCGGATCTGCAGGGGCAGTTGTCGCATATCATCTGTTTGGCCATGTGCGTCAGAGAGTGACAGCCTGGAAGGATCCTATGGCGGTATATCAGAATGAAGGATACCAGATCGTCCAGTCACTGTTTGCCATTGGAACCGGCGGATGGTTTGGAATGGGATTGTGTCAGGGTTCGCCTGAGAAGATCCCTGTTGTCAAGAATGACTTTATATTCAGTGCAATCTGTGAGGAACTGGGTGGGATTTTTGCAATCTGCCTGATCTTGGTATGTATGAGTTTCTTTTTGATGATCGTAAATATTGCGCTTAAGATTAAGAAACCATTCTACAAACTGATCGCACTTGGACTTGGTACGGAATATGCATTTCAGGTATTTCTGACAATTGGCGGAGCAACGAAATTTATCCCTATGACAGGTGTAACTCTTCCTCTGGTCAGCTATGGAGGAAGTTCTGTCGCGTGTACAGTACTGATGCTGGCGATCATTCAGGGATTGTATATTTTGAGAGAAGATGAGGACGAAGAAATTGAGAGATATCGAAGAAAAGGAACGGCGCAGAGAGTTGAAGAAGCGCCAGAAGCGCAAAGCCCGGGAGATTTCTGAAAAGAGAAGGCCCCGTAACAGAGAGTATACACTGGTATCCTGCTTTTTTGTGCTGATCTTTGTCAGTATGATCGGATATCTGATCTACTTTAATTATGCAAAGAGCGATGATTTTATCAATAGTCCCTATAATACAAGGCAGGATACTTTTTCAGACAGGGTTGTAAGAGGTAAGATCATATCTGCAGATGGGCAGGTGCTTGCCCAGACCAATGTTTACGAAGACGGAACAGAGGAACGTACTTATCCCTATGCAAATATGTTCGCTCATGTAGTCGGATATGACACTAATGGAAAAAGCGGACTGGAATCAGAGGCGAACTTCCAGCTTCTGACTTCTCATGAATTTTTCCTGAACCAGATGAAAAATGAGTTTAAGAATCAGAAAAATACGGGTGATTCTGTGATCACGACGTTAAACGCAGATCTTCAGTCAACTGCCTATAATGCACTTGGTGACAGGAGAGGGGCGGTTGTTGCCATAGAACCCTCTACAGGTAAGATTCTGGTGGAAATGAGCAGACCAGACTTTGACCCGAATACAATTTCCCAGAACTGGGACACACTGGTGAATGATTCCAATGACAGCAGTCTGTTGAACAGAGCTACAAACGGAGCCTATCCTCCGGGATCTACATTTAAGGTGGTAACTGCCCTGGACTATTTCAGAACCAAGGGCAGTCTGGAGGGATTTTCCTATCTCTGTGAGGGAAGTATTACCAGAGAAGATCACACGATCAGGTGCTATGGCGGAACTGTTCATGGACAGGAAGATTTTTACAGTGCTTTTGCCAATTCCTGTAACAGTGCATTTGCAGAGATCGGAACCATGCTCGGAGCAGTTCTCTGAAAAAAACAGCCGAGAATCTTCTTTTTAATAAGAGTCTTCCGCTTTCTTCCTATAAAAAGAGTACTTTTACATTAAATGGAAAATCTTCTGTTGCAGAGGTTATGCAGACTGCCATCGGACAGGGTAATACGTTGGTATCACCTATGCATATGGCGCTGATTACCAGTGCGATCGCCAATGGCGGGGAGCTCATGAAGCCTTATCTCATTGATTCTGTTGTAAGTTCAGACGGAGAGACAGTGAAGACAACAGAGCCGGAGAGCTATAAACGTCTGATGACAACAAATGAGGCGAATATCCTTGGAAAGCTTATGAAAGGTGTTGTGGAAAACGGAACCGCATCGGCTCTGAACGGAAGAGGATATACAGTGCAGGCAAGACCGGATCAGCGGAATTTGATGAGAATGGTTCCAGTCATTCCTGGTTTATCGGTTATTCCAACGTGGATGATCCGGATCTGGTAGTTGCGATCATTGTTGAGAATGGCGGTACCGGAAGTGAAGCAGCAGTGCCCATCGCAGAGCAGATATTTGATGCGTATTATTATGATAAGCATAATAAATTCCATGTTGCAGGCAATCTGGAATGAATTTTGGCTACGTTACTGTGAACGGAGTGAACAGTAACTAATTAATCGGTAATATGTTATGAAATGATATTTATAGCTTGCGGGTTTGGAAAAAAGAGATATACTATACTCAGTTTATAATACCACGCAAAACAGGAGGGATTGCATTATGATAGAAGCAACGAGCTGTGGCGGTGTGGTAATTCATCGGGGTAAGATTCTTACTTTGTATAAATCTTACAGGAACCGTTATGAGCTGGGTATTGCCGAAAGGAACAGTGGAACCAGGCGAAACGCATGAACAGACAGCATTGCGGGAAGTGATGGAAGAGGCTGGAGTGCGTGCGACCATTGTGAAATACATCGGAAAGAGCCAATATAACTTTACCGTTCCGGAGGACGTGGTTTTCAAAGAGGTACACTGGTATCTTATGACTGCGGATAATTATCATAGTAAGCCCCAGAGAGAGGAGTTTTTTGTAGATTCCGGATATTATAAATTTCATGAGATCTATCATCTGCTGAGGTTTTCAAACGAGAAGCAGATCGTAGAGCGTGCTTATCAGGAATATCTGGAGATGAGAAGCAATGGACTTGGGGAAAACAGCATAAGTATTATTAACGAGAGAACAGGGGCTGTGTTTTTTTGCAACGCAGCCCGGTTTAAATTTTGGAGAAAATGGAAATACTGTAACTGAAGTGTTATAGAAACGGGAGAGGGTGTAAGATGCTGAAATGGCAGGAGAATTTTCTTGCAGGGGAATCTGTAAAGGATCCTGAGAAGATAAAAAAGAAACTGAACAGCGGAAAACCGGTTCTGGGCATTTATCTCCTTACTCTGTCAGAGAATCCTGTGAATCTGATGGATATTATTCCTGCAACAATGCTGATACAGAAGAGCTTTTATGGAATCTGTCCGAAGATCATAGGAATGGCGAAGGGCAAAGAGGAAGCCCTGGAGATGGTGCGAAGTCTGATCGATGAAATGTACAGGGAAACGGGAACCTTCGCAACAGCTGAATATATAGAAAACAGGTGAGAATATGTTACATATTTTATGGCTGATCCTTAAATTTATACTGATCATCCTGGGAATTCTGCTGGGCCTTCTTTTACTGGCAATTCTTCTTGTACTGTTCTGTCCTGTAAGATATAAGGCATCAGCTGTCAAGGCAGAAGGTGGCTGAAACAGACAGAGGGAGAGGGTATCGTAAGCTGGCTGTTTCATGGGATTTCGCTGAGAGCGGAATGGAAAGATCAGCAGATGGAGATATCCCTTCATCTGTTTGGAATTCCCGTAGACAAGTTGTTGAAAAAACGGCAGGAGAAGAGGGCTGTAACAAAGAAATCCGGGAAAAATCCGGAGAAATCCGGCGCAGAAAAGGTATCTGTATCCGGCACAGACGGAAACAGGGAAGAAGAGCATAAAAAATCAGTGGTTGATCACCCGAAATCAGAGAATATGGAGACTGAGGATCTGAAAACAGACAGAAATTCAGCTTCAGGTACATCTGCTGATACAGAGAGGATCAGAAACAGTCAGATATCCGGACAGCAGGAACTGAATGCAGATGATACAGATCGGAATAGTCTAAAGAAGAGGCAGTTTTTTATAAAAAGGATCTATGACCGGATCCGAAATATATTTCAGTTGATTCGTACAAAACTGCAAAATATCCGCAGGCATTCGGGAAGATTAAGAAGAATGTGTCCTGGTGGAAGGCGTTTATAGAACATCCTAGAGTGACAGCTGCCAGAAAACTTGTATGGAAACATGGAAAATTTTTGCTTAAGCATATTTTTCCTACAAGGATAGAAGGGCAGGTTACTTTTTCTTTTGAAGATCCGGCGCTGACAGGTGCGGCACTTGCTGTACTTGGGATGACAATTCCATTTCACAAAAACTGTATACAGATCAATCCCCGTTTTGACAGTGAGAATTATCTGTATGGAAACATCAGGGCAAAAGGCAGGATCTACGGATTTGTTCCTGTGCGGGCAGCAGTGAGTATTTATTTCAATAAAAATATAAAATACGTTATAAAACGTTGGAAAACCAGGAGGGCATGACCATGGCAAATGAAAACAATTTTAAAGAAACCGTAAATTCATTATTCAAGGGAATGGACAGTTTTATTTCTGCGAAAACAGTGGTAGGAGAGGCAATCCATGTAGGCGATACGATCATTCTTCCTCTGATGGATGTATCTTTCGGTGTAGGTGCCGGTGCTTTTTCCGGAGAGAAGAAGGATAACGGCGGCGGCGGAATGGCAGGAAAGATGACTCCCTGTGCAGTGCTTGTGATCCAGAATGGAACAACAAAGCTGGTCAATGTGAAAAATCAGGATGGTCTCACCAAGATCCTTGATATGGTTCCGGATTTTGTAGACCGTTTTACCTCCGGAAAAGGTGACGAAGAATCTGTCGGCGAATCAGAAAAATAATTTTTGCATAGACTATAGCAAACCGATGAAAAAGGTGCAGAAGAATTGGAAAAGCTGTTCGGCTTTATGCTGTTTTTCATAGGGATTGGGATGATAATCGGGATGCTGATCGCAGAAAATGTGGTTCTGGTGGTTTCGGCCGGAGTTTTCCTGTTGTTGGGATATCATCTTTTCTGTCATTAATTTTACAGAAGATTGCGAATATCCCGTTTGACATATGAAATAAAAAAAGACTGTCAGCTCAGGCAGAATATTCGGTAAAGAATATCTGAACAGAGGGACAGTCTTTTTGCAAAAAATACCCCTGTTGCAACAGGGGTAATGGTGTTATTATGCTCTTTCTACTTTACCGGATCTTAAGCAAGAAGTACATACATATGTCTTTCTAGCTCCACCCTCAGCAGTCTTGATTTTAACGGATTTTACGTTAGATTTCCACATTTTATTGGATCTTCTATGTGAATGACTTACATTATTTCCGAAATGAGCAGCTTTCTCACAGATTGCACATTTAGCCATGATAGCACCTCCTTGACGCTTTATTGTTACTGTCGTGCTGTGTGCATAGCGTCTGAACAGTAACCTTGTGTTCAACAGATTACATTGTAACAGATGAATTGTGCTTTTGCAAGCAAAAAAAGGAAAAAACTCAAAAATTATATTTCTTTTTCTGTGAAAAGAGGTTATAATACACTTACATACAATAATGAGCATTGGAGGTAACCATATGAATGGACGTATAGATTCCGGATTAGGTC
>ENA-OQCS01001675-OQCS01001675.1-human-gut-metagenome-genome-assembly--contig:-NODE-1675-length-10906-cov-1.698302_pt1 | contig 10906 bp, 10 predicted proteins | sample MGYA00242757_ERZ504575 | MGnify/ENA primary metagenome ERZ504575 (study PRJEB26092, sample SAMD00036297) | human gut metagenome | host: Homo sapiens | study: EMG produced TPA metagenomics assembly of... | reverse complement strand
GCCGGAACCTCGCCTTGATACTCTTTTTAGTCAGAACCTTTCCATTAAAATCCATCACACGCAACAATAAAGTCACCTCTTTATCCGCTTCCAGTTTGTCCGACATAACATAAATATTCAAATCCTCCCCTTCCTTGACAGCATCTACCAATACCGGAGCAAAAGCTCTTTTTGCCTGATAATGCAACGCTTTCCAATTGCCATAATAATCAATGCTCGACCAGGAAACGACCGGCCAGCTGTCATTCAGCTGCCAATATAAAGTTCCCATACAATAGGGACGGTTACGACGATGGGCTTCCAAACCCTGGCGCACTCCTACCCCCTGCAAAACCAAACCCATATAAACCAACTGATCGAAATCTTCAGGCACTTTATAATACAGTCCCATAGTCTTCTTGATGAGGAAATTACCGATAGTGGCTTTTTGATGAGCATTCATCACCTCCGATTCCAATGCATAATCTTCCGGTGAGGCAAAAGTAGCAATCGTCTTCATTTCAGGAAATGCCTGAAAACCAAACTCACTCATAAAACGCGGAATTTCCGTATCCAGACTTTCAAACGGTTTCTGACCATACCAGATACCCCAATTATGGCTGTCGGCAATCTTCCAGCTTTCGGGACGTCCCCAATTGGCCTCGTACGGAGAACCATGCATATAGAAACGGTCCGGATCAAGTTCAGCTACTTTACGAGGCAACAACTCACGGAAAAGTTTGTCATAACCCTGCTTCATTCCTTCCATAATACCGGGATCAGTGTATTTCTTATCCCATCCCCAGTAACGCATACCTTCATAAATTTCATTATTTCCACACCACATAGCCAGACTGGCATGGTTCCGTAAACGCTTGATATTATATTCCGCCTCGGCCTCTACCCGTTTCATAAAAGCAGGATCGGACGGATAAGTAGTGCAGGCAAAAATAAAATCCTGCCAAACTAAAATTCCATTCTCATCCGCCGCCTGGTAAAAAACATCATCCTCATAAATCCCTCCACCCCATACACGAATCATATTCATATTGGCATCTTTCACATCCTTGAACAACTGGCGGTAACGTTCTTCAGTAATGTTAGGCAGCAAAGCATCATCCGGAATAAAATTCGCGCCTTTGGCAAACATCGGTTCACCATTGACTACAAAATAGAAGGATTCTCCCTGATCGTCTTTTTCTTTCACCACCTTTATTGTACGGAGTCCGATACGCTCTTTTTGAGAAGCTATCACTTACCATCCACCTTTATTACGGCTTCAAAGTCATACAATGCAGGTTCCCCCCAACCATTAGGCATCCATAAATGAGGCTGCCGTATCTCTATGGGAAGAAGAATATGGTTTGTTCCTGCTGCAATGTCACCTCTTTCTGTTCGGTTACCTTTTCACCCTCCTTATAAGAATAAGCAACGGTTACTTCCGCTTTCTGAGGAGTTGCAGAAACACTGTTTACAGTCAGGAGGTTTTCAACTTTCGCCAGATCTTTTGTTACCGAAGCCTGACGTACATAGTAATCATCAATGCGTGCCACATCATAAAAAGTCAGTGTCACAGGCCGCCAGATACCACTGGTTACCAAGCGGATTCCCCAATCCCAGCCATAACTGTAAGGCGCTTTACGGCTATAGATACTGACCCGCTTATCACTATGGTCATTATCAGCAGGATAATCAAAGCCATTGGTTTCCCATTGGGGCAACGTTTGCTTGACAGGTGAATGAAACAGAATCTGCAAATGGTTTTCTCCCTTCCGCAACACCTCTTTTACCGGAAGAGTATAGCCGACAAACATATTGTCCGTACGTTCCAACAAAGAGCCGTTCAGGTAAATATCCGCATACGTATCCAACCCTTCCAAAATCAACAAGGCAGCATCCCGCGAGAGTTGCTCATCCGTCACATTAAAAGTAGTTTTATAGACCCAGTCTCATTCTCCACCCACTGCACTTTTTGCTCATTCATCCCATAAAATGGATTGGGCAGCTTATTATGAGAAATCAAATCCTGATGTACCGTTCCGGGCACCGTAGCCGGCAACCATTCATTCCGGCCGACCTGGGCGAACTCCCATCCCTTATCAAGACTCAGACTCTCTGACTTCTTATACTCCTTTGCACTGAGCATCATCGGAAAGCATCCTAACATCATCAAAACTTTTAATGTTTTCTTCATCTTACCTATCTTTATTAATTTATATACTATTCAGCCCGGAATGTGGAAGCAGGCAAACCGGCGCCATTTACCAGATTGGCACGGGTAAATGGCTGCCATCCGTAACGAACCGTTTCCGGCTCTTTCACCTTATCACTCCATACTTTTATTTTACCGTTTTCAACAACAGCCTGTGCCGGATAAAATAATCCATCATCACCTGCCACTTCGAATGTACGAACCGGTTTCCCATCCGAAGTGGACAACTTCTCCGCATAATCAAAAGAAATATAAGCCGCACCTCCACTAAATACGACTGATTTATAAAGCGGTCCCGAAGGAATGACATTTTTATATCCGTATGTTTTATTCAAAGCCCATGCAGCTAACCGTTCACCGACTTCTCTTTTCTGTTTGGGGTGTACGTCCAATGAGTCTCCCCTATCTGAACTGACAGCCATACCGATATGAGGAATCTCCGCCATCAAACGACGCTGGCTATCACGGAACCAAGTCCATGACGGACGGTCTATACTGGACAATTGGACAAAATAGAATGGAAGTTCCGCATCCCCCCAATTCTTGCGCCAACTTTCCACCAACAATCTGAACAACTTTTCATGAGTCTCCCGATTATGGCATTAGACTCACCCTGATACCAAATAAAGCCTTTGACCGGAAACTGTTCCAAAGGACGGATACCCGATTCATACAAATAACAAGGCTCATAAGGATGGCGTTGCAATTTATTGGAAGACTGCTTTACATTCAAGCAGCACGCCCACGCACCCAGTCTTGAATAAAATCATTCTGCATCCAATTACGTAAGATAGCCGGAAAACGATATTCCAATGTACTACGGTCTATCCATGCTTCAGTAGGAGATCCGCCAATGGCATTGCAAATCAGTCCTACAGGAACTTGCAAACTATCCTGCAATTTCTTTCCGAAATAGTAAGCCACCGCCGAGAAATTACCGGCTGTTTCAGGCGAACAAACTGTCCACCGTGTATCCTTATAATATTGCAGATGATTCAATGAATCGAGTACCGAAGCATCCCACTCCACCGCATCCGTACGCCAACGGGCTTTCATATCATAAAAACGGATATTGCTATTTGCAGCTTGAGGAACATCTTGTGCGGCAGTCGCACTCCAATTCAGATAAAACTCCATATTCGATTGTCCGGAACAGAGCCACACTTCTCCCGCCAACACATTTTCATAGACCAGTTTCCGTTTTTCTGTAGAAACAGTCAGTGTATATGGACCGCCCGCCTTCAATGGCCGGACATCCACCGCCCACTTTCCATCTGCTCCCGTCACAGCCTGAAGTTGCTGCCTGTCTATGGAAACAGTTACTTTCTCACCGGCATCCGCTTTTCCCTGAATAGTCAGCAGACGTCCATGCTGCAATACCATATTGTCCGTATAAATTTCCGGCATTTGCAAACCGCCAAAATCACCGGTTATGCTTCATACACCGTTTTGCCAAGACAGCCGCACCTTCCTTATCGGGGATGGACAGCATCGGGCAACATAAAAGGATATGGATATAAAGGTGCATGAAAATCTATCAACTGTACTTGTGCGTATTTCGCTATCGTTTCTATAGCCAGCTGAATCTCATCATGCCAGTCGCGTGTGCCGGACTCAAACCGCGGATGGCGGTCGCAATCGGAGTCAGACGGGCAATCAAAATACGACATTCAGGATTCGCCACTCTGAACGAATCAATCAGTGCACGATAATCCGCTATAAAAAAATCACGGTAATTGGGCCAATCACGCGGATCTGTATCATTCACTCCTAAATGAATAACCACTACATCACCAGCAAAAGCCAATGCATCCTTAAACTCTTTCTGTTGCATAAAAGGCCGGTGTCCCTTGTTCAGCAACGTAGCTCCCGGCTTTCCAAAACGCTCCACCGTATACCCTTCACCCAGCATTTGCTGTAACCGGGCAGGATAGGACTCCTTATCAGGATCGGATACACCTATGCCATAGGTAATGCTATTACCTACACAAGCAACCTTCACCCGCTTCCGTGCAAATGAAACGGTACAAAGAAACAAACATAAAATCAGTATTAATGTCTTCTTCATTTTTGGTCAACATAAGGTTTTACAATATCACGCCACAGCAAGTATCCCTTTCCTAATAAATGTAATCCGTCATTAGTGTATACTGGATTCATCTTACCTGTCTCTTTCTCCACAAAATGACTATACAAATCAATATAGGCAACTCCTTCCTTTACCGCCAATGGTTCCAACAAATCATTAATTTGTTTTACCACCTGCCAGCGTGATGTATGCCCGTTAAACATACCGTAACAATCATTCACCGGCAATACACTTTGCAAATATAATTTTGTTTTTGGAGATTCTTGCTTTATTTTCCGAACAATCATACTTATTTCTGAAATAATTTTATCCGCAGACGTTCCCCGAGAAACATCATTGATACCGATCAATAAAAAAATCTTTGCCGGTTTTCCCTTTACAATCGGATCCAAACGGTCATATACCCCCATACAGATATCTCCACTGATACCCCTGTTCTTCACATTCTTATTTTGGAACAACTCAGCCCACTCGCAACCGTTGGTAATACTGTTCCCTAAAAAAATAATATCTTTTGAAGTAACCGGAAGTTCTTCAAACAAAGTCGCTCTCTGCTCATAAAAAGTAGAATACTTGCGTTCCTGAGCAAACTGGGGTAACGCTAATAATAATCCCAATAACAATAAGACAATACGTTTCATTTTATTTTTGTTTATCTGGTGAATAAATCAATCCTTCTACCGCCCTTTCTCCGTCAGGAGTCACAAAGACAGTGGTAAACATCCATTTCACAAGACGCGTCTCAGCCATCTTAAACTTACCGATAGGTAACTTTAAGAAAACTTTGTTCCAACCTTTATTTAAATGCACCGCCAATGGAGATCTTCCTACGCAATTTTCATTTCCCAAAGGTACTTCATAACTTTTCACCTTATGCGTAGCAGTCCATACAGGAGGTAATATTTCGCAACCATTAATCCAGATGCGGCTTCCCTTATAATCCCATTTGCCAGGCAATGCGCCAGATCCATTTCCGAACGACTGTAATTCTGGAATTCCACCCACAGTCCCACCTCCTGATCCTTGGGCGAATACACCCAAGTATATGCATAAGCCGTGTGGTTTTCCTTAGGATCAGCATAAAAAGCAGGAACCATATCCCCCCAGACATGACGCAAATAAATACCTGCCCCCATTGCCTGACGTACACCATACGTATTCCCGTTATAATGATAGATATCCTTTAATTCCTGTTCAGGCGGGAACACCTTATCCATATCGCCCCCCATTTAGGAAAAGCATCCGTAATATTCCATTTTACATTAGTCTGTTTTACATAGGCGAAAGGATATCCTTTAAACGTATGCTCCTTATGCCACAACATACGCTTTTCAAAATCAGCGAATTCTTTAAATGCTTCCGTGTCTTCGGGGGGAAGTATCGTACCCAGTCCGTCAAAATATTCCGTACCTCCCCCTCTCCAGGCACGCTCGGCAATAGCAAGCATATTGGGGTACAAGCCATTTTCAATAACCAGATTCCACTCATTGTCAATCAAACGATCGTGCCACAAAGCCAATATAGTTCCCGCAATGTCCTCACTGCCTTCTGCCTGATCATAAATACGGCTGTTATACAAAGCTACAATATCACCGAAAACATCAAAATGATTCAGATAATGAAATTTGGAATCGATAGCAGGAATACCGGTTGCGCCTTTCCACGGTAACTCCACAAATGTGTCATGTCTATTTCCCCCGGTTTATAGTGCCAGCCGGATTCCAGGATATTACTTTTTTCCCTTTTGAGCGTACATACGCCACCATTTCGGGTACAAAATGCGGATTGGTAAACTCCACCTCATCTGTACCTATATGTAAATAAGGCACATCAAATGTCTCACACACCTCATCCAGTAACAGTTTCAATATTTTCATCCCTTCCGGACTTTGCATATCATGGCGGAAAGCACGCACAAAGGCAGCACTATGCCCTGGCATATCTATCTCAGGAATCAACAACACCTGATGTTTCTTACAAAAATCCACCAAATCGCGTGCCTCTTCCAGCGTATAATATTTACCCGGCATACGGATAGTATTCACACTATCATTCAGCATAGGAAAAATTTTACTTTCCAATCTCCATGCCTGGTTTTCCGTAAGATGCCAATGAAATACATTAATCTTAAACCGGGATAAAATCTCTATCTCTCTTTTCAATTCTTCCATTGAAATATAACTGCGTCCCACATCCTGCATAAATCCGCGTATCCTGAATGCCGGCCAGTCTACAATCTCACATCCGGCAACAGAGCTTCTTTTCCCTTTTTTCTGCTCCAATTGCCGAAGTGTCTGCATAGCCCAATACACACCCTGTTCTGTTACAGCCTCTATCTTTATTCGCTTGTTTGAAACAGAAAGACGATAGGCTTCATCCCGGTTTAACCTAGCTTCATCAATAGACGGAACCAGTTCCACTTCAATCACCGATGATGAGTGTTCAACAATCTCACCACCCGCATTCATGATAAAAACTTCCCACTCCGGCCTTAATACCGGAGTAGAAGTTTCACCTTTCCCATAGTAAGTTCTTCCCCGTATCCTTACACAACTGAGGTTTAGGAAGTAATGAGATACTGGTTTGTGCTATGGTTATAGCACAAACCAGTATCATACCAATAAAACTAGAAAACCAGCGTTTCATTATTTATTTGGTCTTTACAATATCTTTCAATTTTATCGCTTGGAAAGTCATGTGGGCCACACTGCTTTCATATAAAATTCCTACTGTTTCCTTGTCAATCATAGTTAAGCAGCTATATCCCCAACCCCAACCGGCATCCAACAACAATTGATTCTCGGGCAACCAAGTCACCCCGCCATCCAGACTTGCTTTGATGGTAATGCTATGACGGTTTTGGTATCATTCGGATTAGAGAACAAAAGAATGTCTTTACCTAATACATTCTCTTTAGCTTTAACACTAATCAAACTGGCCATACAAACCGGTTCCTGTAAGGCTGTACGTGAAGATTCATGTTCTTTCCACGTTTTACCTAAATCTGTAGTTGTAGAAACGGCACGACTGCCGCCACGATTATCACGCATATTCAGCATCAGCACTCCCGGTTCCACTTCCACTACCTGAGATTCAGTAGTATTAGTGCGTGCCAATGTGCTGATATTCCATGTCTTTCCATGATCCTTACTGTATATAACACCGGCATTAGGAATACGATCACTGCCAATATACTGGCTGGCAAAGACCAATGTTCCATCTTCCATAGAAATACCTCTACCGGGACCTTGCAGCAAGAAATACCATGACGGATCTTTCACCTGTTCTGTTATATTCATAGGCTCCGACCAGGTTTTACCATCATCATCACTTTTCACCATCATTAATTGCGCTGTATGATTACGGTCCATACCTGTTTGTGAATTCCACCACGCACGACCATTCCCCATACCATGTGTCCAGGCAGCGACAATCCAGATAGTTCCTGTCTTTTTATCAACTAAAATGGCAGGATCACCTACTCCATTCTGTGCTTTAGGCAGACCATCATATTCACCAAATGCCATCGGAATGCGCATTTTCTCCCAAGTCTGCCCTCCGTCCGTACTTCTGCTCAGACCTATTTCCACATACTCCTGTAAATCCGCACTATTATTATAGCGTACATCATATACCCCCAACAAGGTTCCTTTATTTGAAGTGACCAACCCGGGAATACGATAGGCAGCAGCCCCGTCGTCACCGGCATGACGCACGCCGATCCCCATATAATGGGTATCCGCCTTACGGGCTATCTTCAAAGGAGCAACCTGTCCGTCAATCTTAGCTTCCACCACTTCTGCCGACACTTTGGACAAGATAGAAGCAACAGGCTTCATTTGCAGGCTAATCCAAAAATAATTCACTCCCGGAAACAATTTTTGGTCAGCTTTCAATACAACCTCACGCTTCGGGGCCTTCACTTCCGACTTCAAAACGGAATAAGAAGTATTGGCAGCCAATGTTTTTCCCGGAGTATTATTAGATATATAATCTACCGGAGCAAAATAAGTCTTTCCTCTCCTCTCCACGCTTTCAGTTCCACCATAATAAAGTTTCACAGATTCAATTCATTTAAATTCACGTCTTTGCCGAAGTCCAACTTCACTTCATTCAGCATCTGACTTGAGCAGCCTCTATACGTAAATGAAACAACTCATTATCCTGCCTTTCAATCAACACAGGAATCCGGGTTTCGCGGACAGCAACCGTATCTGCGCCGCACTTAACTTGAAGGGTGCTAATATAAAAACAACAATTAGCAGTAATAAGCTAGGGTTTCTCATAATATTTATAATTTTACGGGTGTAAAAATAAAAGTTTTTATTGAAATTAGAAAATAAAAAGACGGTTTCTTTACTAATTTCATAAAGAATACCGTCTTTTTATGCAATTAAGGATACTTATCAGACAAAAATTTAATAACCAACCGTCTGTTTCAACAATGGATTATTAGTAAGAGCTCCTTGGTTGATAGGCCAAAGCAGACGGGCAGACTCCGCCGGAGTATAGTCAAGCACGTACGAATCGCCAAACGCCTCAAGTCATACCATCGTTTACCTTCCAGCATAAATTCAAACAAACGTTCCTGCAGAACAGCATCCGCCGGATACTTATCAATTTCCTGATTGGGGAATCCCACTGTTGAAGCATCATACGCATCACCAAAACGCACGCTGACGCACCCCGGTTTATCTCTGTAGCCGGATCCTCACCCAAAAGCACTTTCGCCTCAGCCAGCATCAATAGCAAATCCGAATATCTATAAATAGGATAATCATCACATCTCACCCGTGTACTTCCATTCATAACTCCCCCAATACTTATGCGGATACAGCCCCACCAATTCCAACTCGCCATTTTCCACCTTATTATATACATCTTTCAATGTAACGTCACGACGAGTGTCTCCCGGCAGAAATTTCTTGAAGTTTTCCAATTTCACCATCAGGCGCATGATACCGAAATTATTCTCGACAGACGTATTTATCAAAGTACCATCCGCATTATAGAATTTCCCTAAATAATCCGCCTGCGGAAACAAATCATTATTTCCATTCCACAGGTTGTATTCAAACAACTCATTATGAATGGTAAAGATAATCTCTTTATTACCTTTATTATCATAAGCAAACACTCCCTGGTAAGTATCCATCAAGTCCAGATTGCTACGGCTGATATTATTCTGTATGTCAACCAACGCATTCTTTGCTGTCCGGGCATCTCCTTCTCCCCCGTCACGATGGGCACTCCACAGATATACATCCGCTTTCAGCATCAATGTGGCAGCCTTTGACCACAGCGATTTTTTTTCCTTTATGGTATAATCGGATCCAAAATAACTTAATGAAGATTCTATATCTTTTTTTACCTGCTCAAAGATTTCGGCAGCCGGAGTCGCCGCCTTTGCCAGTTTACCCACTTCAAAACCCAGGCTAGGCTCTTCCGTAAACACGACATCTCCCCATGAACGATATAGCTGATACATATAGTAAGCACGCAATCCATACACCTGTCCCAAATAATAATTCCTGGCACTTTCAGTCAGCACATCCGTATGAAGAGTTCTGCTGATAAACAAGTTCATCTGGTTGATATTCTGATACAAATCACCAAATCCGCTGATTCCGGGATTCTCCGCATTCAATGTATTATAAGGAAAACGTTCCATCCCCTGGGTGGCTTCTCCACCAAAAGGAGTTCCCCCAAAGACATCACTTCTTGCCTCACCCAACAAAAACATATTCCACGAATGGCTTCTGAAGCGACTATGCAGTCCAAAAACAAATGAATCAAACTGTTCCGGAGTTTTCCAGTAATTCAAGTCAGTGATATCGCTCACCGGGTCCATATCCAACGAAGTACATCCACCGGCCAACATAGCCGATGCGGCAAAAGCCAATATTATCTTTTTTATGTTCATACCTTTTCTTTTTTACACATTAAAATGACAATTGTAAACCAAACAGGACGGTTCTTGGTGTAGGATAGCGTCCATTGTCTATACCGCCACGACCATTTGCCTGAATATCCATAACCGGTTCCGGAGAAGTTCCATCATATCCGGTAATATAGAATAAATTCTGTCCCGTAACATACACGGACGCATCGGTCAAGAACACCTTATTTATAAGATTCTTCGGGAATTTATAACTCAAGGTTACCTCACGCAGACACAAATAATCCCCCTTTTCATAGAAAGTAGAGTTATTATTGTTCAGATTCGTTGTACCATTATTGGAACGGGTAATGTTCTTTTTCGCATTCTGGTCGGCCCAATAGAATTTAGGAATACTAGTTTCCGTATTGTTTCAGACCACGAATTTCTGACATCCGTAATCAAATTGAACGACCCGTTATACTGCCCCAAGATTCTTGCTTTCAAATCATTGTAAATGGTATGACCCACCGCATAGTCAAAACGACCATACAAAGACCAGTTTTTATAGTTCAGCGTGGTAGAAAAACCACCGGTCCATTCGGATAAATATTACCCACCACCTGACGGTCGTATGAATTTATAACATTATCCCATTCTTGTCATCCCACAGTACATCTCCCGCTCAATGGGTTTCCATCCCGGTTTACCCGCATATTCGGCAGCCTTATTCGGCCCATACAGTTGG
>ENA-OQCS01001672-OQCS01001672.1-human-gut-metagenome-genome-assembly--contig:-NODE-1672-length-10912-cov-1.871674_pt1 | contig 10912 bp, 20 predicted proteins | sample MGYA00242757_ERZ504575 | MGnify/ENA primary metagenome ERZ504575 (study PRJEB26092, sample SAMD00036297) | human gut metagenome | host: Homo sapiens | study: EMG produced TPA metagenomics assembly of... | reverse complement strand
CATTTAACTTTATATCTTACTCATTGATATCCGTATCTAACATTCTTTCCAGATGCATGGCAAGATATCCAATTTCAATGTCCGGAATCGGAAGCTTCAGACTCTTTTCCATCTGTCGGCAGATCCTCTCTGCTGACATAAATGGTTCCGGAAACTTTACGGACATATATTCATTCAGATTCATTTTCAGTTTCTCACCATGAATTGCACGTGCCACCATATAACGGACATGATTCATCAGTCGATTATATCCCAGAGACATGACATCAATGGAATTTCCAGTTTCTTTCTCAACAAGTGAAATACATTCCCGGACTGTTCTTGCAATTTCCATTGCCTGAGAAACATTTTCATCTACGATGGCAGCATGCACATGCAAGGCGATATAGCCAATCTCGTGTTCGTCAATCTCAATCTGCATTTTCTCTTTCAAGAGTTCCTGAATACAACTGGCTACTTTATATTCTTTATAAAACATAACACGGATGTCATCGGTCAGCGGGTTGCTGATCTGTTCTCCATTCTGAATGCGGCGGATCGCAAAGTCCAGATGATCTGCATGGTAAAAAGAATTGTCCGGTCTACTTTGCCAAATTCCTGCTCCGCCTGATTCAGCACTTCGTTTGCAAACTCCAGACAAAGTGGTGAAACCGATTTGAGGATATCTTTTGCATCTCCTCTCTCTGTCATTTCTTTCAATGAATAAACCTTTGCTTCCGCAGTGACCGGAACAGTTTGTCCCACTTTCTTGCCAAAAGCAACTCCTTTTCCCATAACCAGACATTCCTGGTTATTTTCATCCTGGATTCCCATAAAGGAATTATGATTTAAAATTTTTGCTATCCTGTACAACATCCGTATCTCTTCCCCATCCGGGTAGTTCTTACTGAAGAACCTCGATTTCGAAAAGCGGCTCTCCTGCTTTGACCTGACCCTCATTTAACAGATGGATTCTCTGGTTATCCTCCAGTTCTGTACAAAGAACCGGTGATACAATAGAAGGTGCGTTTTTGCTCAGATAATCCAGATCCAGTTTCAGCATCGGATCTCCTTTCTTCACTTCCTGCCCGCTTTCTACCAGTGCCTCAAATCCCTCACCATTCAGTTTTACAGTATCGATTCCTACATGAATCAGCAGACTGATTCCGGATTCTGTTACAAATCCAATTGCATGTTTTGTGTCAAAGACAAAGGCAACTTCTCCATCTTCCGGAGCTCGTACATATGGGTCTTCCGGTGTAACTACTGCGCCGTCTCCCATCATCTTCTGGCAAAGGCCTCATCCGGTGCTGTAGAGAGCTCAGCCGCTACACCAGTGATCGGACTGGAGATCACGATACGGTCAACGACTTCTGTCCGGCTTCTTCTTTCTGTTCATTTACTTCCTGTGTTTCAGCAGCTTCTGCCGGTGTTTCCAGAGTATCCGGTGCTGTTTCCAGATAGTCCTCAAGATTTGATTTGATAACAGTAACATTCGGTCCGTAAATAACCTGTACACCAAGACCTTTGTGTACCACACCGGATGCACCTGTTGCCTTTAACACACCATCATTTACCAGTGATGCATCCTTAACCGTACAACGAAGACGTGTTGCACAGCAATCCACATCACTGATATTTTTCTTACCACCAAGACCTCTTGTGATTGCCTCGCTGACCGGATCAGAAGAACCAGCTTCAACGGCACCGTTCTGTGCTTCCTTGCGAGCATTTACATCAGCCTTTGTATAAAGTTTTGTTTCTACATCATCATCTTCACGACCAGGTGTTTTGAAATCAACTTTTGATCATGAATTTGAAAATAAAATAATATAAAAAGAAATAAATAATACCAACCGGGATAACTCTCATCCAGCTTGTCTTTGCATTTCCCTGAAGGATACCAAACAGGAAGAAATCAAGGAATCCACCGGAGAAAGTAAGTCCTACGGCAATATTCAGCATATGTGCGATCATGTATGCGCTACCTGCCAGAACTACCTGAACAGCAAACAGTGCCGGAGCTACGAACAGGAATGAAAATTCCAGCGGCTCTGTAATTCCGGTTGCCATACATGCAAGCGCTGCAGACAGAAGAAGGCCTCCTGCCTGTTTTTTCTTCTCAGGTTTTGCGCACTGATACATAGCCAGTGCAGCTCCCGGAAGTCCGAAGATCATAAAGATAAACTCTCCGGAGAAGTATCTTGTTGCGTCAGCACTGAAATGTGCAATATTGCAGAATCAGCTAGCTGTGCAAAGAAAATATTCTGGCCGCCCTGTACCATCTGTCCTGCAACTTCCATTGTACCACCGACAGCAGTCTGCCAGAATGGCATATAAAATACATGATGAAGACCAAATGGAATCAGAGCACGTTTAATAAGTCCAAAAATCAGTGTTCCAACATAACCGCTTCCTGTTACAAGACCGCCCAGAGCGTAGATTCCGTTCTGAACTACCGGCCATACAAAATACAGAAGAATTCCCACAAACATATAGACGATCGTGGAAATGATCGGAACGAAACGGGTACCTCCAAAGAATGACAGTGCATTCGGCAGCTGTATTCTGTAAAATTTGTTATGCAGGGCTGCTACTCCAAGTCCTACGATAATACCACCAAAAACGCCCATCTGCAGTGACTGGATACCGCAGACAGAAGTGATCGTTCCCTCAAGAACGGATTCTGCGATCTCTCCATTTGCAAGAATCTGTCCTGTAACTGTCAGCATCGCATTGATCGCTGTATTCATTACGAAAAATGCGATAACTGCTGATAAAGCTGCAACTTCTTTTTTCTTCTTTGCCATACCAATTGCAACACCAACTGCAAAGATCAGTGGCAGGTTATTAAAGACTGCACTTCCTACGCTGTTCATAATCACCAGCAGGGAATGAAGCAGTGTTCCGTCACCCAGAATCTTTGTCAGACCATATGTCTCAATCGTTGTTGCATTGGTGAAAGAACTTCCGATACCAAGAAGAAGTCCGGCTACCGGAAGGATTGCGATCGGGAGCATGAGCTTCGTCCGACACGCTGTAAAACACCAAAGATTTTGTCTTTCATCTGAAATTCTCCTTCTATATTTTTACAAAAAATGAGAATGTATGAAAGACTTCTTCAACCGGTTTTAATATAAAAAAGCATTAACATACATAAACACTCCTTGTTATGTATAGTTAATGCCTCCAAAATCGAGTTACACACTACAGCTAGATAAAATATAACATGTACGAGAAGAATTTGTCAAGCCGTTAATTTGCGTTTACTCATACATTGCATTCAAAAACATTGGCTTGATCGCAACAACTTCATCGTACTCTTCCTGTGATACTTTTACCTCGCTGTTTAATGCTTTAAGATCTTCCTTGACAACTATCAGTGCCTGATCAATTCCCTCTGCACGGCCCTGTTCGATCACCCTCTGCATTCTTCTGAGAACGATCGGATGCGCATATCTTGCAGGTAATGGAAAATCCGGATACCCTTAAAAAGTAATCCAAACTGCTTATTATATTTAGAAGAAAGATCTGGAAACTGTTCTCTTAAAAGCCTCTGCAGATCTTCCAGTGTAAGTGCAGGCATACGGATCACTACAAATCTTGACGCAAGTGCTTCATTCAATTCTCGTGTTCCTGCATAGTTATAGTTCATCGTTGCAATAAAGCGAGTATCGTCTGCCAGAGTTATTCTTTCATATCCGGGAACGTCTATAACCCGCCTGAAATCCAGTGCAGAATGCAAAACTGCAAGTGCTTCATTTCTTGCCATATTGATCTCATCGAATATACCAAAGCCTCCATTGCACGCACAGCTGTATACTGGTCCTGGTCTGAATTCAACCTTCCCGTTTCTGAAGTATCCGTGCCGATAAGCGAAGACGCATCCATATTGACATGAAATGAGATATCCCAGGCAGGACGGCCGAAAACTGCTGCCAGATTTTCCGCAAGTACATTTTTCCCCGTGGCTTTTTCACCTGAAAGCAATAGATTCTTTCCACACAAAAGTGCTGCCAGGGCTTCCTCCCACACTTTTTTGCCATAATAATAAAATGAGGTACAGGAATCCTTCCATTCAGCTCCTCCTTCACCGGATGAGCCGCAGAAAACTCCTGTACTCCTGAATCAGTTTCGGACTGATTCCTTCCTCTTTTAAAAAATCCATTATTTCTTTCATCTTTAACGCCTCACATTCATGTGTAAAAAAAAACTGAAATGTCAATCCACACAAGGCGGTCATGACATTTCAGCTATATTAGTTCAAAAACTCAAATGGATCCTCATCCTTTAAAAAATGCATCAGCATATAGGCACACATAATTGCCACACGTTCTTCTTTGAGGATTCGTTTTACTTCGGTACGGTCAGCGAGTATGATTTCAATCTCCTCACTGTCTTCCTGTGCTGCCTTACTGACCTCGCCGCTGGCATAGCCATATACAGTTGCGCAGGATTCATCTGTCATGCCTACCGTTGTAAAATACGGCTTTTCGAATGCAGGATCTACTTTCAAAGGCTCCAGTTTAAGACCTGTTTCTTCATACATCTCACGGATTGCACCTTCATGGAAATCCTCGCCCGGCTCAACCAGGCCTGCCGGAAATTCATAAATGTAGTCACCCAGGGTGTAGCGATACTGGCGTACAAGAACAACCTTGTCTTTCTTTTCTCCATAGATACTGTAAATGATCACGCCATCCGGATCATTCGCCCGGTCTTCAGTTTCAGTGCCGGGACATCCTTGGCTCTGGATGCCACATAATAAGATACCGGAGTGTTATGAACGCTTGTGGCATCCACATGATACAGATTGACAAAACGGTTATCTGTCATTTTTTCTACATTATGAATCTTTCCCATGGGTTTTCCTCTTTTCCGCACAATTCAGTAAACGCGCCTGAATCAGTCTCCCTTAAGGATAACACGAATTCTTTTATAAATAAAGAATACGATTACAGAAATCAGGATATATTTGAATAAATTAAATGGAACGATGATCAGTGCCACAAAACCAAGAAGGCTGTTTACAGAAGGATGTACTGCTGATCCCATTTCAATAAATGCTTCGATCGGCATCCCAAATGCTTTGCCATATGCCGGAAGCAGTACAAATGCATTCATAAGGCAGGCTGCTGCTGTTGTCAGTACTGTACCTGCTGCCATTCCAATAACGGCATGTTTGCGACTCTTGTTATGATGCAGTCTGTAGATGATTCCTGCCGGTACAACAAATGTACATCCAAAGAGGAAGTTTGCAAAATCACCAACACCTGCTGTCATAGTTCCCATTGTTACAAGATGCACCAGAACTTTTACCACTTCGATCAGGATACCTGCGATCGGTCCCATTGCGAAGGCTCCTACCAGTACCGGAATCTCAGAGAAATCCAGCTGATAGAAGGATGGTGCCAGGAATGGGATCGGGAATTCAAAATTCATTAATATTCCGGCGAGGGCTCCAAGCATTGCGATCTGTGTGATCGTTCTTGTACGACTCCTCTCCATTACGTTTCCACTTTTTAAAACCTGTTCACTCATACTTGTCTCTCCTTTTTGAATTGTTCTTTTTTTCTAAAAGAAAATTCTACGCTATGATGCAGATAAGTTTAGTGGGTAGATTAGTTTCTGCTGCATAAAAAAATCCCGGGAATAATCTTCCCGGGGTACTGAGCACGTATGAATTATTCGTGTTCTTCTCTCATCCAGACTTACTGTCGGTTCCGGAATTCTGACTTGTGCCAGTCACCGGATCAGCCGCCTTACGCGGGTCGCGGACTTTACCGCCGGTAGGGAATTCCAACTGCGTCGGTCACCCTGCCCCGAAGAATTTTCTTTTATATTTCTGTATTATATAACTAACTTTATAAGAATGCAATATAAAAATTAGAAGAAAAATGATGGTATATGACGGAAGGAGCTAGCTTGTTTATATCCAGTTTCTCCCCTTCCTGTGTATTTCCAATATCTTCTATTTTATATTGCCATGGGTGCCCCACAGGCTCGCGCTCCGCGCTGATATCTGGTCACCGGCGCCAGTGGCATCAGCCACTACTCCAAAATAAAGTACGGTGAGAGCAAGGATAATATAAAAACCAAGCAAAATTTTCGCAAATGTTTCTCTGGTACGTTCTCGCCTGAAGAACTTCGTGAAGGTTCCTGGTTGTACAGTTTTTGCGTTGATACAGAAAATGCTGCTGTTTGAGCATCTTTGATACGAGTTCAGCATTTCTGTATTGTTCTTAGCAAGTTCTGTACACCTTGGTACCTTAGAAGTTCTGAATTGAGACGTATCCAGAGGAACATTTATCGAAAATCCCATCTGGTTCATTTAATTATCCCATAATCACCGGGAATCCTTTATTATCTCTCCTCACGGAATACGGTAATCCAAGTCCCGCCGGCCGGCTGGTGCTCCTTCTTCTTTCGGAAGCTTGTAAACACCAGTACGATAATCGTTACCACATACGGCAGTGCCTTGAACACCTCCTGCATACTTCGTCCCAGTCCCGGGATATACAGATACAGGATATAAAGTGCTCCGAAAAGGAACGCTCCCCAGATTGCATTCAGTGGTTTCCACAGGGCGAAGATTACCAGCGCAACTGCAAGCCATCCACGGTCACCAAATCCATTGTCTGTCCAGGTTCCTCCTGAATATTCCATTACGAAATAGAGTCCGCCAAGTCCGGCAAGCCCTGCTCCGATACAGGTAGACAGATATTTGTATTTGATAACATTGATACCTGCTGCATCTGCTGTTCCAGGATTCTCGCCAATTGCACGAAGATTCAAGCCTGCTCTTGTCTTAAATAAGAAGAAAGACAAAACCACCGCTACGATCACACAGAGATATGTCATAAATCCATAATTGAATAAAATCGGTCCGATCACCGGAATCTTAGATAATCCCGGGATTTGGCTGTGTAAGCACTTCCTGTTACTTTTACAGAAATCTGTCCGACACCACCGGCAAGTTTGGAAATAGAACCACCAAAGAAGTTACCAAAACCTGTACCAAAGATTGTAAGAGCAAGACCGGTTACGTTCTGATTTACACGAAGAGTAATGGTCAGGATACTGTAGATCAAGCCACCGATCATTGCACATGCAAAGGCACATACAAACGATATCAGGACACCTATAAATGCATTCGGATTCGGGTTATCTTTTTCATAAAGAAAAGCTCCCATCAGGCCGGCAATACCGCCATATACATAATTCCCGGAATACCAAGATTCAGGTTTCCGGATTTCTCCGTCATAATTTCACCAAGCGCACCATAAAGAATACAGATGCCCTGGACAATTGCTTTTTGAATAAAGATGGTCAGTACACTCATTGCATCTACCTCCTATTTTTTTGTCGCTTTACTCTGTAGTTGATAAAGAATTCTGCCCCGATCAGGAAAAACAGAATAATGCCGAGAATAACATCGGATGCATTTTCATTCAATCCATACTGAGTCGCAATCTGAACAGCACCCTGATTCATAAATACAATACCAAAAGATACAGCCACCATAATAAAAGTATTGAATTTGGAAAGCCATGCAACGATGATGCTGTAAATCCACGTCCTCCTGCTGTTGCAGTAGAGATTGTATGGCTCGCACCACTTACAATAACAAATCCTGCGATACCACAGATTGCACCAGAGATTGCCATGGTACGGATAATAACTTTCTTTACATGGATACCGGCATATTTTGCAGTATTCTCACTCTCACCAACTACAGCGATCTCATAACCCTGTTTGCAGTATTTCAGATAAATGAACATCCCAACAGTCAAAATCAGAACGATCAGAACATTCCAGCCGTATTTCTGTCCAAACAGTTCCGGCAGCCAGCCTGCCTGTGTTGCCTGATTAATGATACCAACAGTATTGGAACCTTTTGGATTTTCCCAGAAAACGATACAATATGTAACCACCTGCATGGCAACATAATTCAGCATCAGAGTAAAAAGTGTTTCATTTTGTATTCCAGTATGCTTTGAATACCGCCGGGATCATACCCCATATCATACCACCAAGGGCACTTGCAATAAACATAACAATAAGTAAGATCACCGGTGACATTTTATCACCTGCATAGATCATCACCGCTGCGGAGCAGGCTCCACCAATCAGGATCTGGCCTTCTGCACCGATATTCCAGAATTTCATTTTGAATGCCGGAGCAAGTCCGATTGCAATACACAGAAGAATCATCGTATCACGTATTGTCTGCCAGATACGACGTTCCGATCCCATCGCTCCATCCCAGATTGCTTTATATACATCTACCGGATTCATCTTGACAAGTGCGACGATTACAGCACCACACACGATCAGTGCAAGGATCAGCGCAATAAATCGAATCAGAAGTCTTTCCTTCCATCCGGCTTTGTTTCTTCTTTTACTTACCTGTAAGAAAGGTTCTTTATTCATTGACAACCCCTCCTTTTTCATGTTTCGTCATGAGAAGACCGATTCCTTCTTTGGTTGCAGTTCTGCCATCAACCACTCCGCTGATTTTTCCTCCACACAGTACCGCAATGCGGTCACAGAGTTCAAGTACTACATCAAGATCTTCAATTACGCAGACAACTGCTACGCCTTTTTTCTTCTGCTCATTCAGAAGCTGATAAATAACATGAGAGGTATTGATATCCACACCTCGAGTCGGAAATGCTACAAGAAGAACTTTTGGATTCTGTGCGATTTCTCTTCCTACCAGAACTTTCTGTACATTACCACCTGACATCTGGCGAACCGGTGCAGAGATACTTGGTGTCATAACTTCCAGCTGATCTTTGATCTTCTCTGCAAGTGCTCTAGGTCCCTTACGATCCAGAAAGGTCCCTTTCCATTACGATAGCTTCGGATCATCATATTGTCCGTCATATCCATATCACCGACAAGCCCCATACCAATACGATCCTCTGGAACAAAAGCAAGGCTGATTCCCGCTTCATTAATGGAAATTGAATCCATTCCGGAAAGTTCCATTTCACCTCCGTTATCATCCAACAGACGTATGGAACCACTTTCTACATTCTGCAGTCCTGCAATCGCCTCAAGAAGTTCTTTCTGTCCACTTCCTGAAATACCGGCAATTCCAAGAATCTCCCTGTATTGACTGTCAGATCCACATCATCCAGTGTCTTGACATCTTCTTTGTCCTTACAGTTGATTCCATCAATGATCAGACGCGGTTTTACATTTTCAGGTTTCGGACGTTCGATGTTCAGATCTACTTTGGCTCCAACCATCATTCTGAAAGACTCTGCACATTGGCCTGTGCTGTCTCTACCGTGTCAATATACTGACCCTTTCGAAGAATTGCAACGCGGTCAGACAAAGCAAGAACCTCCTGCAATTTATGGGTAATGATAATGATCGAACATCCATCGTCACGCATGTTTCGAAGAATATCGAACAGCCTGTCGGCTTCCTGTGGCGTCAACACTGCTGTCGGCTCATCCAGGATCAGGATCCTTGCTCCACGATACAGCATCTTCACAATTTCAACTGTCTGTTTTTCAGAAACGGACATTTCGTAGATTTTTTGGAAAGGTCCAGATCAAACCATATTTATTGACCAGTTTCTGAATATCTTCGGTTATTTTTTTCATATTGAGTCTGGCCTTACCAGGCAGGCCCAATACAATATTTTCTGCTGCCGTAAGTACATCTACCAGTTTGAAATGCTGATGTACCATACCTATTCCTAATTCATAGGAGTCTTTTGGCGAACGGATTTTTACTTCCTTCCCATTTACAAAAATATGACCTTCATCTGGATAATAAATTCCATAGATCATATTCATCAGAGTCGTTTTACCGCTTCCATTCTCACCTAAAATTGCGAGAATCTCTGATTTCCTCAGTGTAAGATTTACATGGTCATTCGCCTGGACTGATCCAAATCGCTTGGAAATATCTCTAAGCTCAAGTGCATAAGTTTCTTCCACTATCGTTCCCTCCTTTTATCTGATATATTGTCATATCTGCAAAAGAAACCTCCGCCCTGAAGACTTCCTTTGCACGTATAACAAGAAAAAAAGCAGAGCTGCTGACCCAGCAGCTCCGCCTGTTTCAGATCTTATTCTGTGATAGATGTGATTCCATCGATAGCTACATCGAATGCCGGTGCAGAACCATATTCTGATTCATGGAAATATCCGTCAGAAACATATTCTGTATCACTGCCATCTTTCTTATAAGTAGTAAGTTCTTTGCCATCTACTGTAAATGTAGAAGTATCGAATACATGAAGGGATCCGTCTGCAAGTGCATCTTCCACTTCTTTTACTTTTTCGTCTGTTCCTTCTGCTACAACTTTCTCATTGAGAGGTGTGATCTTGTCAGCGCCGTCGGAGAAGCCTTTGCACCAGTCAGTATCAATTGCTGTTCCGTCAAGCATGCACTGTACTGCATATGTGTAATATACACCCCAGTCCATAGATGCAGAAGTAAGAGCTGTATTCGGTGCAACAGATGTCATATCAATATTGTATCCAACGCAAGGAACGCCTGCTGCTTCACATGCTGTCGGAGCACCTGTTGTATCTGCGTGCTGGCTGATCAGAACACATCCATCAGAAATCAGCGCATCTGCACATTCTTTTTCAAGGTCGAAGCTTGCCCAGCTGTTTGTATATTTTACTTCCATAGTTACGGACGGGCATACACTCTTTGCGCCAAGGTAGAAAGAAGTATATCCGGAAATAACCTCTGCGTACGGGAATGCACCAACATAACCCATCTTGCAGCTATCTTCTGTGATCGTTCCATCTTCGATCATCTGATTCAGTTTAAGGCCAGCTACTACACCGGACACATAACGAGCTTCATAAATGTTTGTGAAGTAGTTGTGCATATTGGAAAGTCCGCTTGATGCTGCCTGAGTTCCAGTTGCATGACAGAACTGTGCGTCCGGATATTC
>ENA-OQCS01001671-OQCS01001671.1-human-gut-metagenome-genome-assembly--contig:-NODE-1671-length-10914-cov-1.425790_pt1 | contig 10914 bp, 16 predicted proteins | sample MGYA00242757_ERZ504575 | MGnify/ENA primary metagenome ERZ504575 (study PRJEB26092, sample SAMD00036297) | human gut metagenome | host: Homo sapiens | study: EMG produced TPA metagenomics assembly of... | reverse complement strand
AGCTTGGTTTCCCTAGGTGTGACTTCCCTGAGCAATAGGTTTATTTTCCTGGTCAATCAGGACAGCTTTGATTCGGGTAGAACCGAATTCAATACCCAAAATGCTTTACCTGCCACAATGGTTGACTTTGCATCTTTCATATTAAAATCGATTAGTTAAAGTGAAAAAATAAGGCAATATTAAAAAATAAAAGTGCTGCCAGAAAGAAATCTTCTGTCCAGCACTTTTAAGATATACTTGATTAAGTATTAGCAAAGAGCTTTGTTCAGCATGTAGTATACTTCGTTCATGACGAAGTTCTTTCTTGAAGCTGTCGATGGTAGTATCTTTGTTGATATGTACCATTTCGATACCCGCAATTTCAGCATAGTCTTCCCAGTATTCTGCAGTCAGGTCGTATGAGAAGCAAGAGTGGTGAGTACCACCAGCCAAAATCCATGCACCCGCACCGATTTCGAAGTTAGGCATCGGTTTCCAAAGTGCAGAAGCAACCGGCAATTTCGGCAGCGGTTTCGGCTCGATACATTCTACGTCGTTTACAATCAGACGGAAGCGGTTGCCCATGTCTACTACAGTAGCAGTACATCCTGTACCTACCTTAGAAGTGAAGACAAGACGTGCAGTCTGGCTCTTGCGTACACCGATACCGAGGAAGTGTACTTCCAGACGAGGTTTCTTGGCAGCATCATCGGACAAACTTCCAGCATGTGAGCCTGAAGGATAGAGCTGTTTTCACCGTCGAAGTTCAGTGTGTAGTCTTCCAGGAAAGAACATCCGTTAGGCAATCCCTGGTTCATTACCCATACTGTACGATACAAAGCAGCTGATTTCCAGTCTCCTTCTGCGCCGAAACCATATCCTTCTGCCATCAGGCGTTGTGAAGCCAATCCCGGAATCTGGTCGAAGTAGCTTCCGTCAGTCTGACCCAGGTCGTCGAAGTTAGTTGTGAAACCTTTGGCACCTTTAGCTTTCAGGATAGCACGCAGAGCCAATTCAGCTTTAGCTGCGTTCCATACTTTCTGGTATGCTTCAGAAGCTTTGTCTTCCAGTGCTGCATCGTGGTCGTATTCATTGAAGTAAGTTTTTACAAGAGCTTCTACCTCTTCGTCTTTTACTTCTTTGTGATAGCTCATCAGTTCGCTTACTGGACAGTAGTCTACGTGGTAACCCATGCGCTGTTCAGCTTCTACTTTATCACCGTCTGTAACGGCTACGTTGTTCATCTGGTCACCGAAACGCAGAATCAGCATATCCTGAGAGTCTGCCCATGCAGCACATACGCGCATCCATACAGCATCTTAGACAATGTGTTTTCATCTTTCCAATAGCCAACTACTACTTTGCGGCGTACGCGCATACGAGCGCAGATGTGACCAAATTCACGGTCACCGTGAGCAGACTGGTTCAGGTTCATGAAGTCCATGTCCATGGTATCCCAAGGAATTTCCTTGTTGAACTGAGTGTGCAGGTGGAGCAACGGTTTCTTCAACTGCTGCAAGCCGTGAATCCACATTTTAGCAGGAGAGAAAGTATGCATCCAAGTGATGACACCGATACATTTTTCTTCGTTGTTAGCTGCTTTGAACACTGCTTCTACTTCTTTAGAAGAGTTGGCAGTTCCTTTATATACTACTTTCACAGGCAATTTGCCGCTGGCATTCAAACCTGCTACCATTTCGTTACTGTGTGCGTCTACTGCGATAACTGCATCGCCTCCGTAAAGGAGCTGAGCTCCGGTTACGAACCATACTTCATATTGATCAAATGCGTTCATAGTGATTTTATGTTTTTAATTGGTTGGATATTTGTTTTTATGTTATTTTTTCTGTCCGTAATAAGCGTTCGGACCGTGCTTGCGGCTGAAATGTTTTTCTATCAGCAGCGGATTCATGGTCAGGTTCGGATTGACAGCGTAAGCAATGCTGGCCATTTTGGCAACCTGCTCCATGACTACGGCATTGTGAACGGCATCGTGTGCATCCTTACCCCATGAGAAAGGACCGTGGTTCTTTACGAGTACACCCGGAGTATGTACCGGATTCATACCTTCAAAGCGTTTCACGATTACGTTTCCTGTTTCCATTTCGTAGGCGCTTCACTTCTTCTTCCGTCATGTCGGCAGTGCAGGGGATAGCTTCGTGGAAATAGTCGGCGTGAGTCGTTCCGATGTTCGGAATATCGCAGCCAGCCTGTGCCCATGCAGTAGCGTATGTAGAATGTGTATGTACCACACCGCCGATTTCAGGGAAGCCTTGTACAGTACGAGGTGAGTCGGTGTGTCGCTTGAAGGACGCAAGTTTCCTTCTACTATGTTTCCTTCCAGGTCGACTACTACCATGTCTTCGGCTTTCATTTCATCGTAAGACACTCCACTGGGTTTGATAACCACCAGTCCGCTTTCACGGTCGATGGCTGATACGTTTCCCCACGTGAAAATAACCAGTCCGTGTTTCACCAAATCCAGGTTGGCATGGAACACTTTTTCTTTCAGTGCTTCTAACATATTCTTAAAGTTTGAATTTCGGATCTTTCAGATAAGCCTTGTCGTTGAATTTGTAAAGAGAGGCTCCTCTTCGTGATCCTGTTTTATCAATTTTATCTGTTTTCTCTATAAATCCCTTTCTGCAATACGCTTGCGGAAATTTCGCTTGTCCATCGGTTCACCGTAAATTGCTTCGTAGAGACTCTGGAGCTGTGTCAGGGTGAACAACTCCGGCAAGAGGTTGAAGCCGATAGGGGCTCTTGAAGCTTTTTGCTTCATAATGGCACGAGCCTTCTCGACCATTTCATTGTGGTCAAAAATCAGGTCGGGTAGGTTATTAATGTTTACCCAGTATGCGTTGTGCTGCTGTACCAGCTCACGGTCATATTCATTGATGTTGATTAAGGCATAATAAGCCAGTGAGATAACTCGTTCGCCCGGATCTCGGTCTACAGCTCCGAATGCACCGATCTGGTCCATATACACATTTTCCAGTCCGGTCAGTTCGCTCAATACGCGTTTGGCAGCATCATCGGCACTTTCGTTTTCCTGAATGAAGCCTCCCATCAGCGACCATTGTCCCATTGCAGGTTCGAAATTTCTTTTGAGTAGCAATAGATTCAGTTCGCCTTTGTCGAATCCGAAGATAATACAGTCGATTCCGACATAAAATTTGGGATTATGATTATAATATGTGGTCATGAAGTTCGTGACTTTTGGTTCTTTTACAACTTAGTTTCTTGGGTCTCTGTTATTTTTCTACTGTAAACTTGAAGATACAGTGACTGTGGTAAGTCTGTCCCGGAGTCAGGATAACAGAAGGCCATTGCGGTTTGTTAGGACTGTCAGGATAGTGCTGAGTTTCCAGACATACAGATGCACGCTGCGGATACACGATACCTTTCTTACCTTTCACCGTTCCGTCCAGGAAGTTTCCGGTATACACCTGAATACCCGGTTCGTCTGTATATACTTCCAGACTGATACCTGTGGTCGGACTGGTCAGTTTGGCTGCCACCTGATTGATGTCACCTTTGGTTTTCAGTACCCAGTTATGGTCAAATCCGTTACCGAATTTTACTTGTTCATTAGAGAAGTCTGTCACTCCTTCGCTGATGGCTTTCGGTGTGTTGAAGTCAAACGGAGTATTCTTTACCGCCATCATTTCCCCTGTCGTCATGAAGGTGCTGTCTACCGGAGTAATACTGTCGGAAGCTACGTAGAGCAGGTGATCTGTAGCTGGTTTAGACGGGTCGCCATTCAGGTTGAAATAAGAATGGTTGGTCATGTTAATAACTGTGGTCTTGTCAGTAGTAGCATCATATTTGATGTCGATGGCATTGTCAGCTGTCAGTGAGTAAGTCACATTGCAGTCACATTTCCCGGGAAGTTATTGTCTCCGTCGGGCGATTTCATGGTCAGCACGATGGTGCTGTCATTAGCTTGGTTTGCTTCGTATACCTGATACTGCCATCCGGTAGGACCGCCGTGCAGACAGTGTCCGAAGTTATTGGTCGGAAGCTGGATTTCCTGTCTGTCGATAGTGATTTTTCCTTTATTGATTCGGTTGGCATAACGGCCGATAGAAGCTCCGAAGTCACTTGGAATATTCTGATAATCTGCAATGCTGTCAAAACCTAAAACTACATCCGTCATCTTTCCGTTTTTATCGGGAACCATGACCGATACGATTCGTCCGCCGAAATTGGTTACACAAACTTCCATACCCTGGCTATTTTTTAAAGTATAAAGTTTGATAGGTTTGCATTCTCAGCTGAAACCTCAAAATTAGCAGGGTTCAAGCCTGATAAAGTCAGCTCCGGTTGCTGGGCTTGCTTGGAAGCACAACCGCTCAATACTGCAAGAATGATACTTGCCCCTAAGAAAGATTTATTCATGCTTTTCATGTGAAATTATTGATGTTGTTATCTATGGTGTAAAAGTAACACTTAAAACGATTGCTTGTTCTTTTTTTCAGATGTTTTTCAACATAGAATGTGTGTTTTTCAGTAGTTTCTATAAAAAAGGAAGAGGACATGCGGCTTTTGATTTGCATGTCCTCTTTTTATGAGTTGGTTTCTATGGATTACCAGAAGTATGCGTAGAATAAAGCGCAGAGAACTACAACGCCCAATGTGGCAATTACATCCCACATATTCCAGCTTTCGCGAATTGCTTTCTTGTAATCACCGGTGAAAGTGATGGCTGCAATTTGTTCAGATGTCGGTTTGGCAGTAAACATGGATACTACGTACATCATGATAACGATGAATACCAGCAACCATACTTCAAAGATAAGCCAGTTAGTCTGCCAGAACCAAGAAGTGCATTCCCAGAACGCTCCGTCCATTACCGCTTTACCAGAGTCGGTAAGCACGTTGGTCAACAGACGCAGCATACCAATAAGGAAGCCTCCGATAAGTCCCCATTCTCCAGCTTTCGGTGTGATGCGCTTAGAGAAGATACCCAGGGTAAATACGGCTACCATGGCAGGAGCAATCAGAGACTGAATATCTTGAAGATAAGAATACAGGTTACCCATGTTCATCATGATAGGCATCCAAGCCAATCCCAACAGTACGACAACTACTGTAGCTATACGGCCTACCATTACGTAGTGGCTTTCGCTCATGCCTTTCTTCATAGGTTTGTAGAAGTCTTCTGTAAACAATGTCGCACAGCTGTTAAAGAATGCAGCCAAAGAAGCCACCAGGGCGCAGATGAAACCGATGGTTACGATACCTTTCACACCTGCAGGCAGGATGTTCTTAACCATCATGCAAAAGCACCAATCTGTGGTCATGTGTGTTGGTGATGTCCATTACGATGTTGCTGCCGGTTTTCTGTGAGAGTGCGAATGCCACCATACCCGGAATCAGGAACATGAAAACAGGCAACAGTTTGAAGTAACCGGCTGCGATTGTACCGCGCGTGCGCGTGCCATAACTTGCGGTTGTCTTCTCCTTTAGTCTGTCCGAGCACACGCTGTACGATGTGCTGGTCAGTACACCAGTACCAGAAACCGATGATAGATGCTCCGAGGAATACCACATAACCCGGGAATTGCGGATACATAGGGTCTGCAGGGTCAGTGTGGAACATGTGAGTTGTTCCGAAACCGTCGTGTGCGGCGTAACAAACGGCCATCATTTGTGACCATCCTTCTGAGATGCTGCCATCGCCCAGCATATTCAAGCCTAAGAACAAAACTAAGAATGAACCAATGATAAGAATAGGAGTCTGGATGGCAGAAAGTGTCATTACACCTTTCATACCTCCGAAGACAGTGAAGATAGCCGTGATGAAGATAAGGCCGATTGCTCCCCACCAGAATGGAAGTCCGAGCAGGTATTCAAAGAAGATACCGCCAGTGAATGCAGTTACAGATACCTTTGTCAATACGTAGGCAATCAGTGTAATGATAGATAACCATGAACCAGTACGTTGTGTGTAGCGGAATTTCAGGAAGTCAGGCATAGTGATAATCTTGCCCATTTTGTTGTTTAATAACTGATTAGAAAGGAACGAACAACCATCCTAAAATAAGAATCATCCATCCTTGCATTTCCCAGTGTGCCATTCCCACACCGTCTTTTGCACCTGTACCTGCCAATCCTACAAGGTGTTCAGAACCGATGTTTGCTGCGAAGATAGCAGCACCGATAATGTACCAAGGTTCCCCTTTTCCGAAAAGGTAGTCCTGACTGTCGGCACCTTTCATCTTTTCCTGATCTTTCTTTATTGCACGGTAAACAGCCCACACAATAGCAATGACTCCGACGGTGAGGACCAGCCAGTCGAGCCAAATAAATTCAGTTGAATTCCAATTCATAATAGTATTATTTTAATTATTTGTGTATTGATTTTGCGGTTATCAAAAACGTGTTTTATGCTGTTCGTTTTTCAAAGTGTATTAGTAACACTAATTCAAGTGCAATATTACGGATAAGTGTAAAAATACACTAATAAAGCCCATGTTTTAGAGCATGTTTCGTCCTTTTTTTTCGTTCTCCTTCGTTTTTAACATTTCTGCAAACGATGAAAGTAAAAAACTTCTGTCAACTTTTGAGTATTTTTATGTGTTCATTCGTATTAGTTATTGTGAAAATAAAAAACTAGAAGATATGAAAAGAGTGATTCTGTGGCTGTGCCTGTCTGTGGTTATAGGGGCGGTACAAGCACAAACCGGGCGGTTGGACTTGAAACTTCCGCAAGGACATCCCCGCTATCTGACCACACAGGAGGGGAAGAAAGAAACTCAGGAGTTGATTAAAAAGGCTCCTTGGGCAAAAGACGTGTATGAGCGGCTTCGGCAGCGGACAGATAAATATGTGGACCGCGGAACGGATTGGCTGTCCTCCCGTTTGCTGATGTACTGGAACACACATGCCACCGATGTATATATAAAGGTGAGTACTACGACCATGCCGGAGGTGAGAAGCACCGGCTCCAACAGTGGTATTTACCGGAGCACGCAGCCATGCCACCAATTACAAACGTCCTCGACTGGAGGACTTGGAGCCTTATCAGGAAGATGCCAGAGGAATGTATCTGGCCAACAGTATCCTGGAAGGTAATCCTTACGAATGGGTGAGCATCAGCAAAACCGGAAGAATAATTGAAAGCATCAACAATGAAATCGTAGGCATAGCCCGCGATGCGGCATTCCTCTGGTGGCTGACCGGCGAGCAGAAGTATGCCACGGCAGCTGCTTCCGTCTTTGATGTGTACATGACAGGTCTGTACTACCGCAATGTGCCTGTCGACTTGAATTATGGTCACCAGCAGACGCTCGTAGGAATGACTTCCTTTGAGGTGATTCATGAAGATGTCATAAATTCCTTGGTGCCGCTTTATGATTTCCTTTATGCGTATCTGCAGAAAGAAAAGCCTGAAAAGATGACCATCTATGCCGATGCGTTCAAGAAATGTGCCGATAATATCATCGCCAACGGGGTACCTCACAACAACTGGAACCTGCTGCAGGCGCATTTCATTATGAATATTGCCCTGATTCTGGAAGATGATGCGAAGTATGCTGACGGCAAAGGACGCCAGTACTATATCGATTATCTGGTGAACCAGTCGTCCATCCGTCAGTGGTCATTGAAAAACTGGCCGATTACGGATTCGATGCAGCAACGGGTATCTGGGCAGAATGTCCCGGCTACAGCAGTGTGGTGGTAGGTGATTATGCCAGCTTTGTCAGCCTGTTCGATGAGAATCTGGTATGGACCTGACCAAGGAGATTCCGGTACTTCCGAAAGCTGTAGAAGCTATGCCGCAATACCTTTTCCCGAACCGTATGGTCTGCGGGTTTGGCGATACGCATCCTCCACACTGCGGACGGATATTTTCCGTTATATGATTCAGAATGCCCGTACCCATGGAAAGTCTGAAGAAGAACGAAGTTTACAGCCATGCTGAAACTGTTCGATCCGTCTTCTTCTCTTCCGGTGGCAGAAAGAGGCAAGGCACCGGTAGCCATTACTTCTTTCTTTGCCGGGAAACCGCTCGTGTTGGATGAAAAAGTGAAGGCTGGCCAGATTGACGACTATGTAACTCCGACCTTCTATGCCCCGAATGTGAGCTGGCTGGTACAGCGCAACGGGATGAATCCCCGTCACAGTCTGATGGTGTCACTGAACGGAAGTGAAGGCAATCACATGCACGCCAACGGCATCAGCATGGAATTGTATGGTAAGGGCTACGTGCTCGGTCCGGATGCGGCATCGGAAAAACTTTGTATCAGGGGCTGGATTACTTGGAGTACTACAGTCAGTTCCCTTCGCATAATACGGTCTGCGTAGACGGTATTTCTTCTTATCCCGTCATGAAGAGCAACCACTCCTTCAAACTGCGTGCCTTGTATCCTGCGGCAGGCGAACGGCTTCCTTATCAGCCGATTTCTTATAGTGAAGTCTACTTCCGCGAACCGGAAACTTTTGCCGACCAGACCCGCCTTAACGGAATTGTCAATGTGGGCGATTCTGCAGGCTATTATATCGATATATTCCGTAGCCGGAAAGTAGAAGGCGGCGACAAGATGCACGACTATTTCTATCATAACTTAGGACAGCAGATGACGCTGACAGCGGCCGACGGCAGTGAACTCGGACTTCAGCCTACGCAAGAACTGGCCTTTGCCGGAGCCCATCTGTATGCTTACTCTTATATATATAATAAGAAGCGGGCGGTGACAAGTAAAGACGTGAAAGCCGGATTTACCATCCAGATGCCCGACAAGGACGATATTACGATGAACCTCTGGATGAAAGGGGAGGAAGGACGCGAAATCTTTTCAGCCCTGAGCCTATGACGGAAGGATTGAGCCGCATCAAGAATATGCCGTATTCCATTAAGGACCAGCCTACGCTCACTTTCGTGGCACGCCAGAAAGGAGAAGCCTGGAACCGTCCGTTTGTGGCCGTGTATGAACCTTCTACCCTAAAAGAACCTTCCTGCATTGCGTCGGTCGATTATCCGCAGGTAAAGAGTGAACAGCAGGGAAGCCATGTCGGTATACGCGTGGCGCTGACCAATGGAAATGTCGACTGGATTCTGTCGTCGGATGAGAATGCACACCACTGCAAGTTGGAAAAGTTGCAGGCCCGTGCAGGCTATGCGCTGTGTCGTCAGTCGGAAAAGGGAGAGGCTCTTCAGGCTTTCCTGGGCAACGGTACACAACTGGAAGCGGATGGAGTGAGCATCCGACAGATGTACCTGCTGATGTTTGCTGTTGAAGCAAGATGGAAATGGATGTACACAGCTACGGCTCCTTGTCGGGTAGTTGTAGGAAAGAAAAAATATACGCTTTCAGTTTCAAAAGAGTTACGTCTTTTGAAGTAAAATGAAATTTTAAGTTTACTTTTGTAGTAATATATTGATTTATAATTGTATACGCTCTTCCAGTACTTCCTTTGCAGTACTTCAGTACTGCAAGAAGTACTGTGGTACTGTCGAGGAAGTATTGTAGTACTTCTTTGACAGTACTTATCAGGGTATGAGGTTTTGTATTGATGTCTGGGAAGACAGTGCGGTTTTTTGTCGGATATTTTTATGAAATATAGGCAGATTCTATGTATTTTTGCTCATGAAACCTATGGCAGTTTTGTAAATGAAGAAATGTTTGATATATATTTATCTCCTTTTGTTAACCAGTCTGTGCTGTTTGCAAGCGGGAGCTGTTTCCTCCGAATCCGTAGTTTGTCCGTATCCGACGGACTTCCTGATTTGGTCATTAATACGATATACAAAGATTCAAAAGGTTATGTCTGGATGGGAACGAATACCTCAGTAGAGCGTTTTGATGGTATACGCCTGGAGCATTACATGGTAGAGGGCAGCAATGAGAACCTGAAGCGGGTGTTTGCACTGGTTGAGATGCCGGGCAATGAACTGTGGTTGGCACGGGCATGGGACTTTCCGTCTGGCCGATGATGCGAGAAGCTCGAACGGCTGGCTCCTGAAATGATTACAAGCGGGGTACATGCATTCTGTAAGTTGGGGGATGTGCTCTATGTAGGAACGGAAAAAGGATTGTATGTATACAAGGGAGGAGTTTTTGAACATGTGCTGGTAGACAAGAATATCTTTTCGCGTGCGAATTTTGTAACGGGAATGGTGGAAGGAGAAAACGGTATATTGTGGCTCTCTACGATGGGAGGCTTGAAATCTCTTCGTTTGTCCGACCAGTCCATCACTTCTTTCTCAGACAAATTGGCGAAGAACGGGCAGAACCTTTCTTTCTATAACATCACACGTATCGGTTCAAAGATTTTTATGGGTACAATGACTAGCGGGCTGGTGCTTTTTGATACAGCCAGCAAGCACTTTTCACGCTATCTGGATGTAGGTTGCGGAGTCATCTCTGCTTGTCAGGCGATGGGAAAGACCTGCTCTATGTAGGAACGGACGGAAACGGTGTACATTTTATTTCAGTGAGTCGCCAGCGTGTTATCCGTACCTTTCGGCATGACCGTGAGGCGGATAGCCAGATTCGTTCCAATTCTGTGTACTCTGTATTGGTCGACGTGACGGCTTGTTATGGATTGGCTTTTACCAGTTGGGTGTAGACTACACCTTGTTCCAGAGCGACTTGTTTTCCACCTATCAATATGAGAATTTGTTTGATTCCAGAGACATGGCTGTCCGTACCATTGCCTTTCATGGAAGTCAGAACTGATAGGTTCGCGCGATGGCTTTGTGTTTATCGATGAGGCCGATGGCAGGTTCCAGATATTCAAGGCGCCCCGTCTGCGGGCTTCCATCATTGTGTCAAGCTGTTATTTCGACGGGAAATATTATATCGGAACCTATGGGGGAGGTATGTATGTGCTCGATGGGGTCACACTGGAACTGCGGGATTTTGAGATTGCTTCCGAACCCTTCCGGCATGGACATATTTTTGTACTTCGTCCTGACGATCGGGA
>ENA-OQCS01001670-OQCS01001670.1-human-gut-metagenome-genome-assembly--contig:-NODE-1670-length-10915-cov-1.659251_pt1 | contig 10915 bp, 19 predicted proteins | sample MGYA00242757_ERZ504575 | MGnify/ENA primary metagenome ERZ504575 (study PRJEB26092, sample SAMD00036297) | human gut metagenome | host: Homo sapiens | study: EMG produced TPA metagenomics assembly of... | reverse complement strand
CTGTCTTTGTTATAATTGTAATTCAATTCCCTCAATCAAAAAGTACGGTTCTTATTTAGGTCTATAACCATACATTAATGCGGCATTAATTTCAATAGCCCTCATATATTCTTTGAAAATTTTTTTTACTCTTTTCATCCTGCTATCCTTTTTTAAAACATTAAAAACTAATCTTTTGTACCTTTTACTTTGTATCGTACCCCCAAGCACGGAGGGCGTCATTTCCCATATCTTTGAGACCTGCTTTGATGATCTCTTTCAATTTCTTCATAATGTTATCCTTTCTTTGATTAAAAAATAGGGTTGTTTTCTTACTTAATCCCTATACCCCAAGCTTTTACTTCGTTTTCACCCATCATAGCAAGGGCTTTCTTAAAAATACTTTTTACCTTTTTCATAATCTCGTTATCCTTTCTTTTTATGTTTTACAACACAAAATTATACTGTTTTGTTCTAGATTGTACTCTGATAAAGATAAAATGTATGCGAAAATGGCAAATTCTTGACCTGCATCAAGAATTTGCATTTTTGATTAAAAAACTATTTCAGAAGCCTAGCTTCTTAAATTCATTTTCAAAATTAGGTGTAAATATTTCTTTTCCAATATTGCTCCTGATCTCTTCTAGTGACCAAAAACGGCCGCCATCCAGTTCCTCGCTGGGAATAATGGGACCGTCATAAGTGGTTTTATGCGAGAATACCAATTCTTTTTTCCCGGGTGGATTCGAATACATAGCTAGTCAGTAATTCGGGAGTAAGTCGGTGATGCCCAGTTCTTCTTTTACTTCACGTTTCAAGGCTGTTTCCACACTTTCACCCAAATCTATGTGTCCGCCTACGGCTGTGTCCCATTTGCCTGGTTGAATATCTTTCCAGTCAGGACGCCTTTGCAAATAGAGTTCGCCTTTACTGTTGAATACATGCAAGTGGACTACCGGATGTAGCAATTTACTTCCATTATGACATTCTCCACGGGTTGCAGCTCCTGTTATGTTTCCTTGTTCATCTACTATAGGAAACATTTCTTCTTTATTATCATAATTCATCTTCGCTATTTTTTGTTACTGCAAAGATATGAATTCGGACTCGGATTATATGGATCTTATAGTTTTTAATAGTAAAAAGGGATGTGAAATCTTTATAATCCGATTCCGAAATGCCGTTTAATAATTTACTTAGATGCCGTTTTAAAAAGCTACTGTTTTTATGTATTTCCTTATACATCACAATATCTTCTTTTATAAAAGGTACCTCGTTGCGGTAGGTGGCGAGAAACTTCTCAATAAACGGTGAACTACGGAGCGGACGGCGGAAATCTATACCTTGTGCGGCGTTCATCAATTCGATGGCAAGTATATGTTCCAGATTATCCATCACTTTGTAGAGCTTGGTGGCGGCGTTGGCTCCCATACTTACATGGTCTTCCTGTCCGTTGCTGGATACTATAGAGTCGCTACTGGCGGCATAACAGTACATTTTATTCTGGCTTACCATGCTGGCAGCCGCATATTGGGGAATCATGAAACCGGAGTTAAGTCCCGGATTGGCAACTAGAAATTCGGGCAATCCGCGAAGTCCCATAATGAGTTGTGCCACACGCCGTTCGGATATGTTTCCCAGTTCGGCCATAGCAATGGCAAGATAATCATATACCAATGCCAGGGGCTGTCCGTGGAAGTTGCCACCTGAAATGATAAGGTCTTCATCGGGGAAGATAGTGGGGTTATCGGTAACTGAATTTATCTCGGTCAACAGTACTGAAGCTACGTGGTTGATGGCATCTTTGGTAGCACCATGAACTTGTGGGATGCAACGGAATGAATAGGGGTCTTGTACGTGTTGTTTGGGCTGTGCGATGATTTCACTGCCTTCCAGTATTCTTCGGAATGCGGCTCCGGTTTCTATCTGCCTTTATGCGGACGCATTTGTTGGATACAGTCCATGAACGGATCGATGCGGCCGTCAAAGGCTTCCAGGGAGATGGCGGCAATGAGGTCGGCTTTCTTGGAAAGACGGAAGGCTTTGAGTATGGCATACACTCCGTTGGCACTCATAAACTGGGTACCATTGAGCAAGGCCAGTCCTTCTTTGCTTTTCAATTGACTGGTTCCCAACCAAACTCATCAAGCACGCTGATAGCTTCGCAGCGTTTGCCTTTATAATACACATCGCCTACGCCGATCAACGGAAGGAAGAGATTGGCGAGCGGGGCAAGATCTCCTGAGGCTCCCAATGAACCGCGGTCATAGACAATGGGCATTACATCGTTATTGAAAAAGTCGATAATGCGCTGTACAGTGATGACTTGTACGCCACTGTGTCCCAAAGAAAGAGCATGAGCTTTTAATAAAAACATCAGCTTCACAATGACATGGGGCATTTCTGCGCCTACACTGCAAGCGTGGCTTTTTACCAGGTTCTCTTGCAAAGTACTCAGTTCATCGGAAGAAATATTACGGTTGCACAGGCTGCCGATCCTGTCGTGATGCCATAGAGAGGGACATCGGATTCCTTGATCTTTTTGTCCAGGTAATCCCGGCATTTCTGAATCCGGTCTTTAGCTTCAGGAGCCAGTTCCAATTTCAGATTTTCATTAATAATACGTTCGATGATGTCAAAAGTGAGGTCACCCGAACCTATTTGATATACATTCTTCATGGTCTGATTCTTTTTTTAACCGCGGAGGTTGGGATTAAAACATGGTTTTCACATAGTCCAGTATTTTCTGTTCTTCGGCAATGGTCGTCTGTTCTATCATATCGGCCTCTTCGCTCATCTCTTTGACGAATTTTTCGTCTTTGATAGAAGTGAGGTTGATACGTACATTCAGCAAGGCTCCCAGAATGCAGTCCGGGCACACATCATGACACGCAGGCATCGGTTACAGCGTTGCTGTTCCCTTTTCTGGCTACCACATCAATCATGGGCAGAATGGAATGGACGGTACGTGCCACCTCCATAGGCACTTGGGCGGCATATTTGGTTTCCTTCTGTATGGCTTCACTGCGGATCGCCTTTTCTTCATCCGTTTCTTTCGGAAGTTTGAATGCAGAGAAAACACGGTCGTATGCTTCCGAATCACGGTCTACATCGGTTATCAGCTGGCGGGTGAGCTCTTCGAAACGCACAGAAAGATCTTCCATAATTTCGTTCACTTCTACATATTTCTTGCGGCCTATGGTAAGATTGGCTACCATAGCTGCCAGTGAGGTGGCAAGGGCTCCATTGAGTGCTGAAACACTGCCGCCACCGGGGACAGGATCATTACTGAGTACTTTATTGATAAATTCTTTGATGGTAAGTTCTGTTAACATGGCTATTAGTATTTAATTGGTTAATTTGAATGTAGAATACGTCCCCCTTTGATGGTCAGCTTCACTGCGTTCATACCTGTATAATAAGGTAATATATGGGGGGTGTCGGTTCCCAGTAAAACAAAGTCTCCCTGTTTTCCGGCTTCTATGCTTCCGATGCGGTCGCGCGTCCGAGAGCTGCCGCACCGTTCAGTGTGATGGCTGTGATAGCCTCTGCAACGGTCAGTTTCATATAGATGCAGGCTAGAGCAAAAGTTAGCGGGATGGAACCGGAGAAACAACTGCCTGGATTTAGATCGGTGGCAAGGGCTACGGCACAGCCGCTGTCTATCATTTTCCTGCCACGGGCGTAGGGCTCTTTTAGTGTAAAGGCAGTTAGTGGCAATAGAGTGGCTACTACATTATTTTGTGCCAAAGCTTTTATGCCTTCATCGGATGCTTGCAACAGATGGTCGGCGCTGAGGGCTTCAATTCTCCTGCCAGTTCTGCTCCTCCAAAGCTGACAATTTCATCAGCGTGCAACTTGGCACCGAAGCCTAGAGCTTGCGCAGCTTTCAATAACTTTCGAGACTGATCTACAGTGAATACCCCTTTTTCACAGAAAATATCGCAATTTTCGGCCAATTGTTTCTGATGAATCATGGGCAACATTTCGTTAATCAGAAAATCAATATATGCGTCACTTCGCCCTTTGTATTCTTCGGGTAAGGCGTGAGCACCTAAAAAGTGGTGGCAATATCTACTTTCCGGTCGGGACATTCATTGATAGCTTGCATGACACTGAGCTGTTTCAGTTCTGTATCACGATCCAGGCCATATCCGCTTTTTCCTTCCACAGTGGTGACCCCCATCCGGCTCATGGTATCCAGAAACCATTCGGCTTTATGTTTCAGTTCTTCAAAGGAGGCTTCCCGGGTGGCACGTACAGTATTGATAATGCCTCCGCCACGTTCCATGATGCTCATATAACTGTCGCCGTTGAGCCGCCAGATGAATTCGTCGGGGCGAAATCCTCCGAAAACCAAATGGGTATGAGAGTCAACGAATCCTGGCAACAATACATTCCCTCTGGCGTCAAGTACTTTATAGCCGGGCTTTTCATGGCTTATACGGTTTTCGCCAACATAGGTAATAATGCCGTCGGTTACTCTTACCGTTCCGCAAGGAATGTTGAGAAGTTCGTTCATGGCTTCTCCTTTCCGGGCGGTTCTGCCTTGCGGAGTAACGATGTGGGCATTGATGATAATCAAGTTGTTGCTCATAGTTGTTAGTTTTAATGGAACGCAAATGACGCAAATGACACAAATATCAATGGTGACTGAATATTTTTCTTTTAAATTCAGGATGCTTTCCGAAGTTTAATAGATAGCCTATCTCTATGTCTGTGGCTTTCAGATAGTTATCAGTTGAAATTCATGTTCGGGACGTAAAGCATCAGCCGCTTTCAGTTCTAATATGATGGAGTTGTTGATCACCATGTCGGCATAATATTCACCCACTTTATGATTTTTATAAAATACATTGATTTGCTTTTGCACTTCACATTTAAAACCTTGCTCTATCAATTCAAAGTAGAGGGCATTTTGATAAACCCTTTCCAAGAATCCATATCCTAATGTGTTGTACACTAGATAAAATGCTTTTAATATTTTATCTACATCTTCTTACTTGCTATTTGCGTCATTTGTGTCATTTGCGTTCTTATTCTATATTATTCCATAATCTGCGCTTCCAGCACTTGTTGCATGGAGAAGTTTTCCAATCCCAGGTAGTAAGAGGCAGTGTCTATCAAGCCTCCATAGGAACAAGTCCTACGATTTCGCTGCCGATGATGCTTACTCCGTAGCGTTTGGCTTCAAAACGTACCATTCGAATGCCCGGTAGATAGCGGTTTTACTATAGTCGGTGAGATTCATGGATACCTGAGTGATACCCCGATCCTTCAGTTCCACGCCCATGGCCTTGCAATAGCGCAGTCCGCCACCGATAAAACGGATTTTCTTGGCAATGTCATGCGCTATTTCTAGGCTGGGAGTATTGAGATTTATATTGTAGGCAACTAAGGGCATACGGGCTCCGATGGCTACAGTTCCAGCAGTGGGGTGACGTTCCGCAGGACCAAAATCGGGATGCCATTCGGGTTGGTGAATCTTTTCCTTCATTCCCTCGAATTCTCCTTTACGGATGGCAGCGAGATTTTCACGATGTGGTGCACTAGCTGATTTTTCATACAAGAATACAGGGAGATATATTGAGAGGCCACCCGTTGCCCCACTTCTTTGGACACCGCTATGGCATCTTCCATGGTACATCCTTTGATGGGAATGAATGGAACTACATCTACAGCTCCATACGGGGGTGCTGTCCTTGGTGATGGTTCAGGTCAATTAGTTCTACTGCTATACCGATAGCTTCTATCACAGCTTCTTTCAAGGCGTCCGGTTCTCCAACGACGGTAACTACCAGCCGGTTGTGGTCTTCATCGTTACTATAATCCAATAATTTTACGCCTGCCTTGGCACGAAACGGAGATACAATCTCGTCTATTTTCTGTAAGTCACGTCCCTCGCTGAAGTTGGGGACGCATTCCATAATTTTGTCCAGCTCATACTCTTTAGAATTTGGTTTATAGGGAACATCCATGGATGCGGATGAATGAAACAGTTGCATCATGGTGTTCGGTTTTTGGTTAGTTGATTCCTTTATTTTTCAATACCTTATTAATAAGGTCATCTTCCGCTATATGCGGCAGGGTGATGTGATAACCATCGGCATGGCTCTCGTTGAATTCCGCCGAAGTTTCCATGGCATGCGGGTTGCGTGCCCACGAGCGGCGTGCCACTCCTCCCATTACATCCCATAACATGGATGAGCGGAGAATACGGTCTACCCGTTCACTGCCGTCGCATACCATTCCGAATCCGCCATTGATGGCTTTACCTATACCTACACCACCTCCATTGTGCAAAGCGACAAGCTCATGCCCCGGGCACAATTTCCGGCAAAGCATTGCACAGCCATATCTGCCATTACATTGCTGCCGTCCTTGATATTGGAAGTTTCCCGGAAAGGAGAGTCGGTACCGCTTACATCGTGGTGGTCACGTCCCAACATGATAGGACCTACCTCGCCCCGGCGTACCATTTCATTGAAACGCAGTGCGATATTCATACGTCCCAGTGCGTCTTGATACAGAATTCGTGCTTGGGTCCCTACCACCAGGTTATTTTTTTCGGCGTCGCGAATCCATATCCAGTTGTCCATATCCTGTCCGCGGCGATCTTTAGGGATACACTCCATAGCAGCATGGTCGGTCTTTATCAAATCTTCCTTTTTTCCGCTCAGGCATACCCAGCGGAAGGGGCCGTAACCATAATCGAAAAGTTGGGGTCCCATGATATCCTCTACATAGGACGGCCAGATGAATCCATCCTTCTCGTCTGTTCCATTGCGTGAGATTTCTTTCACTCCGGCGTCATAAATCGCTTTCATGAAAGAATTGCCATAATCGAAGAAATAAGTGCCCCGTGCCACCAGTTCCTTGATAACATGGAAATGGCGGCGCAAAGTTTCGTCCACCATTTTATCAAAAGTTTCTCTGTCTTCTTTCAGCATACGGGTACGTTCTTCGAATGAGATACCTGCAGGACAATAACCGCCTTCGTAAACGGCATGGCAGGAAGTCTGGTCACTGAGAAGTTCGATGTGGATGTTGTGATGTAGCGCATACTCCAACAGATTGACTACATTGCCATGGTAGGCTATGGAGCAGGGGATTCGTCGGGCCATGGCATCGGTAGCCAGCCGGTAGGCTTCAGACAAATTGGATGTGATATGCTGTACCCACTTGGCGGTGGCGGGTTTCTATGCGTGAATAATCTACTTCGCTATGATGGCCACTGCTCCGGCTATCTCTGCCGCTTTGGGTTGTGCGCCACTCATTCCGCCTAATCCGGAGGATACGAAAAGATGGCCGTTCAGGTTACCGTTCTGAGGTACTCCTAATTTCATGCGGCCGGCATTTAATAGGGTGTTGAACGTGCCGTGTACAATGCCTTGCGGACCGATGTACATCCAGCCTCCGGCGGTCATTTGTCCATAGTTGGCTACTCCCATCTGTGCGGCTATTTCCCAGTCTTTCTGGTTGTCGAACATGCCTACCATCATGGAATTGGTGATAATAACACGGGGAGCTTCGGGATGTGATTGGAATAAGCCCAAAGGATGGCCGCTTTCTACCACTAGGGTCTGTTCATTGGTCATTATCTCCAGATACTGCTTGATAAGCCGGTATTGCATCCAGTTCTGACAAACTTGTCCGGTTTCGCCGTATGTCACCAGTTCGTAAGGATAAAGGGCGATATCAAATGAAAGGTTGTTGTCTATCATGACTTGGAATGCTTTCCCTTCGATGCAATTCCCTTTGTATTCGTCAATGGGCTTTGCTTTCAAATCACCTTCGGGCCGGAAACGGTAACCGTATATTTTGCCCTGGTAAGTAATTCGTCCGTCAATTCGGGAGCGAGTTGCTCATGCAGTTCCACAGGAATGTACCGCAATGCATTCCTCAACGCCGTTTCCGTTTGGGCGGGTGTCAAGCGGTAGCCCCGGTCGGGAGCGCGGCGGATGCCTTCCGTGAATGTAGGATAGGCAGGTAAGTCATTGGATAAAGTGATAGTCATAGTATGTAAGTGTTTTGTCACAAAGATAGCAAAACTACTGGAATACTATAAGTTTGAGAATATGTTTAGTGACATAAAGTTATATAAACTCAGTATAATATATTGTTGATTTTAGAAATACAGCGATGGCATGTGCTATGGGAGGCTCTCCGGATTTGTTTTAAGTAAAATAATTATTATTCAATACTAATAGAATAGTGATAATTGTCGCTTACAGGTATAGTATCTTCATAGTATACAGGTTTAGTCTTTATACATTTGGAGAACACGCTGTGCCATTTCTTTCATTTCTTGACGTAAGGTAACCGGAGCCATTACCTCAACGCTATCGCCAAAGGAACGTAGAAGTGAACGTAATTCATAGTTGTCTTGTACTTTCAGTCGAACCTCCCATTTGCCGTCGGCTTGTTTGCTGTTTAGCACAGATTGAGACTCATGCAGCGGCTTTGTTGTAATGTAATTCCACGCCTGGTCGGTAACGTGCAAATGACATTTTCCACAGGGGCGCCTTCAACTACGGAAACGCCCGACCACGTCACTAAAGAACTCTTCAAAATCAAAGTCATTGTCCAGAGGCTCAAAGGTTCGGGTCGTTTCCTTTATTCCTTCAATCCGGTCTATCGCATAGTTGGACATTTTATCGAAGTCTTTGCGTTTCGCCACCAAGAACCAGCGATTATTGTACTGTTTCAAGTGATAGGGGCTCACCACAACTGTTCTGACATCTTTACCGAATGGATGGTAATTTATTTCTATTACTTTCTTTGCTACAATAGCTTCGAATATGGGCTTGTACCATTTGTCTATACCTGTAAGGTATTGGTTGTGCTGGAAACTGACTGCCTTTTGAGTCTCACTGCCTAGTTTTGAAGTGGTATAAGTTTCTTTTCCAGGTCATCCAGCCAGTCGAACTGAGGAACACCTTCAAAGCGTTTCATGATGGCGGCGGCTTCGAGTATACAATCCATTTCTTCTTGGGAAGGACCGGATTCGGCCATAGTCTTTGAACCGACTGCATAGCGGTAATATTTTTTATGGCCGTCTTGGATTCTGTCGATAATGACTCCGTACATCAATTCCATATCGTTCATATCGTCAAAGATTTGACGACGCTGTACTCCTTCGGCACCTTTTGAACCGCTATCACCATTCTGTCGTTCAAGTGCCATACGGCAGGCCTCGATGAGATCGTTCATGTAGTATTTTCTGGTTCTGCTGCTAAAGCATTTGTCTAAAGCTCTGTATCGAGCCATCGCGTTTTTATTTGTTGCCATCGCCTTCTGTTTTATGACTGTTTTTTATTTTGGTACAAAGTAAATAGCAACTGTGCATTCTTGCCGCACAGCTACTATAAATTTCACTTTTCCATGCGGAATAACGCCCTGTCTGTCATGGCATAAAGTTTTCAATGTCTTCTGTCCGGATTAGTCTTTCTGGTTTATTCGTTATGTCTGGTTTCGTCTATGATTTCGCCGAATTTCTCTGCGGTTTCCTTGATGTCGGTGAACTCAGATCGTTTCATGCCGCTTAAGCCGGTACTTGTCCATTCGCTGAGGTCATCAGCAAAAACACCTTTGTTCATACGGTCCAGATAGTTTGCGGATAAACCGTCAGGCATATTTTTCAGATCCATCATGCCGATACGTTGTACAAAGTATGCATAATCGCCGTCGATGATGATGTTCTTGTGCGCTGCCATCTTATAGATTGACATCCAATGACGCTTTTTGGTGAATAGCGGAGTGTAACTTTGCGCTTTCAGAATGCTGGCGTTTCAAAAGGTCCATCTTCTCTTCTTCGTTCATCTTGTTAATAGGACACTCTGCCACCTTTTGGACAGGCTCATCCTCTTCGAAATTATCCCTGCTGTAAGTATCCATTTCGTAAGAGGCTGCAGGAGCTGAAGGATACATAACAGGAACGGTGACTCCCGAATTGTCAAGTTCACAACCTGCCATTTCCAAGTCTGTAATGCTGACCATTACGGCATAGATATACATGCTGACCACCATGTGGATGGCTGGAGCAACCTCTGCATCGGGGAGTTCCGGAGCATGGTGAACGTTCTCGTTTCTCCACTTTGAAATACACTTGTAGTAGGTTTCAAAGTGTTCAATTTCGGATTTTTGCCATGATTATAGTAGAGGTTATCTATTTCATGGAAAGTCTTTACAATGGCCACCCAACCGTCTGCACCTTTTGTAGACATAAATTGTTCTCCCTCTTTCAGGTAATAGAGTTTGCGGAGGAATGCCTCATACTTGGGCAACAATGCTGCGAATATCACTTCAAGTCTACCGGCTCGTTCTCACCACGATAGAACTTGTTCAATTGATTTGGAATCATGGTGTTCAGACCATCCAAGTTTTTCACAGTATGGGTCTTCAAGATGGCGAAAAGACAATCGAGCACTTCTTCAAGTTCACGATAGCCGTGTCCGCAGAGTTCACTGAAAGTATCTTCTAGTTTCTCAAACATCACATCTTTAAGCAACTCCTCATTATATTCAAGCACGTTACTTGTATGGAAACTTTGCCCCAGGAAGGTTACCAGCATGTTTAAGAATTCCTCATTGAATGCTTGGTTGCTGTTGAGCAGTTTCTTCAAGTTGATATACTTGCCTAACTGTGTTGCGACTTTTTTGTTGAACTCCTTTTCTACCATCTTCAACAGGCTGGAACGAGAGTTTTCTGCGCTGAATGCCTGCTTTATGTTGGGGTCATTTCTCAACTGGCGCAGCAACTCAAGGATGATCTGGTCATTTTCGTTAAGAAAACCTTCATAAGGCTCGTTCATCATGTGGATGAGATGATCGAGATGATCAAACTCCTTCTCCCGCCGCTAATGCCAGCAGTACTTGGAGCGTCAGTTCACCATCTTCTCCTTCTAATGTGATACAGCCCTGTTCTGCAGCTGGAT
>ENA-OQCS01001668-OQCS01001668.1-human-gut-metagenome-genome-assembly--contig:-NODE-1668-length-10934-cov-2.013972_pt1 | contig 10934 bp, 16 predicted proteins | sample MGYA00242757_ERZ504575 | MGnify/ENA primary metagenome ERZ504575 (study PRJEB26092, sample SAMD00036297) | human gut metagenome | host: Homo sapiens | study: EMG produced TPA metagenomics assembly of... | reverse complement strand
TTCAGGCTTCCTCCTTTGTTTATGGCTTGTATGCGGAGAGCAAATTTCATTTGGTTGTTTTTGAGGCAACCGGTGTAGAGTAAACGATTGGGGCCATCTGCTTTGATATCACCTATGGCTTCAGGGTTGCTGCCATAGCTGAATATCAGGTTTTGCATACCGGGACGGTCGGCTGTGAACTTCAGCACCATCACGCTGTCGGGGTAGGAAACAAAGTATTTACGCTCGTAGTTCACTTCATCTTTGCGAAAACTGACTACTGCCATGGCCGAGTCAAGAGACAGGATGCGTTTATAATTGGTCATACCGATCTCACTTAAACCGGTTTCGATGTAAGCTTCTCCTAATGTAGTAAAGGAGCCGAAACGAAAAGGTGTTTCACGGCTTGGCTCATAATCGGCTAGTCCGTTGAAATTTTTGCAGGTAAGTTCTTCTGCTTTTTTCTGGTTGCCGTCTGTAAATGCTTGGCGGATTTCGGGTAATAGGTGTGCTGACTCTTTATTTACGTTCCAATAATAAGCTGCTCCCTTTTCTGTGTTTGGTCCTCCGCGCCATAGTGTCTTTTCGTTTAAGTGATTCGTTCTGCCGCTATAGATCCCATAACATTGCCTCCCAAACTGCCGTTTCCTATGGGGAGCGAGTTGTTTTCCCACGCTTTGTCTGTTACAGGAGAATACCAGGAAGCGCGTCCGTCCAAATTATTAGGGGTATCAAACCAGATGCTCAATCCTTTGGTGTAATCTGTACTCTGTGCCTGTAAGGAAGCTGCGAATAGGCTTCCTAAAATGCATAGCTGAAGTTTCTTCATAAATTAATGATATTAGTTAAAGGTATTTCTACAAAAATACAATTAGATTTTTATTTGTGAGAAATGTAATGTTTGAAATTTAGGGTGATTTCCTGTTTTTATAGGTATATCAAGGTTGAAAGATAATTTCATCGAACATTTCATTGGCGATATCCCACAGATGTTCTGCTGTCAGCATTTCTATCCGTTTGAATACTTCTTCCGGACCTTCAAATTTACCATAGTGCAAGAACGTTTTTCCCATATCCAATGCATTGTTCTCAAAATTGTCTCCGGCAACTCCTATTTGTCCGATGATCTGTTTTTTTGCTGCACTCAGTTGTGAGGAACTTAGTTTGCTGTCACGCAGTTTTTTTCAATTCTTTATGAACTAGTCCGATGCAACGGTCTGCATCTTCCGGATCAGTTCCGAAATAGATGCAGAACACTCCTGTGTCTGTGTATGAGGTCAGATTGGCTTCTACGTTATAGACCAGCCCCCGGCGTTCGCGCAAGGAAACGTTTAGCCGGCTGTTCATACCAGGTCCGCCCAACAGATTGTTAAGCAGGTAAGTCCGGTTCGTTTTTCATTATATGCATTATATCCTCGGCTGCCTATCATTACATGGGCTTGATGTGTTTCTTTATTCAGTGTCAATGCCTTAGGAATATAGAGAAAAGGTTCTGTCCGTTGGCGTTCAGTAATGGAAAAAGGGATGTCGGCTGTCACTTTCTCTATGGTGCGTATCACTTTTTTAAAGTCTATATTGCCTTGAATGAAAAAGATCATATTGGTAGCTTTGTAAAAACGGGAAGTGAAATTCAAGGCATGTTTGCTTTTGAAACTACGCAATAAGTCCGGTTTTCCCAAAATATTTCTTCCCAAAGGATGATCGGGAAATATCAATTCCTCAAAATCATCAAAAATCAGTTCTGACGGACTGTCTTCATAACTTTGTATTTCATCAATAATCACTTCCACTTCTTTGTCAATCTCATGTTGTGGGAAGGTGCTGTGAAATACAATATCTGCCAGCAGTTCTGCTGCCCGTGAGAAGTGTTCTACCAGAAAAGCACTGTATATCACTGTTTCTTCCTTATTCGTATATGCATTTAAATCTCCGCCTACATTTTCCATGCGGTTCAGGATGTGCCATGCATGTCTTTTTTGTGTTCCTTTAAAGATAAGGTGTTCCACGAAATGGGCCATTCCCTGTTCCTGTTCGTTTTCATCACGGGTTCCGGCATCGACGGCAAAGCCGCAATAGGCTACATTAGACTGATTGGGAGCGTGAATAATGCGCAGCCCGTTAGGCAAGGTGAAAGTATTGTATGACATTGTTTTTTGCTTCAAATAAGTTTCGGTTGGCAAAAATACAACAAAAGTTATTGCCGTTCTTCAAAAAATGCAGATATTTGTATTTACTAACAGAAAACAAGATGATGGATAAAATTGCTATTTTCTGTTCCGCATCCGAGAATATAGAGCCTGTGTTTTTTGAAAAAGCACGTGAGTTGGGCGTTTGGATGGGACAAAACAAGAAGACGTTAGTGTATGGAGGTGCTAATATCGGATTGATGGAATGTATTGCCAAGCAGCCAAAGACAACGGTTCGATGATAATGGGAGTTATTCCGACCAAGCTGGAAGAACGTGGACGAGCCAGCGATTTGGTGGATGTGACTTTCCGTACGGATAATTTGAGTGACCGTAAAGATGTGATGTTGAATGAGTCGGATGTAGTGATAGCTTTGCCGGGAGGAGTGGGTACACTGGATGAGGTTTTTCATGTAATGGCGGCCGCTACGCTGGACTATCATCGTAAAAAAGTAATTTTTTATAATATAAATGGCTTTTGGAATGGCATTATCGACTTTTTGGCCGGATTGGAGAGGCAGCATTTTGCCCATCATCCGTTGAACAGTTATTTTGCTGTTGCCAATGACTTGAGAGAACTAACCGAACTACTTAAATAATATTCATGTAACCTAATTATGATGACATCTATACACGAATTGTTGCAGAAAGAGGCTCAGGCTGTTTTGAATATTCCTATAACTGATGCTTATGAGAAAGCAGTGGAATTGATTGTTGAGCAAATACACCGTAAAAAAGGAAAGCTGGTGACTACCGGTATGGGGTAAGGCCGGACAGATAGCTATGAATATAGCTACGACTTTTTGCTCTACAGGTATTCCGGCAGTGTTTTTACATCCCAGCGAAGCTCAACATGGGGATTTGGGGATTTTGCAGGAGAATGATTTGCTGCTTCTGATTTCTAATTCAGGAAAAACCCGTGAAATTGTGGAACTGACACAACTTGCACATAATTTGAACCCAAATTTGAAATATATTGTTATTACCGGAAATGCGGATAGTCCATTGGCCCGGGAGTCTGATATTTGTTTATGCACCGGGCATCCTGATGAAGTGTGTGCTTTGGGTATGACCCCCACAACTTCAACTACAGTTATGACCGTGATAGGTGATATTTTGGTAGTGGAAACCATGAAAAAGACTGGTTTTACCATCGAAGAGTATAGTAAACGTCATCATGGAGGATACTTAGGTGAGCGTTCACGCGAGTTAAGTAAGTAAAATAAAATAGAACCAACTGGAAGGCAAAGAACACAAATAATGCAAATAGAATTTTATTAAAGGATTTGTGTCATTTGTGTTCCGGTTTTATGTATATAAATCGTAAATATAAAAATGAGAAAAGTAATAGGTATAGGTGAAACCATTCTGGATATTCTTTTTAAAGATAGCCAACCTACGGCAGCTGTTCCCGGTGGCTCGGTTTTCAATGGAATTATTTCATTGGGGCGTTTGGGAGTCAATGTAACTTTTATCAGTGAAACGGGAAATGACAAAGTGGGCGATATCATTCTGAAGTTTATGCGAGAGAATGGAGTAAGCACAGATCATGTGAACGTGTTTCCTGAAGGAAAGTCACCTGTGTCTTTAGCTTTTCTGAATGAACAGAATGATGCTGAATATCTTTTTTATAAAGATTATCCACGGTTGAGGCTGGATGTGACAATGCCTGAAATACATCGGGATGACATTGTGATGATCGGCTCTTATTATGCTGTAACGCCTCAATTGCGTGATAAGGTGAAAGAACTGTTGGATAAAGCTCGTGAAAAAGGGGCTATCATTTATTATGACGTGAATTTCCGCAGTACTCACAAGAACGAGGCGATAAAGCTGCTTCCTGTTATTCTTGAGAATTTTGAATATGCTGATATTATTCGTGGCTCCGTTGAGGATTTTGAGAATATGTTTGGTTTGACAGATGCGGATAAGGTTTATAAAAGTAAGATTGAATTTTATTGTCCGCATTTTATTTGCACGCACGGTGGAAAAGGAATTCGCCTGTATACAAAGAATATAAAAAAGCATTATGAAGCGGATCCTTTGCAGACTGTCAGTACAGTGGGAGCCGGAGATAATTTTAACGCCGGAGTAGTTTTCGGATTGCTAAAATATCGTATCCGTCGGGATGATTTGGATGAACTGTCGGAAGATGACTGGGACCATGTGATTCGTTGTGGAAAGGATTTCAGTGCCGATGTTTGTATGAGTTTGAATAATTCAATTTCAAAAGAGTTTGCTGCCGGTTACAAATAAATCGAATAGCTCTCATTGTTTTAAACTCTTTTATTATGTATGAGAACCTTTAAATTAATAGCAGGTCTTTTCTTTTTGCTACTGGTGGTTGCTTGTCAGGACAAAAAGCGGTCTTCGCAGATTAAGGTAGCGGAGAATGAGTCGAAATATGTGGTTCTGGCATATGTCACTTCATGGGGAGAAGTACGCCCGATCCGGCATGTTTGACCCATATTAATTATGCATTTGGGCATGTTACAGATAATTTCAAAGGAATACGTATAGATAATGAACCACGTTTGCAAATGGTGGTGGGGCTGCGTGAAAAAAAAAAACGTCTTTGAAGTTTTGCTGTCTGTAGGCGGATGGGGAAGCAGTAGGTTTAGTGAGATGGCACAGACAGATAGTACACGTATGGCGTTTGCCGCAGATTGTAAACGGGTGATAGACCAGTTTGATTTGGACGGAATTGATATAGATTGGGAATATCCCGGTATAGGAACTGCCGGTGTATCTTTTTCGCCGGAAGATACTGATAACTTTTCTTTGTTGATGAAGGATATACGCCATGCTATCGGTAAAGACAAACTGCTGACCATTGCTACACAGGCAGGTGCCAAATATTACAACTTAAAGGCTGTCGAACCTTATGTGGATTATGTCAATATCATGACATACGATATGGAGGAATCTCCTAATCACCATTCGGCCTTGTACCGTTCGGAAATGGCTGAGGAATGGTCTTGCGAGGATGCGGTTGCCGCCCATGTTGCCGCAGGTTTTCCTGTCGGACGCTTGGTATTGGGTATTCCGTTCTATGGGCATGGGACTAATGAAGCTCCAGAATTATTGGATTATCGTCATATTATCGTTTTGGATTCTTTACAGAGTTGTTGGGATAGTGCGGCACAAGTTCCTTATATGATAAATTCGCAAGGACATGTGGTCGTTAATTATGAAAATGCCCAATCCATCGCATTCAAGTGTCAGTTCCTGCATCAGAAAGGGATGCTGGGGGCTATGTACTGGGATTATGATAGCGATGATGAAAAGGTACATTACGCCATGCTGTCTATCAAGGTGTAATGAATCCTTGACTCTTTCAGCTTATTTTTTCTTTATCTGCATATTTCCTGTAGAGAGGATAAGCCGCTTGCAGTATTTTGTTCTTTAATAAAGGAGAATAGTCGGGATAAACCGATAAAAAAGTTTCTACTGCTTTGTAGGCCGCTTCGCTATCGTGATTCCTTAATAAAGCCCCGACCCAATTGCGGGGGAAAAAGATATCTCCGGTACGTTGAACCTCTGTTAGTTCTTCTAATGCCGGACGGATATATTTCACCGCATAATCCTTTCTTGTAGAATGATTCAGATAGCTTAAGGTCGTAGCTGCCCAGGCTCAATCCTTCTGTTTTCCGCTTGCAATAAAGATTGGAACAAACTGTCCAATTTTAAAGTATCGGCAGTCATCGCACGTGATATGAAATCGAATTGACGTAGACGGTCCGGATTGTGGATGCGTTGGCGCTGTGTCTTAAGTATTTCTTTTCCTTGTTCAGGTATACGCAAGGCCAGTTCGTAGGCCAATGTAGTGTAATCTTTTTCATTTAATTGTTGGACTCTTTCGGTTTCCCATAAGGAATAAAGGCACTGAATCATAGCCGGACTTGCTGTTTCTGTAATTAGAAGGCGTAATAACTGGATGCGACAAGAAGGAATCGGATGAGAATGGCTGAGTTTATAAAGCTCATTTTCTATTTTATCACGTTCTGCCGAAGATATCTCTTGCAGAGGAGAGGACAGGTAATTGGTTAATGTTGAAGCTATCAACGGGTTCTTTTCACAATGTATTCCGTTGAGTAATGCATTCATCCATGCAGTATTCGGAATTCCTTTTGCTTGATAATTTTCATGCATCATCATTAAAACTGCCTGTCGGGTTGTTTCATTGTCTATTTCTTGCCAATGTTCCAGCAGCCAATGGAGACTGTTGTTGTCAGGAACAAACAAACCATATCCTCTCCCGTCCGTATTGGGCAGAATACGGGTGGGGGTAAAGGGTAACGTAATACGGCATAAGCTGTCTGTCAGACTGGCTTCTATCGTTGTGTCCCTTGTTCCGCAAAGGGTGATATTGAATTTTGAGGCCAGTTTAATCCTCTTTGATATGGATCTTGCTGATGTATGGTCAACTGTTTGTCTGATATTTCGAATTTGATTATCGGCATTCCTTTTTGGTTTACCCATACATCGCTGAAAGCGGCTAGATCTTGCTCTGTTTTACTGTCTAGAATTTGTATCAAGTCATCCCAAGTAGCGTTGGCGTAAGCGTAAGTTTTTAAATATTCTTGAATCCCTTCCCGAAATGCTTCTTTCCCATTAATTCCACCAGTTTTACCATCATGACAGGGGCTTTGTTATAAATGATCTGTCCATAAATTAATCCTGCATTTTGAAGGTTATCTAGCGGTTGCCGGATTGCAGTGGTTCCGGGTGTACGGTCTTCTGACAAGGATGCGGCTGTATAAGTCTTCATCCAATTCAGCTGGTGATTGACTTGTGGGAATAATGGTTCGGTAATCAGAGCTGCAAAATAATTGGCGAATACCTCTTTAGTCCAGACATCATCAAACCAGTTCATCGTTACTAAATCTCCGAACCACATGTGGGCGGTTTCGTGGGCGATTAATTGGGTTCGGCGAAGTTCTTCATCCGGAGTGGGATTTCGCTTAGGAACATTTGCGTGTCATTATATAAGGTGGCGCCTGTGTGCTCCATACCTCCATATTGGAATCCCGGCAAGATAATAAAATCGTATTTGGCAAAAGGATAGGGAACATTGGTATATTCTTCCAGCCAGTTCAGCGAAGCGGTCACTTGTTTGAAGATGGTATCTAATTGAGCTACTTTTTTAGAATCTGTTTCGCGGTAATATGCTGAGATTTTCCGGTTACCTTCTATATATTCTTGATGTTCTAATTTACCGGTGACAAAGGAAAAGAGATAAGTGCTTAATGGTTCAGTTGGGGCAAAAGTTACCGTTTTGCAGTTGCCTTTTGTTTCTTCTTTAGTAATATAGGTATTGGAAACAGCTTTCCATGCTGTTGGTATATCCAGTCGTAGGGAAAATGTGGCTTTCAGATTCGGCTGTTCGAAACAAGGGAATAAGGTACGGGCACGGTCGGGCACTAATAGCGTATACAGAAATTCATCATTTCTGTTTAGCGACTGGTTGCCGGCAATAAATTTGATAGTGATATTATTTTTGCCTTCTACTATATTTTTTCAGGTAGGATGATGTGCTCGTTATGGAATTCATAACGGGCAGTTTGTCCATTGACGGATACCGATTTTATTTTTTCAGGCTTTTCTCTGAAGTCGAGAATAATTTCTTGCGGTGCATCCAGATTAAATTCAATGGTAATCTCTCCATTTACCGGTACTGATTTCTGTTCAGGAATGGAGAAATATAGCTTATACTTCAACTCCTTAATCTCCTGTTTGCGCAGTATTGCCAGTTCTTGCGATACGCCCTCGTCGTAGAAACGAGGATTGCTTGTTGTCTGTTGGCAACTGCATAATAATAAGTTGCACATGACAATAAGATATCCGATATATGTTTTCATCATCTAAAATTTATCTTGGTTATCTGCTGCAATTTTTCGGATGCCGCGCTGTGAAGCTATGAATGCACCTCCTAATACTCGTTTCCCCTCGTAAAAAACGGCTGATTGTCCGGGAGCGATGGCGGATGCTTCGGAAAGGAAACGGACCAATAGTTGTTTTTCATCTAATACGAGCACTTGACATGGAATAGGCTTGCTGCGATAGCGGATACGTACTGACAAGTCCTTGCATTGTAGTAAATCCTGCATTTCTGTGATATGATAGTCTTCTACCAACATATATTCTGCTTTAAGTTCCTCGGCGTCCCCTAACATGACTGTATTCTTTTCTGCATTGATGCGTAGAACGTATGCAGGATGCCCCAAAGCGATTTCCAACCCTTTCCGTTGACCTATTGTATAATAAGGAAAGCCTTTGTGCTGACCTATCTTGACTCCTTTACTATTTACAAACCATCCCGGTCCTACTTGGGTGTCAATATCCGGGCATTGCGAACGCAGAAGTTTCGGTAATCCCCTTCTATAAAGCAGATTTCCATACTTTCACCTCCACGAGCCTTCGCTTCGAATCCCTTTTGTCGGAGATATTCCCGTACCTCCTGCTTGGTATAAGTTCCCAGTGGAAAGAGAAAACGTTGAAGTATCTCCTGAGGAAGTTCCATAGAAAATAGGATTGGTCTTTTGTCTGGTCATCTCCCGCTACTATATACAGTTTTCCCTTCCGTTCTTCCAGTCTGCAATAATGCCCGGTAGAGATATGGGCGCAATTCGTTTGGTCTGCCCATTCACAGAGAATTCGCTCTTTGAATAGCGGATTGCAAAGGACACAAGGATTGGGAGTTCTTCCTTGCATATACTCATCTATGAAGTGTTTTACAATAATCTGTTTGAACTCTTTCCTCACATCAGCTACATGGTGTTCTATTCCCAGCCGTTCTGCCAAGGCTTTTGCTTCCAGCACATCATCAGGTTCATCTTGACCGGGGGTGGAAAAGCGGGAAGGGACATCCCACGTTCTCATGGTAACTCCTACCACTTCATATCCTTGTTCTTGCAGCATGATGCAAGTGGCGGAGCTATCTATTCCGCCACTCATTCCTACCAAGACTCTTTTATCTCTGTTATTCATTATATAAATAGTTCAGGTTCACGGCGTGCCGCACATTTTTGGTGCAGCATGGGAGTGTAAGGAGTATCAAAAACTCGTGCACCATTAGGGCATTCTTTTACGCAAGCGCAGCACTTGATGCATTTGGTAATCTCTGTTTCTATTTTTCCTTCATCGCTTAAAGCAATGGCATGAGTAGGACATACTTCGATGCATTCGCCACAGGCAAAACATTCTTCTGTGCAAACTGGAGCGGCAGGAGTAGAGGGGCCTACAAAGCGATAAGGTATATTCCTTTTATGTAAAAATCGGATAATATTTCATCTTTCTCCAGTTTTGTCAGACAGTCTTTTCCAAATTGTTCCGCAATCTGTAAATCGGTAACATCCGGACGGCCTTCTGCAATGGGCATATTAGGACGGCTGTAGCTGTGTTCACCAATAAAGGCACCGGCAGCCAGTGGAGTGAACCCTAATTGAATAGTTTCATCTCTCAATTCGACTAGTGCATCTTCGTAATCGCGGTTACCATATACAGTGATTAAAATAGCCGGAGCATTGTTGCCTCTTAATCTTCGTAGCCGTTGCAATGCTATTGGGGCTACCCTTCCTGCATACACAGGAACTGCAATGATCGTGATAGAATCTTTGATTTCTATCGGGCTACTATTCTCATCTGTAGTGAGATCTATTTCTATTCTTCTGCCCATACCTATACTTTCTCCGATGGCACGGGCTATTTTCGCAGACGTATGTGTAGGCGAAAAAATACGATGTGATTGCTTGTATATGTTTTCATAAACGCAAATATAGTGACTTTTGTCCAAAGGTAGCCAAATATATAGATAAGATGTGTAAAGGTGATAAAAATTGTCTTTATATGAATGTAAAAAATGATTATTAAATATCTTTTTTTCTATTTTAGTTAATAGAAGTGATACGGTAAGCTATATTAGTTAAAATGTATTTAGGGGTGAACAAAAAAAATCCCATGTTTAGGAGTTTGAATAATTCTTAATTAGAAAATGAATGACATATTTATATTGGATTATTTTGTTCTTTTCTGGTTTGTTTTGTTGAATAAAGGGATAATTTACAAGTTCTGGATTCCGCTTTATAGAGACTAAGCTATATTTTGACTGTTATAAGTTTAACTTCTTCGGCGTACTTATGCTATTATATTAAGGTGTATAGTGAAAGTAATGTCTTGTTTTAATAGGTCTATGGGGCTTTCTATGGTTGTTTGTGAGGTAAAGAATATATAGATATTCCTATTTCTTAAAATATTCCTGTATTTTATAAAGATTTTTAGTGGAAAGTCTTGCAGAATAGAGTAAAATGGGTACTTTTGTCCGATGAAATTATGGCTATTATAGAAACTGACTAAAATATGGAGCTCTATTTCAAACGCAAAGCAATGAGCTTTCTACTATAACGCAGAAAGAAAAGCTGTTTAAAGATGCAGAACGGCAGTGGAATACACTGTCTACCGAGAAAGGAGCGCCCGGAAGAAAAGTTGATTTTGAGATCTATAAAAGCATTTTGTATAACCTAGAAATCAGAAAAGTATATTTGGATTCAAAACTCTCTTTAGAAAAGTTTAGTTCAATAGTCGGCACGAATACGACCTACCTGAGTAATGCGGTGAACAACTACTTCGGATGCAATTTCAAGCGGTTAATAAATTCCTACAGGGTGGTTCGCGCGAAGGAGTTGCTGGACGGTAAAGATTGCCCGGTGAATGAGCTTTCAGCCGTTGCGGGTTCGCCTCCAAGAGCGTGTCTATGTGGCGTTCAGAAAAG
>ENA-OQCS01001667-OQCS01001667.1-human-gut-metagenome-genome-assembly--contig:-NODE-1667-length-10935-cov-3.037657_pt1 | contig 10935 bp, 22 predicted proteins | sample MGYA00242757_ERZ504575 | MGnify/ENA primary metagenome ERZ504575 (study PRJEB26092, sample SAMD00036297) | human gut metagenome | host: Homo sapiens | study: EMG produced TPA metagenomics assembly of... | reverse complement strand
ATTGAAACCCCCAGCGCGGCAAATCCAAGCACTACGGGGAATGGCGGGCCGAGCAGGAAGGCCGCCCCACCTACCTTTCCCTCATCAAAGCCGATGTGGACGCTGCCATCCGCCAGTCAATGACGGAACGGCAGTTTTTTTATCATCTGCGGCAGATGGGCTATGAAGTCAAGGTGGGCAAGGACATTACGGTGCGCCCCTACGACCGGCCCCACGGTAGGAAACTTGCGCGTAACTTTGGCGAGGCCTATTCCCTGGAGAACATCCGCAGGCGGATTCTGGCCCAGAGCCGCCCCCAGCGGGAACAAAAGCCGGAGCCGAAACAGTGCAGGCTCCACGGGGATTTGAAACAGGCCAAAAAGGCGACGGGGTTCCGCGCCCTCTACTTCCACTACTGCTATCTGCTGGGGGTGTTCCCCAAAAAGCAGAACCGCCAGACGGGCCATGTGCCCCACGCGCTGCGGGAGGATTTAATCCGGGCAGAGGAACTTACCGATGAGGCGCGGCTGCTTTCCCGCCACCGCATTGACACCCTGGAGCAGCTCAATGCCTATCAAGCCGATGTGGAATCTCGGCTTTCCAGCATAATGGAACAGCGGAAAAGCCTGTACCGGAAACAGCGCACCAGGGCGGTGCTGGACGACCCCGCCCAGCAGGAGCAGATCCGGACGGAGATTGCCACCCTTACGGCACAGATCAAGGAGCTGCGCCGGGAGGTGAAGCTGTGCGGGGATATTGCCCTGCGCTCCGTTTCCATCAAGGATAAGATACGGGCCGCCCGCGAAGAACAGCAGGCCGGGAAAACGGAAAAAGGCCGTCTGGAGCCGGAACGGGCGGGCCGCCCAACCGAAAGGAGATGATTTTTGATGTATAACTCAGGCGATGCGGCGGAGCAAGTGGTACGCATGAGCCTTGAGGGCGCGGAAGTCGCCCTCAAGATCACCGGCGCAGCCGCAAAAAATCTGGCCGCCGCCCTTTACACGGTTTTGAAAGACCAGAAAAAGACCAAGGGCAAAGCCCGCATTGAAACCATGCTGCGGGAGAAACGCCCTTTGAAGGTCTATACCATTAAAAAGAGGACTGCCCGGAGTTTGCCAGGCAGGCCAAGGGATACGGGATTCTCTACGCCCCTATCCCGGTGCGGAAAGAGGATGACACCATGACATCCTGGTATTCCAGGACGACGCCGCACGGGCAACCGGATCGTGGAGAAGTTCAAGCTCACGGTGGTGGATACGGCTTCGATCAAGGAGGATATTGAGAAATCCCGCGAGGAGCGCGGCGGCGAACCGGCAGCCCCGGAGAAGGCCGCGCCGGAAAAGAGCGAGGACGATAAGCTGATCGACGAGCTGATGGAAAAGCCCACCCAGAAAGAAAAAGCCCAGCCGGAGAACCCGGCAGCGGAGAAGAACGCCCCTTTTGCCCCAGCGGCGGAAAAATCCCATCCGTCCGCGCCTACCTTAGAGAACAGCAGCAGCTCCGCAAGGGGTACTTCTGATGGGCCGGAAAAGCCGTCCGTGCGGCAGGAGCTTCGGGAAATCCAGGCCCAGCGGAAGAAAGAGGCGGAGGCCCCTCATCACGAAGAACCGGCTGCGCCCCGGAAAAAGGCGGCCCAGAAAACCACGCGGCACCAGCCGCCCAAGCCCAGAAAGAAACCAAAATCGAAAGAGAGGTAATCGGTCATGAATAACTTTGACGATCTGTTTGAACAGCGGCCCCAGGCTGAGGCCGCGCCGCAGAAGCAGAAAAGCCAAAAAGAGCGCCCCAAGCGCAATGGTGGCAGGTAAAAGAGGAAAAGCATCGGAAAGAAGCCTACGCCACCCTGGATAAGATTTTCGGAGAGTTCTCCGAGGGTACGGGCAGTATGGAGGCATATCTGGATGTCCAGAGCCGGTTCCCTTTCCACTCTGCCCGCAATGCGCTACTGATTGAAGCGAAGTGCCCCCATGCAGAGCGTATCCATGACGAAAAGGGATGGAAAGACATGGGGGTTACTGTGCTGGAAGAAGAAAAGCGCCTGCCCATCATCATACTGGAGCCGGGCAAGGCGTATCGGCGCGAGGATGGCAGCGTGGGCCAGAACTTTTACGCCAAGGAGGTCTATGATATTTCCCAGACCACGGCGCGGATGAAGCCCAGCCCCAGGTGAGCTACGACGACCGCCTGCTCTTAAAAGGCTGATTGCCAGTTCCCCCGTACCCATCCGGGCGGTGGAGGAACTGCCCCAGGGGCGCGGGGCTGTGTATGACCCGGAGCAAAACGCCATCCTGGTAAAAAAGGGCATGGACGCGCCGGACATTTTCCGCTGCGTCTCCCTGGAGGCGGCCAACGTACAGCTTGCCCAAAGCCATGAGGCTATTCCAGCGAGGCGGAGGGCTACAAAGCCTACGCCGTCAGCTATATGCTCTGCCAGCGGTATGGCGTGGATGTAAAGGGATACGACATCTCCAGGCTGGACGGCGTGCTCCAGGGACAAGACCCCAGGGAGGAGGTTCCGGCAGCCCTCACCGATATGCGCGATACCTTCAAGGAGATGAACGGGCGCATGGCAAGGGCCATGGGCCTTACCCGCACCAGCAGGCAGAAGGAACAGGAACGGTAAAGGAGGTTTTGAAAAATGGAACGACAGGACAAGGTTGTCCTCACCCTGGACAGCTACGAGCACGGGATTATGATCCGCGCCCTCAACGAGCTGCGCAACGATCTGCTGGAGGAACAGCGCGACCCTGGCCCGGTAGAAGATGTGCTCTTAAAAACCATTGACGCCCCATCCCAAAAAGACAGGAAAGCGAAGCGCCGGGATGAAGCCCGATAACAAGGCGGGCGGCCCCTGGCTCTATGCCCTGGGGCTGATCCCGGTAGTCTGGTTTGCCCTTTTGATTGCGCCGTCCTTTCCGGGGGCCTTTCGGAAATTGTAAACGCCCTGCCTGCGGCAATGAACCATCCATTCCAAATCGTGTGGTGCGAGGACAGTATAAAAGCTGTCCTCATTTTTATTGCCGCCTATGGGCTGGGCATAGGCATTTATCTTTCTTCCCGGCGCAACTACAGACGGGGTGAAGAACACGGCTCTGCCAAATGGGGCGATCCGCGGGCCGTGAATAAGAAATACCGGGATAAAGACCCGTTTCAAAACCGCATTTTTACCCAGCACGTCCGTATGGGGCTGGACGGGAAAAAGCACCGCAGGACGCTCAATTCCCTGGTATGCGGCGGCAGCGGAGCAGGAAAAAGCAGGTTCTATGCAAAGCCCAACCTGCTCCAGGCGTCCCATGTCTCTTACTTTGTGCTGGACTGTAAAGGCGAACTGCTGCGCGACTGCGGGGGCCTGCTGGAACGGATGGCTACGAGATCAAGGTGGTAGACCTTCTGAACATGGAGAAAAGCCATTGTTACAATCCCTTCGCCTATCTGAAGAACGACAACGACGTGCAGAAGATGGTCACAAACCTGTTCAAATCCACGACCCCAAAAGGGAGCCAGTCAAACGACCCCTTTTGGGACACGGCGGCCAGTATGCTCCTCATGGCGCTGGTTTTCTATCTCCATTATGAAGCGCCGGAGGATGAAAAAACTTCGCGATGATAATGGAAATGCTCCGGGCCGGTGAGGTGCGGGAGGACGACGACAGCTACCAATCGCCGCTGGACGAACTGTTTGAGCGCCTGGAAATGCGCTCCCCCGACCACATCGCGGTGAAGTATTACAAGGATTACCGTTCCGGCAGCGCCAAGACCTTAAAATCTATCCAGATCACCCTTGCCGCACGGCTGGAGAAGTTTAACCTGTCCAGCGTGGCCGCGCTTACCGCCACGGACGAACTGGATTTGGCGTCCCTCGGCGAAAAGAAGGTGGCGCTGTTCGCGCTGATCCCCGACAATGACAGCAGCTTTAACTTTTTAGTCAGCCTGCTTTACGCCAGCACCTTCCAGGAGTTATTTTACAGCGCCGACCGGGTGCATGGCGGCAGCCTGCCCGTGCCGGTGCATTTCCTCATGGACGAGTTTGCCAACGTCAGCTTGCCGGACGACTTCGACAAGCTACTGGCCACCATGCGGAGCCGGAACATTTCGGTGTCCATCATCATCCAGAACATCGCCCAGCTCAAGGCGTTGTATGAAAAACAATGGGAATCCATCATGGGCAACTGCGACGAGTTTTTGTACCTGGGCGGCAACGAAACCAGCACCCACAAGCTGATCTCCGAGAACTACCTGGGCAAAAGCACCCTCTGGCTGGACACCTACGGCAAGAGCACCGGGCACTCCGGCAGCTACTCCACCAACAACCAGATCACGGGCCGCGAGCTTTTGACCCCGGATGAGGTGCGTATGTTGGACAACAACCTGGCGCTGCTTTTTATCCGTGGGGAGCCGCCGCTGATGGATGAGAAGTACGACCTGCTAAAGCACCCGAATGTGAAGTACACCACCGATGGCGGCGCGCCCGTCTATTCCCACGGCGGCACCGAAAACGCCGTGGCGGATATGGCTATTGGCCGCCTTACCCCCGGCGACCTTGCCAATATCCAGGAGCCGGAAACCCTTTGTGAACTTCTGTCCGATGAGGACATGGAGAAAATCTTTCAATTCAAGGAGGAAAAGCAAAATGAAACTGTTTAACAAGAAGAACAAGGAAACCCGCAGCCTGCCCATGGGCAGAAAGGGCAAAAGCGCCTTTGCCGTTTACACGGCCCTGGTGCTCATGCTGTGCTGCTGCACTACCACAGCCTTTGCCGCCAGCGACCCGCTCACGGTTATCAACAACCTCAGCGATTTCATTTTCGGCCTGATCCGGGCCATTGGTATGATCCTGCTGGGCTTTGGCGTGGTACAGATCGGCCTTTCCCTGAAAAGCCACGACCCCAGCCAGCGGGCCAACGGCTTCCTCACTTTAGCTGGCGGCGTCGTGATTACGTTTGCCAAGGAAATCCTCACGCTCATTACGGGCTGATTTTCCAGCGGAAAGGAGTATCGCTATGAATCTGAAATGCGAGTGCTATATCCACTCTTTGAAGCAGGGGGAAAAGAACGTGCTGGGTGAGGCAACTATCCTCAAACGCCTGGGGGACAACGACTACCTGGCCGAGGTGGGCGGCGTAAAATGCCACGCGATCTTCAACCCCTTTGTCGGACGGTATTTTGTGGATGATGTTTACGGCATTGTCCGCCAGCCGCAGGAGCGCGGCGGACGATAAGCGAAAATACGGCAGTGCGGGGGCGGGCCGCTGCGGCCCGTCCCTTACCGCTGCTGGAAAGGAGGTAGCGGAATGTCCGATAACTGGGTAGTCCAGAACTTACAAAATGCCCTCGATACCTGGAACAAGTACCTGTCTGAGATCTGGCAGCTCATCACCCAAAGCCCGGAGCAGTTCAAAGGCGGCACGATTTGGGGCGTTATTGTCAACATCCATGACGCAGTAAGGGCCATCGGCCTTGCCCTGTTGGTGCTGTTCTTTGTGGTGGGCGTCATGCGCACCTGCGGCAGTTTTGCGGAAGTCAAAAAACCGGAGCACGCGCTGAAGCTGTTTATCCGGTTTGCCATTGCCAAAGGCGTCGTGACCTATGGGCTGGAGCTGATGATGGCCCTCTTTAATATCGTCCAGGGCTTGTTTCCACCATTATGAACGCGGCGGGCTTTGGAACCGCGCAGCAGACGGTTCTCCCCCAGGAGATCGTCACGGCGGTGGAAAGCTGCGGCTTTTTCGAGAGCATCCCCCTCTGGGCGGTTACGCTCATCGGCGGGCTGTTTATCACGGTTCTCAGCTTCATTATGATAATGACCGTCTACGGGCGTTTTTTCAAATTATATCGTGCGCCCGGAAGCTGCGGCGTAAGCAAAGCAGCTCGCGGGCAATTTGGGATTCTGCCAGTAGCGCGGCAGTAGGAAAAGGTATTCCGAAGGGAGGTGCAAATTACCCTATCACCAACCGATTTATCCGGCGGGGAAACCCAATGGGGAGTGTAGCATATCGGTAACGTCGTAAGTTGGGAAACTATCGAACCACTACTGAACGGCAAGGTGAAACGTTGTGAATGAGGAATAAAGCTGGATTGCTTGAAGGCAGTCCAAGGCGGCATACTTGAGCCGGCGGCGCAGGATAGTTGTATTCGCCGCATGCCGTGGCAATCGGTGACAGGTACACGCCGATTGCGAAATACCCACGACAGCCAACCGCAGTAAGCGGATAACGGACGAAAACCCATTCCGACATCACAACACGCTGTCCCAAACTGCCTAACCGGGGATTGCCTAACCCGGAACGCCCTTATAGGCTATGGCTTTCAGAGCCTGAAAATCCGGTATGGCAACGGAGCCGCCGTAGTAGTCCGAGCAAGGGAAAGCCTTGCACATGGCGAAGGGCGGCAGGATATCAACCAAACTATCAATGGAAAGGTGCGTGAGGCACTATGAGAAGTCCAAAGAACGTTTTGGAAAGTCTGACATCAAAAGCAGCAAACAAAGATTACCACTATCAAAGGCTCTATCGAAACTTGTACAATCCTGCATTTTTTCTGCTGGCATATGAGCGTATCCAAGCAAAACCCGGCAACATGACAGCCGGAAGCGATGGGAAAACAATCGATGGCATGAGTATGAAGCGAATTGAAGCCCTTATTCAAAAACTGAAGGATTTCAGTTATCAGCCAAAACCTGCCAGAAGAACGTATATCCCAAAAGCAAACGGCAAAACACGTCCTCTTGGTATCCCGTCTTTTGACGACAAGCTGGTGCAGGAGGTGGTGCGCATGATACTGGAAAGCATCTATGAACCCACCTTTCATGTTACTTCCCATGGATTCCGCCCAAAGCGGAGCTGTCATACGGCTCTGCAATATATCAAGCGGAACTACACGGGGGTCAAATGGTTTGTTGAGGGTGATATCAAAGGGTGTTTTGACCATGTTGACCATCATGTGCTGGTGCAGATACTGCGCAGGCGCATTGCGGATGAGCATTTCATCGGCCTGATTTGGAAATTCCTGAAAGCGGGATATATGGAAAATTGGGTGTACTACAACACCTATTCCGGCACCCCGCAAGGGTCACTGATTAGCCCAATTCTGGCGAATATCTACCTCAATGAACTGGATGTGTTCATGGCGGAGTATGCCAAATCCTTTAACTGCGGTACAAATCGGAAAATCAACCCGGCCTACAAAAAGCCGTTGGATGTCCGGCGCGGAAAACAGGAATGGCTGAAACGCAATGAAGCAAAATCAGTGAGGAAAAACGCCAGGAGGTCATGGCGCAGATACAGGAACTTAATAGCCAACTGCGCTCTATCCCCTACAGCGACCCCATGGATACGGAATACAGACGGGTTGTTTATGTCCGCTACGCCGACGACTTCCTAATTGGTGTGATTGGAAGCAAAGAGGACGCAAGACAGGTCAAATCCGATGTGGGAGCATTCATCAAGGAACATCTTCACTTGGAGATGTCCCCGGAAAAAACGCTCATTACCCACGGAAGTGACTTTGCCCACTTCCTCGGATATCTGATTACAGTCAGCCGGGAACAAAACAGTACCCGGACAAAGACGGGGGTTACACGCCGAACCTATGTAGGAAAAGTCAAGCTGTATGTGCCCAAAGAGAAATGCTGAACCGCCTTCTCTCCTATGGCGCGCTGAAAATCAGCTATGACAAAACCCATGGGAACAAAGAGGTATGGGAACCGGTACGGCGTCCGGGGTTGATACGTCTGGATGATATTGAGATTCTGAACCAGTACAATGCAGAAGTACGGGGCATGTACAACTATTATCGGCTGGCAAACAATGCAACGGTGTTGAACTCCTTCCTCTATGTGATGAAGTTCAGCATGTACAAGACCTTCGCCGGAAAATATCGGACGAGCATGCGGAAAATTATTCGCAAATACTGCCACAACGGGGATTTTACCGTATCGTATCCAACGAAAAACGGGACAAAACCCGTGGTGTTTTACAATCAGGGCATGCGTCATAACGACAAAGTCGTTGTAACGGAAAACCCGGACATTATTGGCAGGGCTAACGAGAACCGCCGCTATACCCGGCTGACAGACCGGTTGCAAGGCCATATCTGCGAGTCTGCGGAGCCGAAACAGAGAATATTGAAATCCATCATGTCCGAAAACTGAAAGATTTAAGTGGTAAGCAGAATGGGAACGCCAAATGATTGCGCGTAAACGCAAGACAATGGCGCTGTGCCACTCCTGCCATGTAAAGCTGCACAATGGAAAGTTAGACTGATATCTGGAAAGCCGGATACATCGAGAGGTGTACGTCCGGTTTGGAGGGGAGCGTTTGGAAACCTACCGCAGTAATGCGGCAAGGCGCTGCGCTTACCCTACTTTATACGGCCATCGCACCGGTTCCCCTCTCCACTTTTGCGGGGGAGCGACGCAGAACGTAGGCAAGAGCTTTATCAAGAGCTATGCGCCGTGTGTTTGGAAGGTGCCATCATCGTGTTGGCCTGCATTATCTTTTCCCTGTTCGCTGCGGCTCCGCCTGCCATTGACCCCAATGCGGCGGCAGTTACGCAGGTATGGAGCTATATCGGGGAACTGGTCTTTAATATGCTCGTCCTCGTGGGCGCGGTGAAAATGGCCGACCGCGTTGTACGCGAGATGATGGGCCTGTAAAAAAGGAGGAAAACAAATGCGTTATCAAACCTATGTGCTGCACTTGATTGACGGAACCGCCATCCAGATGGTGGAGGATTATGACCTGCCCGCTGAAAAAGGATTGTGGGCCACTTCTCCAAAGCGGCTCCAGACGAGATTTTTACCGTGGGCGACCGGCTGCTGGGCTTTGCCTATATCCCCAAGAGCAGCATTGTTTACCTGGAAACCGGCGAAGTGATTGTGAGGTGATATTTTGGAAGTCAAGATCAACCGGGAAATCCGTAATTACACGGAGAGTATGTTTTTTGGGCTGTCCATGCGGCAGTTCGTCTTTTCGGTACTGGCCTGCGGTGTAGCCATGGGCCTTTATTTTATCCTGCGCCCCTACTTTGGTGTGGAAACCCTTTCCTGGATGTGCATTTTGGGGGCGGCTCCCTTTGCCATGCTGGGGTTCATCACCTATCACGGCATGACGGCGGAGCAGTTCATCTGGGCGTGGCTGCGCTCGGAAATGCTGGAGCCGAAGGAACTCAAATTCGAGGACAGCAACTACTACTACGCGGCGCTGAAAGATACCATTGAAGGGCTGCAAACCGGGCGTCCCGTCAAACGGCAGCCCAAAGAGCCGAAGCATTTTCACAAACGGAAGGAGGCCAAGCATGATTAAGACCATCAAAACCATGTCCAAACAGGAAAAGGAGCGTTATACCGTCCCCCGGAAGGTGCAGGATGTGATCCCCGTCCGCCGTATCTGCCGGACGGCATTTTCTTGACCGGCAACCGCTTCTCCAAAACCTACCGCTTTTCGGACATCAACTACCTGGTAGCCAGCCGGGAGGACAAGGAATCCATGTTCCTCACCTACTCGGAGCTGCTCAATTCCCTGGACTCCGGCGCGGTGACAAAAATCACCATCAACAACCGCCGCTTGAACAAGGCAAACTTTGAAACATCCATCCTCATGCCCATACAGGGGGATTTCCGGGACGAGTACGTGGGGAGTATAACCAAATGCTGCTGGATAAAGCCACCGGAGCCAACGGCATTATGCAGGAAAAGTATATCACCATCTCCGTGGTGAAGAAGGACGTCGAGGAGGCCCGCGCCTACTTTGCCCGCGTGGGAGCCGACCTCATTTCCCACTTTGCGGCCCTGGGTTCCAAGTGCGTGGAGCTGGACGCCACCGAGCGCCTGCGTATCCTGCACGACTTCTACCGCCAGGGCGAAGAATCCGAGTTTGTGTTCAATGCCCGCGAGATGATGAAGCGGGGCCACAGCTTCAAGGACTATATCTGCCCGGACGGGATCGAGAAAACAGCGACTATCTGAAGCTGGGCGATAAGTTCTGCCGGGTGCTGTTCCTCAAAGACTACGCCTCTTATATTAAGGATAACATGGTAACGGAGCTTACGACATGGCCCGCAACCTGATGTTCTCCATCGACATTGTGCCGGTTCCCACGGATGAAGCCGTGCGGAGGTGGAAAACCGCCTGCTGGGTGTGGAGACCAACATCACCAACTGGCAGCGCCGCCAGAATGCCAACAACAACTTCTCTGCTGTGGTGCCCTACGACATGGAATTGCAGCGCAAGGAAAGCAAGGAGTTTTTGGACGACCTCACCACCCGCGACCAGCGATGATGTTCGCGGTGATGACCCTGGCCATCACCGCCGACACCAAGGAGCAGCTTGACAGCGACACCGAAGCCGTACTCTCCGTGGCGAGAAAGCATATGTGCCAGCTTGCGGTGCTCAAGTTCCAGCAGCTCGACGGCCTGAACACCGCCCTGCCCATCGGTGCGCGGAAAATCAACGCCTTCCGCACCCTTACCACGGAATCCCTGGCCGTGTTCATCCCCTTTAAGGTACAGGAAATCCAGGACAAGGGCGGCATTTACTTTGGCGAGAATGCCATCTCCCATAACCTGATCCTTTGCAACAAGGCGAACCTCTTGAACCAGTCGGCCTTTTATCTGGGCGTTCCCGGCGCAGGCAAATCTTTTGCGGTAAAGGAGCTGATCGCCTTCCTCATGCTCCACCCGGATTATGCCGACGATGACATTCTGATCTGCGACCCGGAGGGTGATGTTTGGCGCGCTCGTCAAACCCTGGGCCGGGAAAAGGCACGGTGCCCATCTGGGTGGCGGGCGGCAAAGACCGCTTAAACGCCATGTATATGGTGGAGGGTTACGGGGAAAACAACCCGATTGTAGAAAAAAGCCAGTTTGTCATGTCCCTCATTGAGCAGATCGACAAGCGGGGCGTGGGGCCGCAGCACAAATCCATCATCGACCGCTGCACCGCCCTGGTGTACCCGGAGGC